>Ga0058704_10000740_pt1 | contig 16011 bp, 20 predicted proteins | sample AgamicMgSfe_FD_71363 | JGI IMG/M metagenome (GOLD analysis project Ga0058704, IMG submission 71363) | Agave microbial communities from Guanajuato, Mexico - Mg.Sf.e | ecosystem: Host-associated > Plants > Phyllosphere > Phylloplane/Leaf | place: Guanajuato, Mexico | collected 2012-05-30
CCCTCTGCTCGATGATCGGGCCTTCGTCCAGATCCGCGGTCACGAAGTGCGCCGACGCTCCGATGATTTTCACACCCCTGTCGTAAGCCTGATGATACGGCTTCGCGCCCTTGAACGAAGGCAAGAAAGAGTGGTGAATATTGATGATCTTCCCACTCATCGCCTCACACAGCGTAGGCGAGAGGACCTGCATATACCGCGCCAAAACTATAAGATCGATATCGTTCTCCTTCACAAGTTCCAAGATACGGCCCTCCTGCTGAGCCTTGGTATCCTTCGTCATCGGGAGATGATGGAAAGCTATATCGTAGCTCTTGGCCAAGGGCTCGAAGTCCGGGTGGTTGGATACGATGAGTGGGACCTCGATACCCAATTGCTGCGTCTTTTGTCGAAAGAGCAGGTCGTTCAGGCAGTGACCGATCTTGGAGACCATGATGAGGACGCGGGGTTTGTGGGCTTTGGGGACGATGTCGTAGTCCATCTTTAGGTCCTTAGCTAGTTCCTCGAATGGGCCGGAGGGTTGGGTGAGGTGGGTTGTGCTGTCCGTATGGCCAAAGTGCACGCGCATAAAGAATTTCTGCATCTCCGGGTCTGAGAATTGTTGCAGGTCCAGAATGGTGAGATCGTTTTTCGCCAGGAGGCCCGTTACGGCATGCACAATGCCGGACTTGTCGGGACATGATAAGGTCAAGATGTAATCTTTCGACATAGCGGCGGCGGACTGTGTCTTTTTGCTTCGAGTCGCGAAATTGGATCTCTGGGTGATTAAGACGGAGAAAGCGGGAAAGAACAACCTTGGGACGAGACGGAAGGGTGTAGTAGACAGCGGGAACCTGCTCGTGCAGCGCAGAGTGGCCATCAATCTTTCGCTTTCACTTTGATGCTGCTAGCAGACCTACCTTCTCACTTTTTATCCTGAAACCTTGGATGACTGGCTTTTCCGCTTGTTGTGGGTAAGGCGCACAGGCCGCGTGAAGTTTCCGGGCGGTTTCCGGCATCGGCATTCCATCTGCCGTTTCGAGTGTTCTCCTTGTTCCACATCACCGTCGTTGACAGCCAAGGAGCTGGGTTTGCCATCAGCATGAGACCGTTCGCGCTGCCGTCGCATACTATGGATCGGCAAAGATGCAGCACATGTACCAGCAGAATGTGTCGGCCTTGAGCGAAAAGAGATATCGACTTCAGCTCGAGCGCGACGGTGAGTAAGGGGAAACAGCAGCTTTATCAGAGGACCGGCTATCTTTCCACTGGGACCAGTACAGTAGTATAAGTCGACAGGAGAAAGTACGAGAGTAAGTGGGAAACGATAGGATGCCTTCGTCGCTGCCACTCCGCTCGCCGCCGCAGGCCTCCGCGAGTATACTTGTAGGGGTGCAAACAACGATGCTCAACTTCTTCACGGCGCTCAGTCGAATGCCTCACGTCCAGTCAAACGTATTGAGGCGGCCACCACCAGAAGGCTGGAGCGGAGTCGATATCACTACGCTGAAAGCGCGTGGTAAGACAGACGAAGCAATCGATTTTCTCCGCCACCTGCCATGCCTTGTCCACAAGACAAACATCACGTGAAACACGCAATCGCCCAACTTCAGTAATGGCGAGACGCTTCCAGCATGGGCGGAGGCGTTCATTGAGACGCCTAATTATGTAGTTTGGCTTGCCGATTCGGATACAAGAGATGGGCGTTACCTCCTGCTCGATACCATGCATGGTCTGTTTCCGACTATTCATTAGTGTCCACAATATTGTCCTCATCGATGTTCTCCCAGGAATGACGGAATTTAATGATCTTTAGGCACCATCACGGAATACGGAGTGATCAGCGGTACCTCTAGACTCCCTTACGATGAATACGAAGCTCTTGCTCCAAGAGAGAAGTGGATGGCCCATTCTACACTCCCTGCAGACATTTGGTTCATCAGAGAGCGTCGCCGTATCGAGGCACTCATCTACATGACCGTGCCACCGACAGGCAACAGCATCCTACAGTATTATTTCCGCGCACACACGCCTGAGGATAAACAAGACTTGATCACCGGAGCGGCTGAGAACGATGGCGACTATCTGGAGAACGATGAAGATATCTCTGACAGCAACAGCGAGACCAGTACTGCTGGAGCCCATGATGACAGTGACCAAGACATCTCCACTGGGGAACTGGAAGATCTGAGCAAAGAGAACGCAGGCTTGTCTTGCCCACCAGAGCCCTCGACGGACGACTCGTCTGAGCTCGAGCCGGCTTTGCATCCATGGCCGTCTCGCGACGTGCAGCCTGGGACGGACAGACCGGAAGTTGCTGTACGTTATCACAACCCTGTACTGTGACTAGATATTCACCCGGGGTGGCTGACGCATGTTGCTTACACAGTAAGTACTCGATATCTACAGCCGCAATGGGTGGTTCTCGGATCTGTGGGACCGTGGGCGCTGCCGAGATGAGCTCATACGATGGTCTAGAAAAGAACTCGACGAGCGCCGGCAAGCGGAGCAGTCAGAGGATGAAGTACTCGGACAAAAGAGTCTTGCGGATCATGAGAGGTGTAAGAACGTACTGAGGGAGAGGACCGCGGCGGAGCAGCAGGGTCGTTAGACGATCTTGGTGGAGCCTGCCAAGAGGAATGAGGATCAAAGACAGACCACATACGCAGGGTCCCATTATGCAGTGGCCGAGCCATTGTGAGGCACGAGTTACGCCACCGTCGACTGCTCGGCGTGGAATGGGTGCTACGTGTGGATTCGGTAAGCCTGTTCACGAGAAAGCACACGAATCACCAACGAAAAGCTTTTCACAGCCGAAGTTGCACGCAGTGAGTGGCACAGTCAGAACCAGACTATACCATGACCACGCGTGAAGCGATCGTTCACGCTTGAAGTATGGTTCAAGAGGTAACAAAGCAATCAAATGGCAGTTGCGACCGTTGCTTCAGGGTGATTGACTTGCGCAACGTGCACGAATGGTACCATTGCCGGAGCGTCAGGAACGTTGAATAGCTTGGCCTTCGCGAAGGACCGTTGTACTGTCGTAAGGGGGCGTCATCTTTTAAAGCGAAGGATTCAGTACTCTCTCGATGCCTCAGCAAGTAGTACTGGTGGTGTGGTCCTTTCGGCCGCCTCCAGAGTCCAGATGAAGCCACTGACGAGGTGCATGCATGAACTTCACGACATGCACGCATGCACTCAGCCGCACGTGAGACTTTAAGGGCTAGATCTACAAAATCAAGCCAATCAGCTCTGTAGGATCAAGAGACCCTTGCTGTAGGCACACACGGCGAAGAGTTGGTGCACCGCCAGTCCAGGTCTTCAACATCTCTTCTACCTAAACACCCTAAGCTTTACTTTAACATATCATATTATCTCCAAACATGGCGACATAACCTGTTTCCTACAAAAATAACATCGACTTATCTCATGGGGCATGACAACGGAACAGAGCTAACGCTTGTTTCGCACACCGGGTACGCATTTAGCACTGGAAATCGATTTCGATATGTCTTTGCTTACGATTAGCACGATTTCAGCACATCTCTAAATACTTCAACCTACATCCTTTCGTCCACTGACGACCGCGACGATGCTTCCTTGATTAAGCATGACGAAGTCCTGGACACCTGCGATGAGACTGCGCGAGTGACATTACACAGTCCCACTGTAAGAGCCAGCCGAGAGGCAAAACGGAGGCTCCAAGGATGGCGGTTTGGAGTCGCTTGCTCCGCTACTATGGCGTCAGCAGTCCTATTGCTGAACGTTGTCCTTACGATATGGGTATCGATGCATTACCGCGCTTCGATACACGACGGTGTTGGCACGGCGATTGTCGGAAGCTGTAAGACGGTCGCACGTTGGAGCACCAGTCTCCATATTATAATCAATGTCCTCAGCTCGATCATGCTAGGTGCCTCGAGTTACACGATGCAGTGTCTGAGCTCACCAACTCGCAAAGAGGTCGACTGTGCCCACGCTAGAGGAGACTGGATGGACATAGGCGTCGCAAGCCTACGTAATCTCTCTAGGATTCATTGGCACCGTGTCGCTCTCTTCTGGTTGCTTGCGCTCTCCAGCATACCTATCCACTTTCTCTACAATTCTGCCGTCTTCAAGACACTGGAGGCCAACAACTACCTTGCTGCCGTGGTCAACGAGGATTTCCTGAATGGCGAGCCCTTCTACGGTTACCAACGTATCCGGGGTACAAACGATGAGGGTAGGTATTTTGACTTTTTAGCACCTTTCGATGCTGGGCTGGCCGGCTTGCAAACGAATGTGTCGACAAACGCGGCGTATAAGAACGCTTCGCAATATGAGAGGCTTAGCAACAGCGATTGTATGAAAGCGTATGGGACGTCTTTCGTGAGCGGCCGTTACAACGTTCTAGCGATTACGAGCACAAGGACGAACATGACGAACCAGACCGCATTCTGGTCAGAAGTGGTGTTCGTCCCTTCGGTCTACACCCAAGACCTTCCGTATGGTAAGCAGCCCTTATTGTGCCATCTGATGCCTCCTGCTGAATCAAGCTTTACAGATTGGGTCTGCATGGATACCTGCAATATGGCTCACAATCGTCAAAACGCTACGAACTGGGAGATAGGCGACAACAAGATCGACTACTGTCTGTCGGAGCTTATGCCGGAACACTGTAGGCTCCAGTTCTCGATCTACATTCTGGTAACCGTCATCATTATGAACGCCTGCAAAAGTTTGGCTATGTTGCTGGCACTATACCAAGGGAACGAAGTGCGGCTTGTCACTATAGGTGACGCATTAGCGAGCTTCCTCAACCACCCCGACGATTTAACCCAAGGCCGCTGCATGATGGCAAAGGTCGACGTCGGTGAAGGTCCCTTACGTTGGAGCGCGCGTCGGCTCCCGCAACGGCCTTTGACGCAACCGTTGCCTGTAACGTACCACAGACCGGTTCGACGACGGTGGTTCGCCGCTGCAAGTACGACGAGGTGGCTGCTCACATTAGGCCTGATCTCTGTCGCCTTGGGTATCGCGGTGGTCTTCCTGGTTATTGGGACTAGATATCTCAAACGCAAACTTGACTCTGAATCGGTGTTCAGTCTGGGGTTCGGAACTGTGGACTCTCGTGCGATCATCGTGGATTCACTGCCGCAGAGTGGCAGTGCTGGCCTCGTTGCGGATGTTCTGACCGCCAACTTGCCGCAAGTGATCTGCAGCTTTTTGTACTTCGCATACAATGGGCTATTCACCTGCATGCTGCTGTCTTCTGAATACAGCCAGTATGGTCAAAGCAGTCGATCCAAACCATTGCGGGTCAGCAACCCAAAGGGCAGACAAAGTACGAGAGGCGGTCAAGACTCATTGACTTATCGAATAGCTAACATGCGTGCAGGGTCAAAATACTTCTTGCAACTGCCGTATACCTACTCGATCCCACTCATTGTCGGATCTGCGGTACTGCACTGGCTCATATCGCAGAGCATATTCCTAGTAAGAGTCACAGTGTCCCAAGACTCATCGTACAAGGCCTCGCAACTGGGGTTTTCATGCGCACCGATGCTCACAGTCATTGTGCTCGGATCTCTCATGCTACTCACGGCTCCCGGGTTCGGCTTTCGAAAAAATACAAGCTGTGTCCCTGTTGCGGGCTCCTGCAGCGCCGTGCTCTCTGCGGCTTGCCACCCACCGAAGCATGACGTCGATGCCGCATACTTGCCAGTGAGATGGGGTGCAGTCAGTAATGCTTCGAACGAAGAGGTTGGGCATTGCTGCTTTACAAGTGGAGAGGTGCACGATCTTGTTCCGGGAAGATTGTATGCTGGGCTGCGAGAGGGTGACACCTGGGTGAGGGGGAATTAGCACAAAATGAGGCAGGCTGATAGCAGGTAAGTCCTGATAATATCTGTGGCCTAAAAACCTCGCTTTGACACACTCCTACGGGGGGGATTTGAAGCCACGCTTTGTAATATCCGGGCGAAAGCTCGCGGTAGTCATACACGAGCACCAAGGCTCGCCTTTCCTCGATGGCATACATATAGGCTCGTACTCTGCGGACGTTCGTTTCCATTCGTCCCAGTATTTTGAGTTGTGTGCACAATACTGTGCTTTACGACTTGCTAGAAGTTCGAGCGTATTTTGGTGCAACTCTCTGGAAGCCTACTCGGTATGGATTAATCGATTACAATCAGTCCTTAATGCAGTCTGCCGCCTCCTTGCCGCCTTGTTGATGGCAGAGCAGGTGGGACATCGAGCTGAGATGGGCAAGACGCTGTAGGAACGATACTAGAAGGATTCCAGTCTGCGCGTGCGGGCTCGTAGGTGAGTAAGTAACTTGCATAGCGCGCCTTCAGCCGTCCGGAGGATCCAGGTGGCTTGCAGTGCCGACAGAAACGGCTCCTGTGCCGCACTGTCGCTTGCTTGTCTAATGTCGTGCGAATCAATATGTGCACCACACGCATCCTGAACGAACGTGATTCGCCAGACTGCATGCCGGGAAACAGGTCTTTGTCGGAGGACCCCGTTGTTCGAAGCATATTCTGCAGGCTGACACATGACGTCTACGCACCATGCTGCTTCAACAAGCCTGCAATAACGTCTTGCTTGTACTCCTCAGCCCATTCCAACGCAGTCTTCCTGCCTTCGAGTCTCACACTGACATCGGCGCCATGCTCAAGTAGCCATCTAACTCGTCCCGCTTTGCGAGCGCGTATCGCATCATGGAGAGCTGGCCCTCTACCGCCTCTCCTACTTGGAAGCCTCTGCGGCCGAACGTGTCGTGTTTTTATAGCGTTGACATCAATACCCAAGTCGAGAAGGTGCTGCATCATCTCGAACCTTTCTTCGTCCAAGGTGTGCTCGCGACTTACGGCGCCGTGCAGAGCGTTACTTCCCTCCAGCCTGGCGCCGTGAGCGATGAGAAGGTCAACCTCCGCTGGTGTGGCATGGTTTGCCGCAAAGGCCAGCGCTGTGCTGTTATGTGGCGAGATGGCGTTGGGATCTGCTCCGTAGTCCAGCAACCATTTGAGCACCGGCGGATTGGCAACCGCGCGGCTAGTAAAGCGGCCATACCTCGTCAGTTGGATCGAACGGAAGTGAGGTTGAGGGACGTTGTCACAGTGACGACAATACGCACAGTACCACCGGCACATTGACTCGCTCGTCAACGACATCTGCCCGCCATCCGTGTTCACAAAGCACTGTGAAGACGTCCGGCGATGCGGATCCGGCCGCCACACTAGCGAGAAACGACGACGCCGTGGCGCCGTGCCCAAGAAGGAAGTCGAGGACGGCAGTACGGCTGTTCAGCGCGGCCAATTCTGCTAAGACCTGGAGCCACTCCTCGGTTGGACTCTCGATGTCCGACTTACTGCGCCAGTCGGCAATGAGCGCCGTCGCTCGTTCAAGGTCTCCGCTGATGGCAGCCGCTTCGAGAGCTTCACTGTAATCTTCCGGTTTGTCGAAAGTAGTGGAAGTCATGGTGCTTTGTGCATGCGGGTCGATGATAGCAATTACCTATAAACACAAGGGTTGACCAAAACCGGCCCGGGAGGGCTATATCTTGGTGACAAGTTTCTCATCCGAATTTCATGGACCAAGTGAGTTCTACAGGATCATGCTTGTGTTTGAGGCCGGGACGTCGAGGCTGGCATGGAAGGGTCAGGAAGTGAAATTGAAGCACACTCGCGGCTCAGCCTCTTAAGTTCTCGGGCCTCATTTGGGACCCTAAATTCCCTTCTGGATCTACGAACTCGGACATCACTGCGATTCATGAACTTCATCTTCCTGCCTTTACTATGCACACCAAACCGACGTAGCTCCAGTAAGTGCTTGCACCATTTGCCCTCTCTCGCAAGCATCCTCACTCAGACCTCAAAAGACCCATAGCTGGCCCCTCAGCGGTCGCCATCCTGGATCAAGCCGCTGAACCAGGGGGTTGGCGGTGCTCGCCTCCGGTCGATAGCTCAGTAGCCATGTACTTTAGCAGGTGAAGTAAGCCGAAGCTCTGGGGTTCAAAGTTCACGCATGCTCGACTGCGACGTATGGACTTATTCGAGGCCCACGACATACCTGGGTGTGCTTACCTCCTAGTACAGGCACATCTGCAGTGATAGCTCTCGAGTTTGCGTGGTGCGTGCGAAGTAAATGCTCGGTATGCGCAAGAAATACAATACTGCTACTTGCCTCTGCCTGCCGGATTTGATCCCGGCAGCTCCCCAGGCTCAACAAGCAGCTCCGTCCTATCCGCGGCCTTTCCCCCTTGTCCCGCAGGCATCTCTGAAGGCTCATGCGATTCTCCCATCTCTGCGAGCTGGTATTGTGGTGCAGCTGGGCTTCCGTCTCTGTAGTACGCCGCGCCTGCATCATCTGTGTAACCTTCTCCTAGTTTAAAGGGATGTGAAGGCCCGCTGCTCGATGGCCCTGAGTCTGCATGCCATTGCTGTTTCCTGCGTCGTTGCCGGAGAATAAACCATGCTGCCTCTGCGATGATAGCGAGGCCGGCGAGACAGCCTATGATCACACCGGTGATGGCTCCGCTGGAGAGACCGCTCGAGCTGGGTTGAGGAGTGCTTGTAGCAGAAGCAGTGGACGTTGACGTCGCAGAGGCCGAAGAGGTAGATGCCGAAGAGGAAGATGAAGCAGTCGAGCTGGCAGCGGCGGCGGCTAGCTGTGTAGCATCGAAGGAGAAGGACGTCGCGCTTGGATTGGCCGAGGAAAGCGAAGAAAACTCTTGCTGCAAGTCTTCACTGCTCAGGTTGGCTATAATGTTGGTCTGGGTCGCTACGCATATATTGGTTTGGCCTGAGGGAGGCATAGAATATCAGCGAATTTACCTTCCCCTCATCTGCTCCCGCCGAAACTCACTACGTTTCTCACTTACCCGTCCTCTGCGTGCATTGCTCTTTTCCGCTTAAACAGCACCATGTTGCGCCATTCTCATTACACTCAAACTGGCCGGAGCCGCAGGCGCCATTGTCGCTGTCGCCTTCCGAGGCGTAGGCACGACACAGTGGGTAGTCGGATCCGCTGCAGCAGTAGTATTTATCTATCACCGCTTCGTGGGCGCATGTGTTGTTAGGTGCGTTACACCCGAATCCGAGATCCGGGCAGGTAGCAGTGTCGTTGCTGTTGGTGAAGAAAGAGAAGGTATCGTATCCGGCGTGTGCCTTGAGGGCGAAGAGCGCAAGGAGGAGTGGGAGCTGCATGTCTGACTTACCGCACAGCGAAATGTCGAAAGGACGAAAGAAGAGGTTTGACTTATCGTCGCATGGAACCGTCTAACTCCGCCCCCATCTGCTAGGTAAGCAGACGAGGCCCGGGAAATATGGCGTCGTTGCCGTTTGGGGGCCTGATCAATCGAACCTACGCGAAGGATTGGTGCGACTGCGGCTGGGCATCCTGCGGTCTGTGTGGCTGCTGTATGATCATAACGTAGAGGCGATGTTTTGCCGAAGGCAGTGCCATTATCGCGAGTTGAAAAGGCCGCCCTGCAATCCACGAAGACCGTTACCTATGACTTCCTTTGCGTGGTGTGTAGGAAGAAGGTGGTCGTTTTGATCCAGAATCCGTAGATGTCGAGCGGGGATGGTGAGGTTCTCGGCTGTTCACCTCAGGCAGGCATTGCCAAGGGCGCCCCTTCGACAGTTCAATGCTTCGCGAACGGCTGCATTCCCTCCACCTCCTGATTATATCAGTCCTTTGACTAAACCAGTACGGTTCTTCGAGGGCTGATGAGATGGACTCGGGTACCCCTAGCGTACCATGTTCTGTCCTTGATCGTGAGCGCATGCCTTTCGAAACGGGAGTGGAACACGTTCTCCTACGATGGGCGATGACTGCGTCTTCAGTACAGGGTGAATTGGCAACTTCGTTACCCTTTCACGCTCCCGTAGTCGTTAAGAGGCTGGCTTTGGAGACTCTTGATGGAGAGATCGAAGGATACAGCATCGACGTGTGTAAGGACTACATCTGCTTGGCGCAGCCTTTCGCTCAGCCTCGAATCCCTAACCTCAAAAAGAAACCGCTGATCTGACTCCGGGACCATTGAGTCCATGGAATCGACATTCGATCTGATCAGCCAATGCAAGCGTACAGAGGCATTATGGCGGTATCCGGGCTGTTCGGCGTTGCCATTGAGTCGCCAACGCTTGTGATGAGCAATCTCTTTACAGTACGTATATTTCCAGGTATTACATCTGGCCGTTCCCTAGCTATCTTGGGCACCTGGCACACATCACCTCAAGGCAGACATTACCTTTCGAAAGATGGCTCCTGGTGCTTTGCGGAATTGCCTTGAACCACTTCGGATACTTTTGGCGCTGAGTACCACTGTGTACATAGTGGATGGCGCAGCGTGTAAGTGAACGGTAGCTGTGTACTCGAGCCGTCTGACCAGACCGATAGCTTATGCCAACCCGAGTACGCTGCTACCCATACGGACTGCGAACTCGACCTCCTTGAACACATCCACTACACCTTTTGTAGGGACTGCGACTTCGGTAGTACAGAATGTCACCAACTACACATCGCCCACTGTCCCCGAAGCTCTATACTGGCCGATCGCTACAGACATTAGCTGGTCTCAACGATCGAATACAACATCTGTGTCCACAGCTTCGCAATGCTGGGATCAGGTCGCGACATGGATGAACCAAAGCGCTTCCTGGTATAACGCCCACGTCGCGAGCCGAACTTGGGAAGCGACAACCACTTCGGTGCCTTTTGCGACCTGCACAAGCTACGTAAGCTCTACAGTATACCCAAATAACGTCAGCCTGACGACCTTGTGTGACGGAACGCCTCGGGCGGACGCTTCACCATCAACCGTGCGTACTCTCAATGTTTCGACCGACGTTGAAGCCTGGACAAACCTCGTCGGGACGTCGACATACTCCATACCTGCTCCTTCGTGCTTTCCCGAGACGGAGTTGGCGGAGAATGGGGAGCCCTGGCAACAGCACATGTGTCGGATTTGGTTCGATGATTCAAATATCCAAAACGGCACTGAGGGTGAATGGCTGTTACATCGACGGTGTAGCGATCCGGCCCACGCAGACGGCCCGTGTATCTTTGGAGGTGGGCCGGTCCAGCTCATATACTTCCCAGTACCGACTATGGGAGCAAATCAGTGCGACAACAATTGGACGACCCTGTCAGCCACCCCGACAGGCAGCGGTTCTAACGTTATTACCACTCTTGGTACGACATTCACGAGTGGCTCGGTACACCTGTCTTTCGACACCCTTTACGCATACTACGACGGATTTACCAAGGATCCAATCGGGCCTACACTCACCAACTCCATCTTACCACTCAGATCAGATGAAGTATTCACACAATGTCCTGGGGTGATGACTGGAGGTGTAGCTTCCATTTTTGGCGGCGGCCAGTCGATGGACTATGCAGACCTGAACTGGCCTGTGCCGGCAAGCGCTTATGACTGCGCAAATAGGTGCTCTGGTGTTTCACAATGCAATACTATCTGGAACGGATTCAATCGATCCTAGCTGCGCCTACCAAGCTACCACAGCTTTTCCCAGAATGGTCAACATGCCAGCCATGGAACGATATGACACCGAATTTCTCGTTCGACCCTCCGGTTGCGCTCCAGCAAGCATCAGCCATAGTGACGCCTACGGTCCCAGCCCAAGCAAGCACGACACCAGCGTCGCCAAGTCCAACTGTGGCGAGTCCGCAGCCAACTGATACTGGGGAGGCTTCGTCGCAGATCACTGCGCCAGCTCAAGGTACAAGATCACAACAAAGTGTTGAGACCTCAACAGCTCTGGCTGCAGCTACTGTGGAGACGTCTGCGGCCGTCGAGAGCACAAGTGGGCCACCTGCTGCCGCTAGCGAAGCGTCGACAGCTGGCGATCAAAAAACCACGCAAGGCTCGCCGACCAACAGTGGCAATGATGGCCTACAAGCTTCCGCTGTACAGAAAACGCCAGCGTCCGACCCGGCAGCTGGATCAGATCCTGCCATCGGTACATCTGTGGCCCTTAGCAACCAGGATCCTGCGCAAGTACCACTTACTTCGGCTAACGTAGCGGCTGCCATAGCATCCGTTCTTGGCTTATCGCAATCTGCTGAAAAGACTGCGGGAGGCGCGATAGAGGCCTCTGGCTCACAGCGCTCTCCAACCGTATTGCAAGACGGTGATCTGAATATTGCTGTCTTCGCCGTGCCAACTGGTAGCCAAACAGAAAATGCTCCCAACCCTGAGAAGTCTCGAACGCCAACGCCCAGGCGAGTGCAGTGCCACAGAATCTCGTGACAACCGGCAACCAGGCTTTCACGGCCAGCTCAGTCTCCGAAGGCGTTATGCTGCAGAACGGCGCGAGTATCATGACCGTGGCAGCTGGGTCCTCTGGAACCACGATCAACGGTCACACTGTCGACGTACCTGCCTTCAACGGTGATATAATCGTGGACGGCTCTAGTCTGACGACCTTGGCTCCCATCCCTGTCACTAACACCGCTGTTACAGGCTCCTACATGATCATCACTATCGGCGGGGAGACCTTTACTGCAAGCCCGGAGTCTACTGGCGTCGTTCTACAGAATAGTGGCAGTTCACTATTCCTCCCAGCTGGAACAGCAGCGACTACGATCAACGGTCAGGTGATCAGTGCAGGAGATCTCACACCATCAGACTCCGCATCCAAGCCCAATAGTGTTGTCACCGCAAGCGACATGACAATCTTCGGTACTCTGGTCTTGGGAATGACGAATGCGGTAGAAGTTGGTGGCCGGAGTTTATCAGTGGGAGGTCCGATCGCAGTCATTTCCGCCCAGACGTTAACTATGGGTTCGAATGATCTCGCGATTGCGTCTGTGGCCAATGCGCAGCCAGATGGTGTTCTCGCCGCTGCGGGCGCGACCGTTACGGCGTCTACAGTCCCTGGCCCATCAGGTCAAGTCGTCGTGGGAAGCACGACACTGTCAGTCGGCGGATCAGCAGTAGTCACTAATGGATGGACGATCTCCGAGGCTTCTGGTGCGCTGGTGATGGTGCAATCCGGTACTACTGTAGCATTTAGCGCACTGCCGGTTGAAAGTAACAGTATTCTTACAGCTGGAGATGCTACCATTACTGCCTCTGGAGTCCCTGGTCAGCCCAATGAGGTTATCGTTGACGGCACTACGCTTTCGGTCGGTGGCTCAGCACTCATCAACGACAGCGAGACCATCTCCGATGGTTCTAGCGGCTTAGTGATGATACAATCTGGTACTGCCGTGGCGTTCAACCGAGTGCCGACCGAAGGTAACAGTGTCCTTACAGCTGGAGATGTCACTATCACTGCTTCCGCCGTGTCTGGTCATCCGAACGAAGTCACGGTCGACGGTACCACACTTTCCGTAGGTGGTTCAGCACTTGTCACGAATGGCAGGATGAACTCTGATGGCACTGACGGCCTGATGCTGTTGGATGCTTCGACTACGATGTTGTTCAAGTCAGCTACAACGCCATCTTCGACGGCCGTTGTTACCGCACCGCCCTCTGGATCTTCAGCTGCGGTAGATCCGAGCCGTGGGAGTACCAAGACTACAAAGTCCGCCGCGGCTTATTATAGCTATGAGGCTCTGCTGACGATGGTGTCACTTGCGGCGGTGTTCGTGACTGTTTTCCTCATGTAGACACGACTGGAATCATAGTACGCCTAATACCCACCTGGGGCGGGCGGGCTTTGTTACGGTAATAAGTCTATTGTTAAAAATCGTTTCGTTCCATTCATCTTGCTATGCTGTTGCTTTCATCATGTCTAGAAAGTGGCACTGCCTAGCTAGAGCAGTGGCCCGATGGCTGGGCGACCATCATCGCGCATGCTTCTCCCTTGTCAGCTGCTCACAACCGCCATCCTTACAGCCTCGGCCGATTGCTTTTCCTGTCAAGTCAGATAACATTCTGCAACTTCTGCCCAGCATTGAACCGCCGCAGATTATCCGCAATCAAATTCTCCGCATTCCTTGGCCTTCCACCAGCACCATGCGGACTTAAAATCACATTCTTCTGCTTATACAACGGCGAACTCTCCGGTAAAGGCTCAGTCTCGAAAACATCCAGCGCCGCGCCACCGATCTCACCTGATTCTAGCGCTGAGTTCAGTGCGTTTTCGTCAATGGAGGTACCGCGCCCTACGTTTACGACCCAAGCATGCTTCGGCAGCAGTTTCAGCCTTTCGCTGTTTAGGGCGTGCTTGGTTGCGTCGGAGCCAGGTAAGATCATGACTAGCGCGTCGGTTTCTTTCAATAATTCAGGCAGCTTGTCCTCGCCGTAAACTTCGGTGCCGTTCCTGATACCTGCGTGGCGTGCTACACCCCTCACCTTCGCCCCCATTGCCGTAAGCCACGGCGTCAGCGTCTTGGCGATATTGCCGAAGCCCCAGACGAGGATGTTGGCATCCTGCAGCGTCGTGAAGGCTCCCGCAGGCCGATCAGGTTGCGGTCCACCCAAGTGACCGGGCCATTTGCCTTGAGTCTGGTAATCACGCATCTCGTGAAACCGGCGAGCGGCGCTCAGCAGTAGACCCAGAGTGTGCTCGGCGACAGTTTGGTCGTGGCAGCCAGATCCCGTGGTGATGGTAATCTTAGAGGCATCGAAGCCAGCGTTCAACACATCATTGGGGCCGGCGGCGAGGGACTGGATCCATTTGAGCTTGGTCATGCGGGAGGCGGCGTCTTTGAGATTGTCGGCGTTGTTGGTCCAGGTTACCATGGCGTCGGCGTCGATGAGGTCTTCTGGGATGTGCTGCTTGACATCGTAGGGGTGGAGGTCGACGCTGAAGCCTTGGAGGCTGTCGATGTCGAGTTTGAGGGAGGTCGGGTATAGAAGCTTCATCTTGGGTGCTTGTTCTGAGAGGCCTGGCGGGGGTGATGTCGATGGAATCGAACTGTTGCGAGAGGTGTATAATGGTAATAACGCTGATCGGTTGAACAGTTGTTGAGTATTTCAAGTCGTCTACTTCGCAGACACAATCTTCATGTCGTTGTTGAGACTCTTCCTGATGTGTTTCTCCGTCGTCATGATTATGCTCGGCAGAAAAGTCGCCGAGCAGTTGCCGACGCCGATGACGGCCGTCGGCATTTGTGTTGCTGTACCTGAGCTCTTTGCTCTAACAACCCGGAACTCTGGTATGATACCTTAACCAATCTAGAATGGGCTCTCTATTTAGATGCCAATGTAGGCTTGCTCTTCCTCTTAGGCACCAGATTCACACCTCGCGATCTGTATCAATATCGCATTTCAATGGCAAACGCGCAGCTTCACAGCGTAGTCATCATGACGCCACCGTTAGAACGTCCTCACATGCTGTGTCACAGATACACCTTCCATCCATCTCCTTGACAACGCAAAGACACTACCACCAGACAGAAACCAACTTATCCAATTCAACAACCTCCCACCAAAACATGGCCCTCCACTCCCGCATCGCCGTAATAGGCGCCGGCTCCGTCGGCTCAACCATAGCCTACACTCTCCTCACCAACCCCATCGCCTCCGAGATCCTGCTCGTGGACCCCCAAGAAGAGATCCGCGACGCCCAAGTTCAGGACCTCAGCGACGCGACATACCACTCCAACACCTCCGCCTTGATCCGCGCCGGCACGCACCAAGAAGCAGGCCAATGCGACATCGTCGTCATGACCGCCGGCGCTGCCCAGAAGCAGGGCGAGAGCCGGACAGATTTGATTGGAAAGAACCAGAAGATTCTCAAGAGTGCTATCGAGGATATGAAGCCGTTTGGGGAGAATACGGTGTTGTTGCTTGTCGCTAATCCGGTAGATGTTATGACGTATTTTGCGCTGCAGTACGCTGGACTGCCGAAGGGGCAGGTGATTGGGAGTGGGACCTTCTTGGACTCGGCGAGGTTGAGGGGTGGGGTGGCGAGTAAGGCGGGCGTGAGCGCTAGTAGTATTGATGCTTATGTTTTGGGGGAGCATGGAGAGTCGCAGTTTGTGAGAAAGCACGCAATCATTGGTAGGTGTTCCGTCAGCTAACGATATTGCAGGTGGCATGGTCCTGCTCAAGCATCGCCGGCGTCCCTC
>Ga0058704_10000741_pt1 | contig 15997 bp, 9 predicted proteins | sample AgamicMgSfe_FD_71363 | JGI IMG/M metagenome (GOLD analysis project Ga0058704, IMG submission 71363) | Agave microbial communities from Guanajuato, Mexico - Mg.Sf.e | ecosystem: Host-associated > Plants > Phyllosphere > Phylloplane/Leaf | place: Guanajuato, Mexico | collected 2012-05-30
GCTGCCAACTACCGTCAGCCATAGCTATCACAATCAGGTACAGTGCATTGATGCGGCTCAAGCCATCTCAACGGTAGGTTTCCTCCAGATATATTGTTGCATTTACATAACTACTGTCCATTGCCGCTTCTCATCGTCTGTCTCCTACACCGCATATCAATCTGCGAGCTCCAGAGGTTGCTCCTGACCTCTTGTCGCTGTCGCGCCTCCTTTATCATGGAATCAGAACACAAGAAAGACCCCGAAAATGGCACAGGCCTCCATCCGACCATCTCAAGCACATCACACCAAGCAGGCTCAGTCCACGAAATGACAGTGCTAGGCTACACGCCCGAACTGACACGCAACCGCTCAATGCTAACCCTCCTCTTCCAATCCCTCGCCATCGCCGCAATCCCGTACGGCGAGGGCTCACCACTGCTAAGCGCCATCTACGGCGGCGGGCCACTATCCATTTTCCTCGGCTGGATCATCGTCTGCATCCTAGACGAGTGCGTCGCCATCTCCCTCGCCGAACTAGCGAGTCGCTACCCCACTTCCGGCGGACCTGGATACTGGACTTTCCAAGTCGCGAAGAGAGGCAAGGTGGTGCTTAGTTTCGTCACCGGATGGGTGTGGTTAATCGGTAACTGGACGATTACGCTCTCTGTTAATTTCGGGTTCGCGAGTCTGGTCACTGGTACGGTTGGGATGTATCATCCTGATTACACGCCTAGCAGCTGGCAGTTACTGCTCATTTTCTACGCTATCACGTTGTTGACGCTGGTTATTTGTTGTGTGGGAAACAGGTTCCTGCCTGGTGTTGATACGCTTTGTGCGGCGTGGACGGCGGTTAGTATTTTTATTATTCTTGTTGCGTTGAGTGTCAAGGCCGATGTGGGGAGACACTCGGCGGCGTATGCGCTGGGGCATTACGATACGAGTCTTTCTGGTTGGGGAGGGTTTACTTTCTTCATCGGTCTCCTGCCTGCCGCGTACTGCTTCTCGGCTATCGGTATGATTTCGTCTATGGCGGAAGAGGTGGCCGATCCGGCGTGGCAGGTACCCAGAGCTATCGCACTCTGCGTGCCCGTTGGAGGAATTGCAGGGCTCTTCTTCGTGCTGCCGATCTGCGCTACTCTGCCTGCTCTGACCGGCATCATCGAAGCACCGTCTGCGCAGGCACTACCGTACATCTTCCACGCTGTCATGGGTAGTCCTGGCGGCGGACTGGCGTTGATGTTCTTCGTGCTGGGAATCACACTTTTCTGTTCCATCAGCATCACGGTTGCAGCTTCAAGGTGTACCTGGGCGTGCGCGAGAGACAAAGCTATTCCAGGCTCAAAGATCTTTTCTAAGGTCCACAAAGGGCTAGGTGTTCCTGTCAATGCCCTGATCCTGACCACTGTCGTCCAGCTGCTCCTTGGCCTCATCAATCTTGGAAGCAGTAGTGCGTTTACCGCATTTGTGTCGGTCGGCGTCATGGCACTGGCTGTCGCATACGCAATTCCGATCACTATCAGCATGTTGAACGGGAGAGCTGAGGTTAGCCGCGCCAGATGGAACGTTGGAAAACTTGGATGGGCCATCAATGCGGTGGCCGTGTGCTGGATCGTGTTCGAGGTCGTGTTGTTCAGCATGCCTACCGCCCTACCTGTCACGTCCATAAGCATGAACTACGCAAGCGTGGTTTTTGTGGCGTTTGCTGCCATTGCAGCAATCTGGTACTTTGCGTATGCCAGGAAAGTGTACGTCGGACCTCCCGAGTCGGACGGTCTTTAGCGTGAGATGTGCCAGATCTGGACCTAGTATCGAAGTAGCGTATATCCATTGATCAGAATTCTTACAAGCACCAAATAACGAACGATTCTTCCCACTCAATGTTGTGTTGTGACCATCAATGACATTAGTAGCGTGGTATCAATGGGGGCCTCCTCTATTCCTCAATGGTCTTGACACAATCCCAACCTCCCTTCAGGCTCTCTTTCCATAAGCTCACCCTGTTATCTCCACCACTAACGGCAAGAACGTTGCCACTCAGAGACCAGCTGACCCTCCAGATAACAGCATCAAACTTGAGTTCCGTACTCGTCCAGCTGCTCGCATTTCCCATGTCCGCAGATGCCGGGCACGTCCAGATGCGCACTGTCTTGTCCTGGCTTGCAGAAGCGATGTAGCTCTTGTTGAGCGGTGTAGGGCTCCAAGCGACATCCCTGACCCAGTCCGCGTGTCCTGACAATACGCACATATTGTCATAGCTCTGTGTTTGTTGGTTGTAGTCCCAGAGCTTGACCTGGTTATCGCTACCTCCCGTGGCGAATCTCCTCAAAGGCGCCGGTGGTGAGCCAGGTGCTTGTGCGCTGGTCAATTGGCCTGGTGCCAGGCTGGGCGACCAAGATACAGCGTTGACTCCGAGTCCGTGCGCGGGAAAGATCTGATGACTGAAAGCATTGTCCAGGAATGTGATGACGGATACTGAGCCGTCAGATGATGCCGCAGCGAGGTGGCATCCTGGCTCTGGAGGCGACCAAGCGATGAGGTTCACCGAGGCAGTGTGAAGGGTGAACTCGTAGATGCGCTGCCATTGTCCATTCTGCTCGCGCCAGATGAAGATGCGACCGTCATACGAGGATGACGCAAGAATGGTGCCAAACTTTGGATGTGCCCACGAAACGCACCAAACCGCGCCGTCGTGTCTGTACAACTGTCAACCTCCTGACCATCTCCTGGTGTTCATACGCGCCTACCCTTTCAATGTTTCCGTCAAGCGGTGTGACTCTCCATCAATTTCAAAGATCTTGATCGTCTTGTCAGATGAGCATGTCGCCAGTCGCCTGCCATAGTAGTCCAGTACTGCATCATGCTGAGGTGTGGTTAGGGCCTGCTGCGAGGTGTTTTTGGGAGCAATGCTGCTAGTTCGAGGCTTACAATCATGTCATCGTGACCCGAGTTTGATATTACTTGCGCCTGGAAGAGTCAGCTTGATTGGCGCCACAGAATCGACATGCCACGAACCATTGTGATGTGTGTATATGTGTTAATGCTGAAGCTAAACACGTCTACATTTGGCTGGAGCTTTAGACCACGTCGGCGGTCCTTGATCCCTGGAATCATTCCGCAGAGCCGCAATACGGAAGTCGCGGCTCGGTCCGTGAGAAACCGGGGAGAACAATGACATCCGAGGCTTGGAGAAACCCCATGCATGCATATCACTTCACGCATGTGAATCACGAATATTACCCGCTCGAGCCTTCGCTCTGTTGCAGCCTTCTTTTCGACACACACAATATTCTGACCATGTCTGACGCGCTTTGCGGTCCTTCGAATCCGCTGCAGAACTTTCAGAAACACAGCCAGGCGGACAGAAGTCTTCAGCAAGATAGATTAACATCGCGGGGATCGCCCGCACAGGTATGCGACAAAGCATGTGACATTTCAGATTTGGGTACTGATATGAATATAGGGCTTCCGCTCAGCAGATCCAAACGCTGGTGCTCTCGACCCGGAATTCGAAGACTTTCAGCGAAGTCAGCCAACTCCTTTCACAGCCTTCACGCAACCCGGGCAGTCCTCATTCCATCCTCCTCCACAACACTTTCACCAATTCCAACAGCCAGCTTTCGCGGGACCTAGCAATACTGCAGATTGGGCAGCAGATTTTCAGCGGATGAATATATCATCTCCTGTACCAACATCATCACACCACGCATCTTTCGATGGCCCACAAGCACAGCACATCCGATCGGAAGATGGAGTCTCTTTACCGATGCAAAGTCATAACCATTTCGGCGGTGCACATACGGCCGCTCTGGATTACGCGCACGCAAATGGGCAATCATTCTTCTCGCTGGGACTGAATCAGCAATATGCATACCAAAATCAGAATATGGCATTCGAGCGGGGATATTCCGTTCAAAACGAGATGGCAGGAAATTTGGACGAGCAGGACACCAATGCGAACATGTTTGACGAAGCATCATTCGAGCGAGCATTCGATGCTGCGAGGGCAGAGATCTTTGCCGAGAACGATATAACACAAAGTGCTTCGAAAAGGCCGGAAACGTTAGATTCTGGTGGTGTAGACATTTACCCCGGCCGTGAGTAACAAGGCCCGTCTTGAGGAGAGAAGCTCAGCTAACTTTGTAGTTTCGCTACTTCGTTTCTCACTCCTTCGGTGCATGCTCGAACCCACCGAGCAATCGATCCACGAAGCGGCCCTGTACATTTCCATACTGGAGACGCATGACCTGACACGATTGAGCTCTACCCAAGCTACGCTATTCTTTCCAGTACTTGACCGAATATCTGAAGTGAAAGATTACACCTTCACCAATCGCTACGCTCTCGCGGATCGTGCAAGGACAATCAAGACGGGGCTGCAAAGGAATGTTGACCCTATCACAAATCCACAAGTGGAAACTCTCCGGGGTGCCTACACCGAGCAAGCCAACAAGTCCCCAATCAACACCTATGTTAGTTCCAAGGTCAGAGTTGCAACGGATGCAGAGATGAGAGCAGATCTCGACATGCAATTGAACAGGCTCAATAACATTAGCCCCGAGCGTCGCATATTCGAAGCGATTTCACAGGCGCAATTTACAAACCCACAAACGCTCACAGAGGAGGACTTGCGCATCCTTCGCCTCGAAGCCGACATTATCTCAAATCAATACTCTAATAACCCTCTGGTAGAGTCGCAGAACAACTACCAAGAAATGCTCTCCGATCCTGCAAACTGGCTCTACAGCCTCAGCTACCACGCTGTCGACCTTCCCGAGATAGTCGAAATGCGCGAACAGATACAGACAGACAATTTACGTAAACAACCACAGCCTCTTCAAGAAACGCAGATACCCCTGCAGCCACTCCAACATCAACCATTCCCCCAAGAACAGCCACCTCTCGAGCAAACGCAGCCAATAGAACAAGAACGACCCCAAACAAACAACGACGACCTCTCCCGGGCCGCCGGCGAGCTAGTCGACAAGCTCCAAACCAACACCTCGGACAAATTCAAAAACAGCTCTTTCCTAGCCCTAATGCGACGAGTGCGCGACAAAGAAATCATCGTCGAAGGCGACAAGATGATCGAGTCATCACAGGCCTCGGCCGCCGAGGCTGTGAAACCAGATTACATCCCACCACCGGCAGCTCGACAGTGGCACATGGCCGACAATAGCAACCAGTCGTCGGCGGAGACGAATGATGTCCGACAACAGGCGGCGAGAGATGGACAGGATGTTGTTGATTTACTGGATGGACCTACGATGATGGAGCAAGATCCTGATCCGGAGACTTTGATGACGAGTCCGTTTTATGATAATCAGCACGCTGAGCTGGGACGGAGGGGGTTGTTTTATGAGTGAGAGTCCAAGAGGGAGACTATGATGGATGTTGAGGTGAGATACCTGGATGGGCAGTAGAGACTTTGGAATTGTCTTTTGATATTCAAGGACGATGTAGATGAGAAGTAGATTTGTAAATACTAGCACGAATTCGATACCCTTTTCTTCACACCAGACATTCTTCACAAAACACATTGTAAAATAAATTGACATGGCAAAAACTTTTCAATTGTTTTCTATATAATCATAACCACTATATCTAAATAGTAATCGTACCAGTGAGCTGGATATCAAGCACACTCTTTCCGACATAGACATTATAGCATCCCTTGTTGAGAACCCACTGCTGGCGCTCGACGTCCCACTGGCTGAGATCGCGACGCATGAGCTTGAACGTCACCTCGCAGCTCTCGCCCGCGTGCAGAATCTCCTTGGCGTAGCCGCGCAGTTGCTTCTCTGGCGCGCCGGGGATGCCAAGGTAGAGCTGTGCGACTTCGGCGGCGGAGACGTGGCCGGTGTTGGTCACTGTTGCTTTGACGGTGGCGATTTGGTCCCAGAGGGATGGGAGACCGCCTTCGACGATCTTGTTGCCTGGAGGCAGGAGTGCGAGGGAGGCGTTGTTGTGGACGGTGGCGGAGAGGGCGGAGTAGCTGAAGTTGGAGTAGGTGAGACCGTAGCCGAAGGCATAGCGGGGAGTAATGTTGCGGGCGATGAAGGACTTGTAGTCGATGTAGTTGCCCTCAGTGAAGTTGGTCTGGGTGTAGTAGTCGCTGGTGGCCGAAGGATCGGTTGGGGCTAGGAGCTCACCGTAGTCGGATTGGTTGTGTGCGACGGTGTATGGCAGACGTCCGGAGAAGGATTGGCGGCCGTAGAGGAGCTCGACCAAAGCGCGGCCGGAGTCTTGACCTGGCAAGTGGGAGAAGACCACGGCGGTGATGTTAGGGTGGTCAACCCAAGCGTCAACAACACGGATACCGGCGTTGTGGATGGAGACGATGGTATTGTTGCAGTTGTTGGCGACGTTCATGACCAGCTCGTCAGAGTATGGGTCGGCGAGCGATGGGCGGTCGAAACCCTCAGAGGCAAACTCGTTGATGAAGACGATGCAGGCAGAGGATCCACCGTTGACCATTGGGTTGACGCTGTCAAAATCCCACTGAAGGTAGGTGCCGTCTTGGTATGCTTGCTCGGAGATGGCGTCAAATGGAGAGCTGATGTATGGTGGAGTGACACTACCTGAACCACCACCTGCGATGAGGGTACCGTTCAAAGCAGCACCTGGAGTGTTGCTGTTGTTGGCGGTGCCGAGGAAGGCGCCAATAACGGCGTCCTTGGCAATGTTGAGGGATTCAAGACCGAGAGCCCACTTTGAAATTGCCACGGTGGTGTCAATGTCGCTCTCAACAGGGACAATAGCGTCATATCCGAAGAGGCTCAGGAATGGAGGGGACTTGAGTGGGAGAACACCCTCGTTCTTGACGAGAACGTGTCCCTCGACGGCGCCTTGGAAGATGGTGTCCTTGCTAGCTGGGTTGCGAGCGTTAACAAACTCGTGAGCAAGGGATGCGTTGACCGGAATGCCGTGGCCTGGGTTTGGCTCTGGGTTGTACTTGTACCATGAAGCAAGAATACGAGTGGCCATGTCATCGAGTCTTTCTTGAGTCAATGTTCCATTGCTGACAGCCTTGCTAAGATTGCCGGCCCAGTAGACCGAGTCTGGCATAGCCATGTCAAGACCAGCCTCGGCCGAGGCAATACCAGTGTGCTGTCCACCCCAGTCAGAAACAACAAAGCCTTCAAAACCAAGCTCGGTCTTGAGAAGGCCGTTCTGAACTGCAGAGTTCTGGCAGGCGTATGAACCGTTGATGCGGTTGTAACTGCACATGACACTACCGGAACCAGCCTTGACAGCATCGGCGAATGGCCAAAGGTAAGTCTCGTGCATGGTCTTGTCATCGAGGTTTGAAGAGATGGAGGCGTTGTTACCAGTTGGGTTGCGGTTGGTCTCCTGCTCGTATGCGATCAAGTGCTTGGTGCAAGCAATGACGGACTCTTGGAGACCAATGACGGTCTCGTAGGCCAAACTTCCAGTAAGGTAAGGATCGTTGCTGAATCCCTCCCAGTTGCGACCCATCTCAGCCATGCGTCCGAGCGGAGCGACGACTGGTCCGAGGGCGACGTTGGCACCCTTCGCCTTGAACTCCTGGCCCATGTACTGAGCGCGCTGGAGTGCAAGCTTCTTGTTCCAAGCAGCTCCGACGTGAAGACCACTTGGGTATCCGTTGGTACCCTCGACACCTCTGACACCGTTTCCGGCGTCGTTAAGACACATGCCTGGGAAGCCAAGACGTGACACGTTACCGTTCATACCGGAGCATCCATTGGTCTGGGAGACAATGCCATAAGTAATGTTCTCCTTCTCCTGGTTGGTCATTTGTGCGACGAGAGCGCGAGCCTTGGAGTAGGCCGCGGCCCAATCGCCGGTACCTGCACCCTGTGCTGTATAAGAGTTAGTATCGTTGAGGAAGAAAGAAACAAACAAAGCACATACGAGATGGATAGACAGGTGGACTCCTGCCATAGGCAAAGTAGTGCTCGAGGTTGTTAAGCTCAGCGGTCAACTGTGGGGAGGTGCCATTGGAGACTGTGGCTGCTCCGGGGTTGGCGGTATTGCCTTGGGCAGTAGCGACAGACAGCAGCTGCGCAACGGCAAGGATCGAAGTGGTGGTACGCATCTTGACCTTCGCCCGTGGATTACTGGCGATGTGAGAAGGAAGATGTGAATCGACTTGGTACCTACCTTCTCGGATGGGGAAAACGGCGACTTATATACGTTTCCTACCTTGATCCAAATTCAGGACTGCGCATGATTGTGCTCGGAAATGCCTACAGTGAGTACCGTGAGTGGTAGTCGTCTGATCGGTTTGAGCTGGGATCTCCAGCGCCAATGGCCACCAATACGAGCTAAGTTGGCATGGCAGACCAGTGCTCATGTAGATCGCAGAGCAAGCCACGCGAGCGAATGCATGGCATGTCGTTCGTCAACCGAAGTTCTGCCTAGCTCATGCTGTGATTCGTCGTCCAATGTGCTCATGTCTCGGGAACTTGATTTTGGGCAAAGTAAAAGATGCAAACCGAAATGGCAGAAGCCGATGGAGGTGGAGAGACTGGGTGAAACCCCCGCTGTGCAGGTAGTGCCAGGTAGTGACCGAGGTCGACGTCGTTAGATGAAGCTCTAGTGCTAGTGTCGTCCCGCACGCCAAGCTATGCTCCGCCCGACGTTTCGCCGTACCTGCCCATCTATTGAGCCTCCCATACCGAAGATCTCGTTCCTCCACAACGCATTGCATGGAGAATCTCCGCACGGAGTTCCCGCAACAATTTCTCCATTCTCCACGATGGAAGGATTTGGCGATCAGTAAGCTGCATAAGCAAGCGACTTCATGTGCTTGTCCTATATTTCCAATATATGCATATAACCGAGCTATGTTTTCTGCTCGACCTTGACTCACGGTATGTATACAGCATGACCACTGGGGCAGACACAAATGAGACACGCTTCTGGCATAATTTATTAGTAATCGGGGTAAAACACTCTTCCGATCAATGCCGACTCCGCGACTCGGTTCGTCTAGTGCCCCGGCATGCCCAACTTGACCTTCCCCATTCGACCTCCCCACCTCGCGAAGTGGTCGGGGCCCCATGCCGATGTTCCCACTTTCAGTGCCGAGACTGAGTGACATCTCTAGCTTTACCTGGCCGATTCGGAGTGTTGTGGTAGAGCCCGCTCGACGACAGACACGGACTACAGGCAAACTCACGGCACGGGCACTGACCGGATCAGGGCGAGTCAGTCGACCCAGAGACCGTTATTTGGTCTGTGGAGGAAATGACGAGGGGGCGCACTAAAGTAGAGGCCCATGGGGGATGCTAGCCACATATTTCATGCACAGTTCTCTACAAAACAAACACCGACAGACGAGAAAACTGCATCGACGAGTCATGAGTTGGTAAAATTGATCCGTGAATGAGGGGAACATCTGGACTAACTGATTCATAATCACAACGTGTCAGTGGGTCAGTAGAAGAACGCAAGGTGGGTTCTGTTTTGATTATTGCAAATTCGTTCGATATCCATTTCCACCGCGTGACTTTATACAACGTCCCCTAGAATATCATTCACGATATCCTGCAGCACCGGCTTCGATTTGAGCAGGGCCTCGGCACCAATCTTGGCCACTTTGTTAGGCTTCTTCGGTCCCACTCTTCGAGGGCCTCTGTTCGATAGCTCGAGGTCTTCAGAAAGTACAGACCTCGACTGTATGTCCTCTCCCAACCTCCGCAGTGGCTGCTTCCGGGGGCTTTTGACCGCGGTCTTTTGCGTTGTCAGGGCAGCCTGCGTCTCGCTTTCGAACGAATGCATGTCAAGTGCTTGCGATGGCAGGTCGACCTTCCACCCTTGGTCTTTCGTGATTTTGAGGAACCGCGCCAACAGCTCGTTCTTGCCCAAGGTGTCTGCTGAACCGAGTACTATCAACTTGCTCCTTGCTCTTGTAAAAGCTACGTTGATACGTCTCCAGTCTTTCAGCAAGTCACCAACGTTGCCGGTCTCGTTGCTCCTTACACAACTTACCAGAACTACCTCTTTGTCTCGACCTTGGAATTTGTCTGCAGTGTGCATTTCAACCCCGTCGGCTTCGGTGTGCTTCAGACTCTGCTTCATGAGCGCAAGCTGTGATCGGTAGAATGTTATGACACCAATCTCAGAAGGAGCAATGCCTTGAGCAATCAGACCTAAGACAGCCTGTGCGGTCAATGTGACCTCTGTTGCGTTTGTTATCCGAGCACCAGAGCAGACTTCCAATGGTCGCGGAGACAACGTATCTGTGTTGATGAAAACCACCTTTCTCTCGGGCGATAGCACATCCGTGACCCAGCATGTCTGTCCTGGTCCACGACATTTATCGTCCTGCGGTGTCGATGATGCTGGCTGAGAGTAGCCAAAGTGGTAACGGTACAGTCCATCAGGATTGGGAACGTGCAGTGTCCTATTCGCGACGGCTTCATTGCCGCACTTCAATCTTCCACTGTAGATGAGTGTATTCGATAGAAGCATGACTTCCTTGCACATGCGGTATTGATGCTCCAGACTGACCACGCTATCAGGATGCTGGTCAGATAGCAGCTTGAAGAGACTGACATCGAGGCCACCTTCTTGTGCCTCTTTGTTCTGCACGAGCGGTGGAAGCTGGTAGTGATCTCCGACAAGGACAAAAGTCTGTGCCATCCGGATCGGGCCCAAGCAGACAGGTAGAGTAATCTGAGAGGCTTCGTCTACAATGCAATAGTCAAAAGCTCGCTTGTGGAAAATTTGATGACTGATACCAAGACAAGTGGTTGCGACGACTTGTGGTGTCATGTACATTTCATCCAGCTCCTCAATGCTGTGCCTCGGTATCGCAGCGAGATTCGCGAACTCCTGTACTTCAGGGTGTATCTTGGCCAGTACACCCAGTCGCAAGACCGAGATGTCTGATTGCTTGAGCTTGAGCAGAATGTTGTCGACCGCCGTGTGAGTATACGAAGTGAGAAGTACGCTCTTCCCTCGAGCGACCAGAGCTCGAATGATGTGTGCTATGGTTGTCGTTTTGCCTGTACCAGGCATACCAAGTACAAGTGCATAGTCCTTCGCTGACATGATCTTCTCAATTGCGGCATGTTGATCAGAGTTGATCTGCATTTGACTAGCAGAGCTACCCAGGCTGTACGCTGTTGGAACTGGAGTAAACACTGGTGCTCGTCCCTCCACAAGAAGCTGTCTTAGCTCATGTGACCGGTATGTGCTATCGTCCATGATTGCAAGTAAATTATTGCGTACTGTCGCCATGCCGTTGCTGAACTCGTCTTTGTCAAGACGATAGATTGTAGGCTCTTCGTCATCAGCTGTGGGTACAGAACTCTCTTGGCCGACCTCCATAATACCGTAGAATGCTTGGTGACTGGTCTCGTCAAAGTCCTTTCGTCGCCGTCTGGCGTTATGAAGCCTTCGGTCAACAGCCACGCCGATACGTTTTGCAGAAACTTTGGTCACGTATCCGTTAGCGAGGGCGAAATGGCCCTGTTCACTCGAGATGACGATCGGCTCGCCGACAGTGATTTGGCTTTCTGTGAACGAGAAGCCTGGCTTGGAGTTCTTCTTGACAAAGGTATAGGCGAATCTGTTGATCTTCTGAGCATCGGGCAGTTCTTTGGCCGAATCTGCCTCGATAATCACTTCAGAGAAGCACCGCCCGAGTTTCTCACGCTCCGGACTGAGCATCGTCCAAAGCTCACGTCTGAATTTGAACATCTCGGACTCTTCCTTGGTCAGTAGCTCATCCCATTTCTTGAAAAAGTCTTGGTGCACTGGCTTCAATTTCGAGACGATCTCGTTGAACTTTTCTTTGACGCCAGCGGTCTCTGTGGTGCCGTCCTCTGACAACTTGTGATAGAGAAAGCAGGACTTTTTGGCGTAGCAGCGACCGCATTTGAAGGCGTTCTGCAACATAGGAGGAAGCTGTAGTCGTTCTCTGACGTAGCTGGCGAGTTCGTTCCGCTGCATGACCATGTGTCTCAACTCGTTTCTGATGGCAGGTATCCGGCTGACCGCAGACGTGTCCATGTAATAGAGAATGCCGTAAACGATGTCGATATCATATCGATCCGAGAGCAACAAAGTATAAAGAGCGGTCTGCGCACGGTGTGACGCACTCTGGTACTTGCCGGTCTTCACCTCGAACGGGACAGTCAGTGTACGTAGTCCTTGGTCATCTTCCATGACAACCTCAACCGTGGCATCAATATTCCCTTTGAGGCCATAGGTCGGCGACCAGACATGCTCTTCAACGTCGAGCAGTTTGCTAACACCCATGCGTATCTTCTTGCCGTTACGATCCTCGGCTTGAGCGCTGGGAACAGCACTGACAAAGGAGTTTGCCCAGGATTGTAATTCTGGCATCTTGGCTTTCAATTCTTCAAATGCTTCATTCGTGTTCTGTGCTCCAGCTTCGAAGAGTCCTTCCACGTACCTGACCACGGTCTCCTCGACAAGTCGATCGAGATATTCGGAACTCCATTTGTTCTGGCGCATAGCTATTTGGAAGACCTCGTGAAGGATCGATCCATAGACCGTCGGCTTACTTGTTTGACTTGTCGCCTTGACTCGATCTTGAAGAACAGCTTTTCTGAGACAGTCAAACGAGTCGGCCACCGCAGTAGCAGACACTAGATGATCCGGATGGACAATGATAAGGTTCTGAGCATCGTCGATGATGATGCGGCCTGCATTTGAGAATTGTCCAACAACATGCACGTATGCTCCCGGCATACAATGTGTATCGATCCAAGTTTGTCTGAGAATAATCGCCTTGGCGACTTTGAGTGATTCATCTTGAACGACCAAGGTCTGCAGGTTGTCAGCTAAAGTCGTATAGAATATAGAAGAAACACTAACTTTTTCGTCGAGCTCGAACCCATGATCGTTACGATATTTACCTACAATCACTTCTTTGACGAGATATCGTTGGATTGCACGAGACTTTTTCTTGACTGGCTTTTATACACTTAGCTACCTATATCCGGGAAAGATTTGAGATACGTACAGATCCCTGTGTCGCCGCGCTGGCGTGGTAGGCTTGCGTGGCAGCGACTTCTGCTGCTGCGAACGAATCTTCGTCGACATCCAAGTCTCCAAATTCGTCGTCTTCGTCCAAATCTCCATACTCGTCGTCTTCGTCATCATGAGTCGTGAGCGGTACTGGCTTAATGGACGGCGCGGACTTTGCAGTGGTGTTGCCCTGCGCTGCCATCTTTGGCGGTACCAACTGTGGTTCTGGTGATAGTCTTTGCCGATTGGATTGTGAAGGTTGTCCGACGAACAAAGGCACGGCAGCGTCGAGATCTTCGGCGGTAATATCCATGTCGTCTTCGAAATCATCAAAGTCGACATCACCAAAATCTTCGTCAATTGGCTCGAGACGAGTCGAATGAGCCTGGGCATTGACGAAGTTCTGGCTTGCCGAATCTGTAGGAAGGACATTATCGTCGGCTGCATTCCTCTGCGAATGTTGACTTAGATAATTCTGGCTACCGCCGACTCCGACATTATCATGCTGAGTGTCATGCTGCCGGGCATGTCTCTGTGATTGATTTATGGGTGAGATTACCGGTCCGTCGCCGAAAACTCCTCTCTCAGGTAGAGGAGACGAGCTTGACGGACCGTCTTTTCGGTGCTTGTCAGATGGCTGAGCGAGAGTAGCCTGCATCTGCTCGACGAGCATGCCGACCCGAGAGACCTTTGTCAGATGTTGTTTTGCAGACTCTCTGCTCTCAAGCACATCATCCTGTTGATCGCGAAACACTCCGTTAGTCCTTCTCTTCTTGGCCTTTGATGTCGGCCACTCCATACCACAACTAGCCCACCTTCTCAGACCTCCAACACTGCCACCGGGTGTTCGTGGCAATGCATGTGGTGATGAATCATTGAGTAGATGTGCGAATGAAGGAATGTGTATTCCTGATGGAGTTTCATCCGAATTGCGTGATACGGCATAGCGATTCCAAAGGTCTGCCGCAGGATCGGCGTGGGGTGTTCGAAGGGACTGCTGCATAGCCTGAATATCAAGCGGTTCGCGCATGGCAAAGTGATTGGAGATCTCATTCTGCGAGCTGGCACAAGGAGACGAGCTGTGAGCCCGTTTTCGCCTTTGTCCTGGCGTCAGAGCCGAGTTGGAGCTGTTCGGTATCCATCCAAGTTGTTCTTCCGGCGAGTCTTCCTTTTGAACTGGTCGTCGTAACGCGTCCTCGGCGTTGCCAATGAGATCGGCGAGAGGTAACCTCATCGCAGGCGTCGACGGCGGCAGTACTCCGTCTGCTTCCGCCTTTCCGGGCGACGCGTTCTTCTTCACCGGATCGACATTTTCCTGTCTCCAACCTGGCTCGTTCTCTTTCTCCTTTGCCTTCTCGGGGCTCGCAGATCGATTTCGATCAAACTGAAAAGACTGTAATTTTGTTCGTGACTGACTCGAAGGAGCGATAGGTGGCTTTGATATTACTGGCGCTGGCTTCGAAGATGTGTGATCCTGATTTCGTCCTGAGTCGAATCTCCGATTTCCATTCCAGTGAGATTTTGGCTAAGACGCGTTAGAGGCAGAATTTGATTAGATATTTATGACCTTCGATCATACCTTTCCGCGATGCTCTTGGTCAAAGAAGGATTTCTGTCGATTATTCATGACATCTATCTGCTTGAAACAATGTATGAGATAGCATAGAGTGGAGGACTGATCAAGTACTTTCGACGTGCCCGAGGCGCAGATGGAGAGACGCGCCTTCCGGCCGACGCGTCATCACGTGACAATTTAGCCGTCGATACTGCATACTGTCGATCATTCACCGGTTGGAGAAAGCTACTCCGCAGGCCGAACTCGCAGGCCGCGTCCAGCTTTATTCAACGATAAGGAATCATTGTGCGCACACTGAACTTGTGAACTCTGACTTGTTCTTTCGTTTCTCACGGCAATCTCTGCGAGCATTGTTATAACTCTCGTTTCTGTTTGAGCTTTGTTACGCTCGTCTACTTCATTTTCTAAGGTCCGCACGCGATCACCGATATACAATATGGCGACCGAGAAGCCGCTACCATTCGTCTACCAGTTCATGGCAGGTAAGTCAAAGACATGATCACACGAAGCGCTTTGCGACTGACATCCGAAACTAGGTGCCGTGGCTGGTGTGTCCGAAATTCTGGTTATGTACCCTCTTGATGTTGTCAAGACTCGAGTGTCAGTCGACTGGATGAATCCCTCAAGAAGTTATACTTATACCTTTTAGCCAATTACAATCTTCCACTGCCGTCGGAGAAGATGCTTACAACGGCATGCTGGATTGTTTCCGCAAGATCATCAGGAATGAAGGGTGTGTACTCATTCGAGTTTGCGCGAGTATTGGCTCACAGTTGGCAGTGCCGGAAGATTGTACAGAGGCATTGAAGCACCAATCCTCATGGAGGCGCCAAAGAGGTGAGTACAGAAGACGCAAGGATGCGGAGACGCGTTTCTGACTGGAAGTAGAGCTACCAAGTTTGCGGCGAACGACGAGTGGGGAAAGTTCTACCGCAACGCTTTTGGCATGCCCAAGATGAACCAGTCGCTGTCTATCTTGACTGGCGCTACTGCCGGTGCGACCGAGGCCTTCATTGTTGTTCCATTTGAGCTGGTCAAGATTCGGTTACAAGACAAGGCGCAAGCACACAAGTACTCGGGCATGCTCGATTGTGTGCAGAAAGTCGTCAGGCAAGAGGGTGTCTGGACATTGTACCAAGGTCTCGAGTCTACCATCTGGCGTCACGTGCTCTGGAACGCTGGCTACTTTGGGTGCATCTTCCAGGTTCGCGCACTTTTGCCAAAGGCCAACGACAAATCGCAACAGATTCTTAACGATTTGGCATCTGGTGCCATTGGTGGCACTGTGGGTACCGTCCTCAACACCCCAATGGATGTGATCAAGAGCAGGATACAGAATTCTCCAAAGGTTGCGGGCGGTGTGCGCAAGTACAACTGGGCGTGGCCATCATTGACAACGGTAGCCAAAGAGGAGGGTTTCGGTGCCCTCTACAGCGGTTTCCTGCCCAAAGT
>Ga0058704_10000743_pt1 | contig 15992 bp, 21 predicted proteins | sample AgamicMgSfe_FD_71363 | JGI IMG/M metagenome (GOLD analysis project Ga0058704, IMG submission 71363) | Agave microbial communities from Guanajuato, Mexico - Mg.Sf.e | ecosystem: Host-associated > Plants > Phyllosphere > Phylloplane/Leaf | place: Guanajuato, Mexico | collected 2012-05-30
CTTCATGGGCGATCGGCGTTTACAGGCAAAAGGCGTATGTGTGGAGCTTACATCAACCACGACGATTACATCTCCAAATACAGACTCACCAACTATGGCCGAGAAGATGTCATGATGAGTACCGTGACCGGTTGAGTATGGCCTCTATAGCAGGGGCTAGCTGATAAACGGAAGCGTCACGCATGATGTTGCCACACGCGATCACATGTACAGTCTGTAGACTACAATCAATCAACAGTTGATTGGATGAATGCTCACTCATACCGGCGTAATGTTTCCGCATGGTCATATCTTGGTCAATGCTAACAGTGCCTTATGAGGAGTCGTGACACAGTACGATCGAATTCAATTCGGTGAATTTGTGTTCCTTACGATGTGTGATTGTATGTCGTGCAATTGAACGTCAGAACTATTTGTTGGAAAGACCGCTCAATAAATCAGGAGCGCCTGTATTGATGCGGCATGTCGTCTGCGGTCCATTTTCTGCCGAAGATCGACCGCTTCCGGAGCTCACGCATGACGCGGAAGCCTACTTTAGTGTACTGTATACCTTCACACCATAGCTACTCAGACATCTTTCACGCAACAACCACAAGAACCTTGCCCATCACGAAACTGTTTGACGCGATCGAGCCCATCAGTCTACTTTCACCTAAGACAGAGCCTTAGCAAATACCATCGACATGGCGTCGCTCGAAGATCTCGATGACATGGAGCGCGAGGAGGACAAGGATCAGAAGAAGCAAACCGAAATCGGCGATGCGGAAATGAAGGATACCGATGGCGAGGCGAAACAAGAGAAGAAGGAAGAAGACGATTTCGATCCAGAGATCTTGAACATGGGCACACGAGACATCATTGCCCGGCGGCGACTACTTGAGAACGATTCCAGGATAATGAGGAGTGAATACCAGCGCTTGACACATGAAAAGCAAGCCATGAATGAAAAAATCAAGGACAATATGGACAAGATTGAGAACAACAGGTATGTGGTTCGAGCGTGCTGACTTGATGACAAACAGCATGGCTGACAGTCGCCTCTAGACAATTACCGTACCTTGTCGGTAACGTTGTCGAAATCCTTGACCTCGATGTCGCTGCAGAGGCAGCCGAAGAAGGCGCCAACATTGACCTCGACGCCACTCGCGCTGGAAAATCGGCGGTCATCAAGACCTCTACCCGCCAGACCATCTTCCTTCCCCTTATCGGTCTTGTCGACCACGAGAAACTCAAGCCGGGCGACCTGATCGGTGTTAACAAGGACTCGTATCTTGTACTCGACACACTACCAGCGGAGTACGACAGTAGAGTCAAGGCCATGGAGGTTGACGAGAAGCCAACAGAAAAATATACGGATGTTGGTGGTCTGGACAAGCAGATTGAAGAGTTGGTCGAGGCTGTAGTGTGGCCCATGAAGGAGGCCGAGAGGTTCAAGAAGCTCGGTATCAAGGCGCCCAAGGGTGCGCTCATGTACGGTCCCCCTGGTACCGGCAAGACGCTGCTCGCCCGTGCATGCGCCGCACAAACCGAAGCCACTTTCCTCAAGCTCGCCGGTCCTCAACTGGTTCAGATGTTCATCGGTGACGGTGCGAAGCTTGTCCGTGACTGCTTTGCGCTGGCCAAGGAAAAGGCGCCATCTATCATCTTTATCGACGAACTGGATGCTGTTGGTACAAAGCGTTTCGACAGCGACAAGAGCGGAGACAGAGAAGTACAACGTACTATGCTGGAGTTGTTGAACCAGCTGGATGGATTCGCAAGTGACGACCGCATCAAGGTTCTTGCTGCGACAAACAGAGTCGATGTCCTCGATCCGGCTTTGCTCCGCTCAGGACGTCTCGACAGGAAGATTGAATTCCCTCTACCAAACGAAGAGTCAAGAGCGCAGATTCTCCGCATTCACAGCAGGAAGATGACGGTTGACGACGCTATCAACTGGCCTGAGTTGGCAAGAAGTACAGATGAGTTTGGTGGTGCCATGCTCAAGGCTGTTTGTGTCGAAGCCGGTATGATTGCCTTGAGAAGTGGCAAGAGCAAGATCAGCCACGAGCATTACGTTGACGCTATTGCTGAAGTGCAAGCCAAGAAGAAGGTCAGTTTGACAGGTCGTACAGGTCATCAACCCTTGCTAACATGCTATAATAGGACACGGTCAACTTTTACGCTTAGACGACTTCTGACAGGAATGAAGGGCTGCTTGCGTGATGCGAGCTCCAGCAGGAGACACAATTCTAGCACAGCGAAGCATGTAATATTAAAGTCTTCAAAAAACTGCACTGGTGCACACGAGGCAATTTGACATACAAATGGCTCTGATGGAACACAAACATCAATCACAGCTTACTCTGCGTCTTCCTACCCACAACCTTCACCCTCGCCCGTCCATTGCTCAGACAGACCTTATCCCCCTTGACCTTTGTCTCAAACCTCACCTCCTCAAAGCCATCGTGATCCTTATCCCCCATCCTCCACATCTCCGTCACAAGCGCATCCCCGGGCTTCACGGGGCTCGCAAACCTCGCACTGAACATCTTCATATTCGCCGGCTCATCACCTCCTAACTCCCTCAGCACACCAACACACGTACTATTCCAACTAAAAAGCCCATGCACAATCGCGCCTCCAAAGCCCATTTTCTGCCCCGGTTCCGGCGTCGCGTGCAGCGGATTATAGTCACCATTGAGCCTGTACAGCAACGCCGTCGCGTCCGTCGTCTGGTACTCATACACAGCATCTGGCTTGCGGTCCGCAGGCGGGGGATAGTTCTCTGTCTTGGGGCCCTTGGGCCCGCCCCAGTTTCCCTGACCAACGAAGAAGCCCTTGCCCACGGCGCGTGTGTAGACCTCGCCAGTGGCTTTGTCGAGCAGTGTTTGCTCTGTCTCGACGACGGTGCCGGGCTTGCCTTTGTCGTAGACGCCGACCACGCGGGAGTGGATCTCGAAAGAGGACGAGGAGGTTGTCGGGAGTGGTTTTAGGAAGGTTATGGTGCGTTCGCCGTCGACTACGCGGCGGGAGTCGAGGGCTGGAACGCCGGGGATGCTGGATCGGTTCGAGGATTGGGTTGCGTAGAAGTCGATTACGTCTGCTGATGTCCCTTTGAACGGCAGGATTATGGGGTAGGTTGGGAAGGCGGCGAAGGAGGGATGGAGCTCGTAGAGAAAGTGCAGGGCCGAGGGTGATACGCCGATGCTGGCGGCGAAGAGGAGAAGGTCGCGTTTTGTCCAGCTGACGGGCTGCGGTGGGTAGGCATGGCCTTCGCCTGGTTTGGACATGGTAGGGATTGGAGTGCTTGGGGCAGACAGATGTGGTTATGAGATTGTTTTGTGTTGGTGCAAGCTTGGAATCAATCAATTACAAACCGCTTGACTACGCAGCTTTATTCAATGAATGGCAAATGCCTACGTTGACAGTCCGAACGAGAACGAGAACTACAAGTGGCATTTGTATATCATGGTGAATGGGCGCCAGTGATGAGCGGGGAAGGTGTTGGAGAAGCCGATGCCGAGGCAAGCACTTCAAGATTACAACATCGACACATAATGCTAAACACAATTAAGTAGAACCTTTGGTCGGTATCCTCGGTGCATCTCAGTGAACATTTTGCATATCGTCGAAGGCTTAGAGAGATGAGGGCCTTGTGACACACGTTCCAGTACAGAACTCGCCGCCCAACTAAGCATACTGTAGCCGTTACGCTGCTTTGAGGTGAAGAGAAGATAATTGACAACAACCATTTCAGTTTAAAGCCTCTTCTATTCGACAGTGAATGTTGATTCATTCCGACCTCGAGGCGCTATCTTGCTATCGATTCATCTCCATTCACACTTGCTTGCCGTGCTGATCGTCCATACTGCCTAGGTACTTATCAAAAACTGTCCCATAATTCCGCCCATCGCTTGCTTGCCATTAAACACCTGCCACGAACGCCTTGAATGCTACCAAAAAGTGCTCTTGTCACGGTTTGCTCAGTGCAGCTACCAACGCTTTACCGGGAGACCGCCAACCAAGTATAACGAACAACAAATCCCAATTTCAATCCCAAACTGTCAATGCGTATGTACACAAGAGCGTAAAGATCATGAGCTTGAAGAAGGGCGAGGTGAGACCCCAATCTGGGGATCCGAGATTGCGCGAATGCAGTTTGAAAACTTTTGACGCTAGCGATGCAATATTGATAAATGCGTCGGATCTAGATGTCATCCATGCCGTTGTCGAACATTCCTTGTTCTTGCTGCGAGACAACGCCGCTCATGCGATCACCCTTGGTGTTGCTGTAGGTCTTTCTGAGCTCCTCGGAGTCGTCTCTAGAGTGTTGACGGCTGATGTCACCGCCAAACTGCTTCTCGAGGTTGCTTTCGTCAACAAAAGTGAATCCCTTGAAGGCAGTCTGCAGAGTTGGGCTGAGAGGAGTCTCTGGGTTGACACCAGCAGCGAGCGCAGCTGCCCTCGCGTTGAGTGATCCAGCATTTCCACTGCCTAAAGCATTGGTAAATTCCGGGTCAAAGTTGCTGGTGTCCAGTTCGCCCTTGAGCTTTGGCTTAAATGGCGGGACGAGCATCTTCTTCTCCAGAGCGACCCAGTCGACGTCGGCGAAGAATGGATGTGCCATCAGCTCATCGGCATCAGCTTTAGCACCCAATCTGTGGTTTGGGTTGCGGTTGAGCAGACCCTTGACAAAGTTCCTGCCCTCAGCCGAGAGCGCGTCTCGTGGGAACCGAACCTTGCCAAAGGCGATGTTCTTGTACATTTGCTGAGTGTCTTCGGCGTAAAATGGTGACCAACCGCAGCACATCTCAAAAACGAGGACACCAAGCGACCAAAAGTCAACCATCTTGGTGTAACCTTGTTCGTCGAGAAGCACTTCTGGTGCGAGGTATTCGGTGGTTCCACAGAAAGTGTTGGTGGTATCACCTTTGGACAAGTTGGCCTTGGAAAGACCAAAGTCGCAAAGTGCAATGTGTCCATTAGCGTCTAGCAGAATGTTTTCTGGCTTGAGATCGCGGTAGACAATGTCGTGTTGATGAAGATGTCGGAGAGCAAGGATCAGTTCGGCAATGTAGAATTTGGCGCGGTCCTCCATGAAGCGGCCTTCACGTTGGAGATGCCAGAAGAGCTCTCCACCTGACATGTAGTCGGTGACAAGGTACAAATCGGCAGGTGTCTGGAAAGAAAATTTGAGGCCCACAATGAAGGGAGAGTCCGAGGTAGCTGTCCGTACGAGGATGTTGCGTTCGCCGATGGTGTGCTGTACCTCCTTCTTCTGAATAATAACCTTCTTCGAGAGTACTTTCATAGCGTAGATACGTTTGCTGTCCTTCTTTCTGACTTGGAAAACCTGACCAAAAGTGCCTTTACCGATGAGCTTGAGAATGTCGAAGTCTTCTGGGCCGTAGGTCTTCTTGTCGGTGTGCTTGAAACTGAATCTAATGCAGATTTCGCCAGTAACCAGGTCTTGTTCGCCTTCTCTTGGCTTGAGTTTATACCAACCCTCGTGTGCTGTCTCATACGCCTCAAGATTTGGGCTAAATCTGATGTGACCGAGGAAGGCCTCATTGTTCTTCTTGTCGTAGATGGAAATGTCAAGGTCTGAGCGCTCACCAACAACATCGCTAAAAACGCATCAGCATGGTTGTAATGTAACGTAGATACATCCATGTACTCACAAGACAGCGTCGTGCTTCCATGTCGGATCAGTGACCTGATCATTGGAAGCCGAGTTCTTTAACCTGGCAATATCGGTCTGGCTACTCTGGCGGCTCATCTTGAAATTTGGAATCTGCATGGGTTTGCCTTGATCACTGCCAATTCTCCTCATGGCGACTCCTCGGGCAAGGTCATCCTCTCTGTGGTGCGATGGACCGTCGTCTCTTGTGTCCATAGCATCTCCCTCGGCACCCTCTGAGATATCCTCATTCAGTTGGAAAATACAGACGACGTAAGGGGCGGTACTTGGTCTCAAGCCTCGGCCCTCAATGATGGACACATGCAATTGACCCTTGGATTGGCCAACTGGAGGTTGGTCAGAGGTGGAAGAACTCGATCGACTGTTTTTGGATGTGGCAGAAATGGTTGATGCATTAGAGGAAGTAGTAGTAGCAGCCTCTTCTGGCTTGCTCTCGGCTGAAAGAGCTCGTGGAGTGTGTGGTGGGGTAGCCTGTACAGCGTCGCCCTTGGTCAGCTCACGCTTTCTCTTTTGTGTAGAGCGATCAGAAGAATGACTAGAAGCACGCGTAGAATATGAAGAATCAGGAGGAGGGGATTGAGATGAGAGGGCGGCGGCAGAAACAGAGGCAGCGTCTGGAGAATCGGCGGAGTTGGCGGGATTGGAGAACTGTGCTGTGACTGTCGGCGCGGTGACGATGCCGTTCAAAGTATTTGCTGCCTGAAGGGTGTTTCGTCGTAGTCTTGGTGGAGGGCTGACGGTCTGACTCTTGCGGTGAGAGGTCGACTTTTGTGTTCGGATGCCAGGCTCTTGCCGACCAGCAGCCGTACCATCAAGCTTCAGCATGGATGATGATGTGGACAGAGGCGGTGTTGGATATTGTTCTTGCTCTTGCGATGTGCTGGCTTTCAACCCCACATCCGGTCTTTCATGTGACAAAGGCGGTGGCTCTTCGTGTGACAAAAGGGCTGGCGAGGTAGGAGAATTTGGTGCGGTCAATAGACCATGTGCGCTGCTAGTGGATGCTGATGCAGTGGTCGAATCTGCCGGTGGTGCTGGTGCCGCCATCAAGTGTTGCGAAGTGTCGGCCAAAGTTTGCGGTGACGAGGATGATCCAGAGATGGAGGGGTAAGAGGAAGGCGCGGGGCGGGTAGAAGTGCAGGTGGTAACGAAAGGAACAGGAGCAAAGCGAATTGAAGAATGTACGAGTAAATTATGAGGGAAGTAACGAACCTGTGCAAAGTAATTCTGAAGTTGAGGCAGTCGCTTGTCAACAAGGTCGGGGCGAGGAGTGGACGCTCCGCCTGGTGGAGTGCTAGCGCCAGATCCGATGTGGTCAGAATCTTCGCTGTCTGCGATTTTGCTGTGAGGACGAAGGGGGTTAGCGTGAGCCATGGTTGCAGTTTCTAGAACAAGATGAGATTTGCCGAGTCATGCAAAGAATGTCAGACAGGAGCAACGGAGCATGTGAGACTGTGAGTGGATGGCCGGTAATGTCGAGAGGTGAGATCTAGGCGTGAAATGGTTCATCCGAAATGCAGCAAGGTACTGCAAGAAGTAAAGTCGGTCTGAAGGGTGCGGCAGAATGCGGCCGATCCAGACTGGATGAAGAGGTTGATTTGCGGGCTTCGAAATCAACGACTCGTACTCGTACAGTACAGGACGGATTATTGGAGTGAAGTGATTCGACAGGCGACGCCGTCTTTGCCGTTTGGGATATTTCGATGCAACAATAACAGAAGCAGACAGGCCCGTAAAACGCGCAGATTGTTGAGTAACTGTAAGTGGTGGTTCCAGTCGTTCTGATTTGCCGTCTCAGATTGAAGATGGAACCAAGCTTGGTCGGTCCGATAGTGCCCGAGTGGCAGTGGGTGAAGTGGGAGCAGTGGGAGATGGTGATTTTGCAGATGCGTTGAAGGGTCTCAGCGTCATAGGCAAAAGCGGGACCAGGGACCCTTGATGCAAGTCAAATCTGGCTTGGAAGTCATGGAACGATTGACTGGCGACGCTGACACCGGAGGCACAGCGGCAGAACAGCGGACGGTGAGCAGCATAAACCTTGGGCTTCGAAGCCTCGGTAAGTGAGGGTTTTCCGGAGCGCAAACCCGTCGGCGGTGAAGGCCGCTGCAGAAGCTACTGTAAGGCAGAATGACGGGCAACTGCTGCGGCATGCGAGATTTGAGGTAAAATCACATGCTGCTGCCAATATGGTGGTATCGGTGATGGCTGCATGGTGGCGCGGACAGAGTTCTGGTTTGGCTTCGGTAAAATTGCTGCATGTGGTTTTGATGATGGCATTGTGCTGCTGGCCGTTGGTTGTGCTGTACTTGTGGACTTGCACTTGGCGCGCGCTTTGTGCGGGGATATCGTTGCAGCTGAAGACCAATATGGAGCTTTCAGATGAGCGGCAGAATTGGTAGTACGATGCTGTTATTTCGTGCTCGATGTTCGTGTGTCGACCTCGTCTTCTTCCTCCGATACTCTGTACTTTACTCGAACGATCATGTGACAATAGAGAAAGAAATGATCGACTTACCCATGCATCATGGCTTGCCGCAGCAAATCCGCAGCGTTACTTGGGTGAGCACCCTGTTGATGGAGAGATGCCATTGTGATGGAGCGTCCTAGCCAACTTCTAGGTGACGAGGCGCCAGATGGCTTGGGCGAGTTACGCGAAGGACTCTGTGGTGCTGGCGATGCTTGAGTGGTGGATAGAGTGGGTACTGCACTTGAGGACTTGGAGCTGAGGTGAGGCGGTCGAGGTCTTCGTGATGAGCCTCGTGTGTTGCGAGAATGGCGACGCTTCCTCTCTTGCGAAGTTTGGGAGGGGCTGTCGTCTGAGATTGTTTGGTCTGGGGGCACGTGAGGAGAAGTATGGCTGCTTGATATCAAGCTTGCTTCTCTGAGTTCTCGATCTGAGCGTGCTTGATGAATTCGTGGAGTTGAAGCGGTAGATTGTTGTTCTGCGGCTGGTGTATTAGAGCGCTGCTTAGACTTGACAACGGCTGCGTTGTGGATGACGGAAGATAAAGACATGGCACTTCAAGTCGATTGAAGGTTGGACTGATGCAGCTCAAGAAGCTGTAGATGGCGCTTGGCGGTGACAGTTCCGCTACTCTGCTGCTGAATGATTTGCCCTGCAGTAGTCCAATGCTCAATGTGCAATCCGAACCTCGTCGTTCTTTGAAGGTTTGGCCAGTGCAAATTGATGACGCGAATTGGACTCGACTGCAGCTATGTCAACGGCTTGATTGGACTCGCGACGGGGACCTTTCAGCGGAAGGATGACCTGCTCCGAATTATGACTGTATGTGGCTCGTCAAAGCAAGAATCGAATTCGTCCTGAGTCTGGACGAGATGATGGTATCATGTAAGATCGGGCAGAGTCTATAGCGAATTACGGTCGCAAGTTCGACTTGATGAGTACTTCGTCATGCAAAGAATGGAGCATGCGCTTGTTGCAGATCGGCCTCGAATACAGGTAGTGACGGCTGGAGCTTTGTGATAGAAGAGAGCGATTATTATCACTATAATAAAGAGATGATGTAGTAGTTAGGTATATACTAATCTGTCATTTAAACAGGATATTGTTGCATATTCCAGGCTACACAGACACAAAAGCAGATTCAGGCACGTCCATCGCAGTTCCCTTTTCCTGCGATTGGTGCCAGGGCCGTACCTGCCTCGTTTTCGTCACTGATTCCGGGGCTGCTTCCATGTTCTTTCCCTTGCATGCCCGCGATTGCTCCAGCCGTCAGCAGCACCTGATCATCGCAGAGAGTCAGCACCGCTGTATAGCTTTTGGCAGCTCGGGCAAGCTAGGCGATGCTGCGCGACTTCTGATAAGTCAGGAAACCATGTCATTGTATTTGTTAAAGCAAGTAAATGACTACAGCATCCAACTTGTACTGTGGAGGACCTTCAGTTGGACTTGGACCGTTAAAAAGGTGCCCAAGGCTAGCGCACGGCTGCTCCCGCTGTCGCTGTTCCTCGCAATCGGGGACGAAGACGCGTTCACCTATTGCGATTTATCTTGAAGTATGACTCCGCGCTTCGCTCCCAGACTTTTGGCGATTCGATATAAACCCACAACAAGTAATCGACAGAGATGGTAGGCAGGAAACGAGGCAGAGGCTCGGCCAGAGCTGCCGCTTTGGCCTCGCGACGAGCATCACAAAGACATCTTACAGATCCCACAGCATTACAAGACGATGCGACAGATGCTTCATCACCCGCGGTCAAGCAAGACAACTCGGACGATGAAATGGCAGATGCGCCCGACATTGATGCTTCAGCAATCGCTTCACCGAAACTTGACGAAGCCGAAGATGCTGCTACCCCGACAGACGACGTCGACCCTCCAGAGGAAGAAGACGACGCCGACAGCCCACCCATTGTTCAATTACCGCGCAAACGAAGGGGTCCAGGTCGACCACCGCGCAACCCACGACCAGATTCTCCCGATGGTGACGAAGGATCAGAGGTCGGTACTCCTTTCAAAAGGAAGCGAGGAAGACCGGCAGGTTCAGGACTTCGAGGTGGATTTAGAGGAAGACCGAAATATGGACCCAAGACACAACCCGACAGGACGCCTATTGACAAGGAAGGGAATACGGTTGAAGTGGTTAATGATGAGGCAGATCTGCCGGAAGACACCGAAGGTGAGACCAAAGTCGACAAAAATGGTGTCTTGCAAGGCGGACGAGATTATCGCGTTCGTGTCTTCACCATCGCTGGTCGCGGTGAACGCCTGTATATGCTTTCGACCGAGCCAGCACGTTGCACAGGCTTCCGTGACAGCTACCTTTTCTTCACGAAGCATCTTGCTCTCTACAAAGTCATATTAGGAGAAACCGAGAAGATGGACTTAATCAATCGCGACATCCTTCCGCACTCATACAAAGGTCGCTCAATAGGAGTCGTCACCGCGCGCTCCGTATTCCGAGAATTCGGAGCTCGCATTGTTGTAGCCGGAAAGAAGGTCACAGACGACTATCAGGTGCAAGCGGCCAAGGAGCGAGGCGACGTTGAAGGCGAAATAGCAGACCCAAACGACATGCTCCCACCCCCAGGCGAGCTCTACAACAAGAACCAATATGTCGCCTGGCACGGTGCAAGTCAAGTGTACCACAACAACGCTCCCAGCGTGCCCTTGCAAGCCGGCAAACCCATTACAGGGAAACGCAAAATGAACATAACAGCCTCAAACTGGCAATTCGAGCACGCCAGAGAAGCAAGGTCCGTGACCGTCTTGTCCCTTCTGCTGATCACAAGACTAACCTCTCGCAGCAAATTCAACACAACCCTCACAGCCTATCGCCGCGCCAATCTCTCCGGCGTCTACGACACACATACGAACCTAATGCTGATTCCCAAAATAATGCAACCCAGCCACGTGCGATGGGAAAACATACCCTCACCAAACGAACAGCTGGCCGAGCAGAACGGCCGCCTTGCCACGTCAACCGACATGACCTCTGACCCCACGATCTTCTCCCACGTTCCCCCAGTCGTCGCCCGCAACTTCCTGGTTACAGACACAGTCTTCGCCTGCGCACCGATCCACAATCCAGGCGTGCCCGGTCCGGACGGCGACGTCTCAGACATCGGCGGCAACGGCCTAACAGGCATCTCGGCCGATCTCATCGACGAGTTACCAGAAGACTGCAGAGCGGCGTTTGATGAGGCGTTGAGGGCTGAACGGGAGTGGAAACGGGGGTGGGGCACCGAGGGCAGTGATAAGATGAGGAGTAGTTTGAGGATCGGGTTTAATGGGTTCCCTGTCTGATTAGGCTGACGGCATTTGTGTGGCTGAATAAGGAGAGGAGTCTAGGTGTTGGGAGTTGCGAAAAAGTGATAGATACCCTACCTGATGAGATATTGTTAATGAACGAGAGAGATCTTCTGAAGATAAAGCTTATGCTGTGCTTGGATTGTCGTTCCAGGTCTGTTGACCTGTATCGAGTACGTAAGTGTGAATCGGTGAGATGCAGTATTTGGGGGCGTTGTGGGTTCTGTGACATCGCCCTTCAACGAATCTCAGAAGGCGGCATTGCAGTAATGTAGTAGGGTTCACGTTTTACAATCGGCGACAGGCACATGGAATTCGGTTTGGAAAGAGACGAAGCGACCGCTCCGTCGACGAGTAGATTCCGACCAAGTGGTCGTGGCTCCTAATAGGTGATATCTTTCTCTTCCCAAAATAAAAAAATAAAAAAAAGTACGACGAAGGGTATCAACTCCAAGCCAATACAGTCCTCCTCCTACTACTCAAAAGCCCTCACTAGCCGGGTTATTCGAAACCCCTCACCAGAAAAATAGTCGGTGTGTGTATATGTGCTTGAATCGCAAGCCAATGCTGGTAAAGAGTGACCAAGTGCAGAAGAATCCACTTTTTTTTGTTGTCGAGAAAATAGCAAACGCTTCCTGCCATAATGTCCATTCGCTGTTGAAAAGAATTTTGTCCCTCTTTTAAGCGCCGTGAAATATCAGAAAATAGTCAAACCCGCCGTTGCTGTGCCTGCTGTCCCAACGCCTCGCCAATAAAGCAAATCAGAAAATCGAAATGGATGCGGCGACCGAGCTGTGCGAGCATGAGCTCGTGAGGTAGGATACTGCTCCAGGGAAAAATAATTGTGCATGAAAGTAGAGATGTTTTGGAATCGTCTATGCTTGGTGACGTGAGAGGCGTAGACTGTCGTAGAAATAGGGTGCTGACTTGTGGAAGCCAGCGGAAATGGTGATCGTTACGCTTCGAAAACAAACTTTTTAATCATAGGGAGTGATATCTTTGGTTCATCGTTGAAGTGATGCGATGATTGTAACCTGACTTGTGGACGTTGTGAAAATGAACGCTCATCCCACAACGGTCTGGGGGGCATATCCGAACCCCATGGCATGTGCATGGTAAGGACGGTTGCACATCAAGCAAGTGCAGCCCTGGCCGTGAGCACCAGTGCGAGACATCTGGTTCCATGGGGAATAGTATGTCGGCGCCCAATTCTGAAGAGGAGGCAGAGAATTTCGATGGAACGAAGCGCCTGCTTGAGCTTGTCCATAGTGGTTGGCGTTGTCGTAATACCTGTTTTGGCCTGTCCACATGTCCGCAGTCGCAGAGTCTTGTCGGTTCCATGGGTCGGCTGACATGAAAGGCGTGTTTCTATAAGAGGTGGATGCTGCCGAGGACGCAGGTGTGAAGTTGGCATAGGCTGGCTTGGCATAGCTCGAGTGGTATCCAGAGTCGGCGCGTCTTGAAGTGTTCCTTGGAACACTGGTGTCGAGAGGCGACAACTTCATCGATCTGACCTTGGCATCCATGCTGGCATCATGTTCTTTCCAGGCATGAAGCCAGTATTGGATTCCGTTAGGGTCCGTAATGTCGGTGTGGAGGTTGAAGCCGATGAATGTGAGCCATTCAAGTTCCATGATGTTCAGCTCAGACACTTTGATGCCGGTGACGTCGGACCAGGAGCGGTTGATGAAAGTATTGTCATCAAGAAACTTGCTACCAAGTATCATAGATACGGCAAGCAGGCGATAGATCTCATTCTCATTCTGCCCAACAGTCTCCGGAAGCTCCTTCATGCGTACAGTCAAGTAGTGAAGGCTGAGTAGGATCGTTGCAGAAGGCAGGCGGGTCGCAGCAAGGACTTGAGCAACCCATTTACGGAAAGGTGGTTGGACCGACACGCCGTATTTGATGCTTCGAAGGACATCAATGTCTGCGAGGCGGATGCCTGACAAGTGAAGACCGTACATTCCCTGTGCGACTTCCGAAACGAAATCCGTCATGCGATCCATGTCATAGTCCAGCTTCGCTGAAACACCGCCGGTAGCTTTCTCCTCTTTCGGCGCTTGCTGTTGCTGTTGCTGTTGATGGGCTTGTTGAGCAAGCTGATCACGCTGCATAGACAGACGATAATCCTCTTCTCCGTAAGGATCGTTCTGGAGTCTCAGAGGTGGCAGAATTGGTGCACCCAGAGCCTCGTAGTAGCTGTGAATCGGAGGCAAGTTCTGGTGGTTGTATGGTGCAGCGTGGTGGTAATTTGCTTGCTGACCTGGAGGTGGAGGATACTGACGAGAGTAATCCATGGCACTATCGAGACGCGGTGGCATGGCCTGAGACGCCATGTAAGGATCCTGGGCGTACTGAGTCGACCGACAGCTATGTGCCTCGTATCCTGGAATGAACTCGGGTGGTGTGAGAGGGTGGCCAGACATGGGCCGTGGGAAGAACGACGGCATAATGTTGGTAGTGGACGGGGGAGACAAGAAACGGTGCGATTGCACAGCCTGGGAGGAGATGAGTTTGATTGTCGCAACGAGAAGATCAGCAAACTTGACTGACCGTTTCTCTGCTCCTTTGAAGCAGAGGAGCTCTATGTGATGCCCCTCTAGAACAAGTCTTGCATGCGTATGATGGACTGGTCAGTTCTGGGAGGCTAATGCAAATAGCCAAAGACTTCAGAAGTCGGTAAGCAGCACAGTCAAGTGATGCTGGTTTTGGTGATTGGTGAGCGGTTGGCGACTTTTATCAGTGAAGTCAAGCTTTAGATGCAGAGTGATGTGACGGTGCGTAAAACTTTAGTGCTGAAACTTAGGGAGATGGTCGTAAAAGTCGTGATTGTAGATGTGACTCGACAGAAGACGTGCGGCGATACTAAATGAATAGGTCGACCGGCAGAATGTCTTTCGACGTGAGATGTTTGTTGCGAAGCAGCGAGATGTTCTCAATACACGGCTGTGCTGTAGTGCGGCGTGGAAAGGCTGCAGGATACGCGTCAGGACAGCAAGTGAATGCGGCCGCAGCGAGCCAGTGGATTTTCAGTTGCTGCCTAATAAGCGGCGACGTAGTCGAAGAGGTGTTGTTTGGCGACAAGTATACGACTGCGTGAGGGCAGAGACAACAAGTTAGAGATGCAGAATGCGCAGGCAGCCGGATGGAAACGAGCCAACGAAGAGGCAATTTGCCGTATGCAGGCGCAATCAGCAGACAAATGTCGCGGTGCGGTGCGGCTCGGTGTCGGAAGCGTGGCTAGAAAAAGATCGAGAGGTCTCTGACAGCCGGCTAGCAAGGTTGACAAAGCGATGGCAGATGACCTTGGAAGACTGATTGCTTTTGTCGTAGACCTCAACGTTTGACAGTTAAAGGTTCTCGGAAAAGTTAGATGAGTCTTTCGAGGGCTTTAGAGGTCCTTTGACACGTCGTTAATCCGTTTCGTATTAGAGCGTTGCCTTTGTTCGTTTGGCGCACTGTAACAAATAAATGCCACGCAATGTCAGGCAGATGGAGCCGAAATTAGGATCAGAGGGTCCCTGCTTGAGTTGAAGTGCGCAACGAGCCAGCGGTGCAGTGAGAGGAACGAGGCAAGGAGTTGATGCCTTTCGCGACCGGCTAGCAATGTTGCGATGCGACTGAAGGTGGAAAGGAAATTTGAGGTCGGAAGATGAGAGGGAGAGCTGAGGGAGGGGAGAGGCGGAGAGAAACGTGTGAATGATGAGAAGAGTGAGTGGTAGTGTGTGGTGATCCGAGCGAGGGTCAAAGGCCTCGAGGTCAGTCTGACTCTGGCTCAGAATCGGATCGAGTCTTGCAAGTTTGCTGAGGAAGGACGTGCGCTTCGTTTTTTTAGGTGTGGATGGCGTCGTGCGCGGGCAAGAAAGACCGGCCGGCCGCGAAATTTGACGAGTAAGAAAGCAGGTAGTCGCTGTACGTAAGCGGAGGCAGCACAGTACTGCAATGCATAATGCGCAGTTGAGGGCGCAGCCGAACAGGGAAGGCACGGAAGCACCAATTGGGCAAAAGTCTACCAGAAACCGGCAAAACACGAGCGGGAAAAGGACACGCTGAGTTTCCCAGCATGCGCAAATTGACTCGATCGCAGGATTCCTTCGCCGCTTGGTCATCACAATCTATTGAATTGGACAGGAGTGTTAGTCTGCCATGACTTGCGTGCCATGCGGATATTACCACATGTACAGCGAATGCGCCAGGCCGGATGACAGAAATATCGTACACTACGTCTCTCGTCATGTTTGATGTGAGGTGATGTGATGCTGCATCGCATTCGTTGATGGACATCTCCTGCAGCCCGCATCGTAGGACAGCCGGTGAAATCTCTGCTCTCTGCATAAAAACGAACGTCGGTCACGTCTGTGACGAAACGATAGATCCGCACGCGCGTGAGCTAAATTGAGTCGCGTCGCGTAGCTAGCGCATGGAACATCGTGAGAGTCATAATTGCTTGTGACGCTGTTGGCTATTGGCACCACATCCATATCGTCTAGACTTGCCTCTATTGAAGTATGCTGTTTCTGCGACATCTTCCGGGCG
>Ga0058704_10000744_pt1 | contig 15970 bp, 17 predicted proteins | sample AgamicMgSfe_FD_71363 | JGI IMG/M metagenome (GOLD analysis project Ga0058704, IMG submission 71363) | Agave microbial communities from Guanajuato, Mexico - Mg.Sf.e | ecosystem: Host-associated > Plants > Phyllosphere > Phylloplane/Leaf | place: Guanajuato, Mexico | collected 2012-05-30
TTTCACTTTTGACACGAGCACAATCTCCGAGGCCAAGACCCAGGCGTTGACAGATATGCGCGCTCGCAATCTAAAGAACCTAGAGAAGTTCGTCAGGTCCGAGGTTACAAAGCCAAAGTCAGCCGTTGCGGCGAGCGCTGTACACAAAACTCTGCCGGCATCTCAGGTCCCGCTGTACCCTGGCTCCGTCGTGGCACTAGACTCCTCCAATCTGTTGGCTCAGCAACCTACCTTTGCCGGGATCCCAAACTGACCGGTGAATGCTTGGAAGACGTGGACTTGCCTGAGACTGCTGATGAGCTCGAGATGCTCGTCATGTGCCATAGCCAGAAAGTGTTAGACTGGATTCGAGGAGCAAAGGAAGCAAAGCGGAAGTTGAAGACATATGAACGGGGTGCGTAACAACTTGACGGGAACTGTAGAGGAACCCCTTCTAGACGACTATGGCCAGAGAGCGTCGCTTGAGATGCTGGACAATGTTTGCTTTCGAGCCTGCTGGTAGCACAATAGCCTTCACGACGTAATCCAGCGATATCTGGAACACACGCTCAAGCATAGCGCTAGAGTGGTCAACTAAATCTCCTATGTTCGGATGGCAAAAGCGTAAGGTACTACTACAAATCAACGCTGCGCTTGAACGTACAACGTTATACTACAAACTGCACCGTATCATCATACAGAGTCTTATTGCAAGGCAGTCACCTGCTCTCCCTTCGCCTCTTTCGCCTCCTCTACTTCTTCCAGCTCAGCCAATGCTTTGGCAGTCAATGGCGTCTTGACACCATCTTGCGCTTGCCCCGGTGCTACGCCAGGCGTACCAGGAGGATCATTCTTGCCATCCTGCAGCGGTAAGAGTGGCGAATTGAGTTCATCGTCACGCTCGGCGACGCCGCTCACCACATCGCTGACAATGGTGCCGGCGCCGAGCTCAGGGCCGAATTGATCGACTTCTTCCACCTCCATATCTTCCATTTCTTCCTCCGCCTCTTCATCTTCTTCTGTAATGCCCATGATCATTTCGCCACTTGGCCTGCCTTGTACTGAACCGGAGCGACTGCCGTTTCCGACCGGTGTTCGACTGCTGTATCCTGCAGGCGAGCCGCCTATTGGTCCCTTGAAGACCGACCGCTTCCGTCGCGCGAAGACAGGCAGACCAGGAGAGCCAGGCCCTACGTTACCAAAAGCACCTCTAGCATCTGTAAAGGTAGGCAGTGTACCAAGGCTACCGGGTGGCGGACGCTTGCTGACTCTTATCCCTGACGGCAAATGGCCACTAGTAGGCGTTGCAGGTAAGATCTTCACCGAAGAGTGCGGCGAGCGAGCCATCCGTGAGCCCGATGCTGAAGAAAGACCTCCGGGAGATGCAAGCGATGCGCTCGAGGTGCTACTAGTTTTGGAGTGCGTGTGCTGATGCCCGCCTTTATAAGCACTCCGTACTGACGATACCGAAGAGGAGGTGGACTTCCGGCCTCGAAGTCCAGAGGAGCGTCGGTATGACGAATGAGGTGTCAGTGTATGTGGACTTAGACTCGTTCGTTTTTGCCTGTTGCTCGCTACGCTGCCCGATGACGACTGCGTGTTGATTCTGGGTCTGGCTGGCATTGTGGCGCGCGTCTGCAGCTCTGGTCTGCTGCCCACGCTAGCCTTTCTGTGTTGCAGTATAGGTCCAGTAGAAATGCGCTGCAGATTTCGCATGTCCCCAGATAGATCGAGCGCGCCTTTGCCATCTGGCTCCAATTTCGGGCTCGTTTTGCCCTTCTTGCTGTCGCCGTTGGGTGACTTGGCTCGCTTAGCGCTCTCTTTGAACCAATGCTTTACCCACGCCAATTGATTCTTGAGGGGCTGCTGATAGAACGTCTTCCGTTTGCTGCGCTCTGGTGGCGGCACGTATGTCGGACTCAACAAGTCCGGATTGACAGTGGAGTATCGCAACATGCTACCACTGTTGCCTCTAGAGGGCCCTCGCGGTCTCCGAATGACAGGCGAAGCTAGATCCTTGGGTGGCGGAGCGGGTGGAGCAGGTCGACTCCGCGATCTGCTTTCTCTTCGTACGCTGTCCTTCGCGGCCTCTGAGTGTCGGTCACGGTCCGGAGTTGGTGACTTCCTCTCAACAACTTTTGGCAGATCGGGTGCTTGCACAGTCAGGTTACCATTCGGTCGTGTCATTCGTCGGCCTCTAGATTTCGGCGACCCGTGGCTGTCGAGTTCTTCGCTTTCGTGTATCTCGCCAAGAGCACTCTGCGCTAACAAGAGCCTGGCACTAGCAGCACTCAATCTACGGATGCTCTTGGCTTCGGCTTCGCGCTCTTTCCGCTTTCGCTCGCGGCGTTTTTCTTTGCGTTGCTCCTTTTCTATTAGTAACGCCCACCATCCCGCAAGCGAGTCGCATCGCTGTGACAGAACGTTTTCAATCACCATGTCGATGTCAACACCTGCGCTGCGCATGCGCTCAAGCGTGTCCTTCTCCACCTGCGTGCTGAATGCAGCTGGCTGTTGCAACTTCAAGATCTCCTGCTGCTGCGGCGCATGCTCTGCCAGCCACGGTTCTTTCAAGATGTCGTTCAACGAAGGCCGCAGTAAAGCTCGCTTTGACAGCAACTTGTTGATCAGCTCCTTCGCTGGCTCGGGCACATGATCCGGATATTTGGGTTCCTCCTTCAAGATTCGCTGTTTGGTCGCCATCTCGTCGTCCTCATCGTAAGGCAGCTCGCCACAAAGCAGAGCGTACAGTATAACGCCTAAGCTCCATACATCCACCTTCTCACCTGCGTACTTCTCGCCTTTTAGCATCTCCGGCGCGCTGTAGCATACAGTTCCGCACCATGTTTGCAGATAGCTCGTTGTGCCTTGATATTCGCGCGTAAACCCGAAATCGACCAACTTCACGTTCTCATGCTTATCTAGCAGGATGTTCTCCAGCTTCAGGTCGCGATGCACGCAGCTCTTGCCATGGACATAGCTCACTGCGCCAACCAGCTGCGTAAAGATCTTCTGTACCTTTCCCACCTCCATCCGCCCATGCTCCAGCAAATGATTGTACAGCTCATCTCCAGGACAGTACTCCAGCACCAGCCACACCAGACTCTCTGTCACTATCACCTCATAGAGTCTGGCGATATGCGGATGCAGGAACTGCCGATGATGGTGGATCTCGCGCGCCAGGTTCGCATCGTCCTTCTTCGCGCTCTTGAGCACGACCTTGGAGCCATTGGTGAGCTTATGTGAGGCAAGGTAGACCTTGCCAAAACTGCCCTTGCCGATCAGGCGACCAAGCGTGTAACTGCCAACGGTGGTAAGGTCCGGAGAGGAGAACTCGGTGAGGAGAGATTGGTAAGAGTTGGCGAGCTGAGCGCTCTGGTCAGCACGGCGCATAGGGAGGGTTGGGAGGCAGATGGGTTTGCGCGCATACCTTGTTGCGGTGTTCCTGCAGCTCGTATTCGGCCTGCGTCCGGGCGGGCATAGAGGATTGGATTACCAGTGACCACAAACGGCGGACTGGTGCTTTCGCGCCTCTTCCAGCGTTCAGCCTTCTCTAGCCCGACGGCGATCGGATCGGGGTCCGCGGAAGTCGACCGCTTTAAGATGTGCTTTCTGTGATATGCTCGAGGAGTAGAATTGCTGGAACAAAGTTGGGATGGTACGATAATGGCATTGGAGCTTTTGCTTTTGCTTCACAAACATTAGGTTTTCCGGATCAAAGTGAGGCATCAATGTCCCCTGTTTCCTGTCAGCCATGCAGGTCGCTGCCAGCTCCCGCGCCTCGCGTCATTGGTGCGCACATCGCCGTTCTTCACCTGACGGCTAGGCTCGACTCCCGAGATCTCCGAAACCTTATGTGGTATTTGCCGGAGCTAGATAACTCGACTCTCGCCGTCAGGTGTCCAGCCTTGTTCTTCCCAAGTGCTTCCACTGATACGTTGCGGATAACAACAGGCAAGCGGTTTGCGTTCGCCGAACCGCCGTTCAAAGCAGACAGCGAAGACATCACCGACTCCGCCAGTGAGATGACCGTGTTTGTCTCGATCATGACTTTATCTAAGGGTTGGCATAGCAGGAATGCAAGCAAGGACTTAGCTGCACGTACTAGACAACATAACCACAATGGCTCAGTAGGTCTGCGAAAGGCCCTGATGTTTGCGGCTTTGTTTGGTACGGGTCTCAAGCGTGACGCCCACATACCCATATCTTATCATTCATGAGCCGAATATATTTCCCCCATTGCCTCCCGTCCTTTCATCCTGGCATTCATTCAGAAACTTCACAGGGTGGCGTCTCCTTGGACTATATTCACCTCCGTTATGGCGACATCACCCAGCATCCCTGATACGTCTGTACCCTCATATGCTCGACCGCCCATCGCTTCTCTCTCCCACAGACATGCAGCAGCACCAGCACCAAGAGCCGGAGGATCCGCTCAGGCAGCTCTAGCAACACCACGAAGCGATGTCCTTCCTGAAAAGCCAGGCCTACTCCGATATCGGCTCTCAACTTTTACCTCTCGCGGCCGAGCAAACTGCTCAGCTCCATTCCGCTTCCTTGACCTGCCTCCAGAGCTTCGCAACCGGGTATACGACTGCTGGAACTCAGACGAAATCCACAATCTCGATCTCACACGGTTCCACCGACGACATAGCACCGGCCTCCCAGCATTACTACGAGCGAGCCGCCAGCTGCGCAAAGAAGCGGCAAGCTTTTACTTCGCCAGTCCATTCGACATTTTGGCCCATGTCGATGAAATCAGTCGCGCTTTCCGGGAATTCTGCACGTTCATGTGCCTTCGCTTCCGAAGCCTGATGGCGGCAGATCCCAGTGTCACCCTCCTCATTGTACATGACTGCACCTACCACTTTGGCGGGTACTGTTCGCTGGACAGCGGTACGCGAGTGCGGCTCGCTCACGTCTGGCCGAAAGAGCGGGCAAGGCCACAAATGGAGCGCATGGCGCTTGCACAATGGTCAGTCACGTCGATTTGTCCGTCGTTCGTGAGCAGATGGAGACAGAAACGAGGTGTGGTACAGGTTCGACATTCAGAATCATACGAAGACGGTACGGTCGATGTCCGACGAGGCGTTACTTTCGGCGAACAGTCAATGAACGACCTAGGTGAGGCTGCGAAGATAGTTCTGAAGATAATACGTTACCGGCAAGCATAAGGACCCCTCTGCCTGTGAGAGATTCTGTGATGGGAGCCAGGCGGCGATTCTAAAGCACCACCTCTACAAGATGCAATACATACGTATGTCAGACCATGTACCATCAAAACACTCAGACTGTATCCGTATGCCGTTGCGCCACTACCGCAGCTGTGGTGTTAGGAGGTAATGGATGTATTGAACCACTGCTAATACAGTTGCTCGGGATGGAAGCATTCATCTTTGTGGTACTACCATGCCGAGAACGGGGCGGTTTGTTGACTTACATTCAAGCGAGCGTGGCGCTGAATCGTCTAAGCAGCCACTGTTAGCATTGTGTAAGCATGTATGCTTGCTCTGCGCACTGAAGCCGTGAGAACGACCAAATCACGTTCTACAATGAAAGCTCTCTAGACCTCGAAATCGGAGGGTAGGAGACGTCCAGCCTTGTAACTCCACGGCGCAGGTACGCAGTACACTTGTTATCAGCTGCTACACGGCGCAGCATCGTCTCATTTCAAACGTCATCAAACGAACAGCTCTCGTCTTCCACCGCCGGTTCACGGTAGCATTGAGGTCTGGGGAGGTAACAAATGCCAAGTAATATGGCTCCGCGCCGCAGCGCTGTCATCATCAGCTGCTCGATGTAGCATTCTCCCATATCGTAGCATGAATCCTCAGAAGAACAGCTTTCGTTTTCCACCACCGGTCCACGGTAGTATTGAGATCCGGGGAGGAGTGGATGCCAAGTGTTTGCGCTTCCAAGCTGCAGCGCAGTCATCAACGATCATCAGCTGCTTGACGTGCCGTCTTAAGGCTTGCCTTGAGCATGCACAATGACTCACCACCTAGTCGGGAGATCCTGCCTTTGCTCGTTCTGCAGCTGATCTCTCTTGCCGGATTGAAGATGCTCCATTGATCCGGCCATTATTGTCCGTGAGACTCTCGGGTCCTTGCAATCTGTATGGAGGTTGCACCTCTGGGTAACAAGGAGGAACTACTGGACCTGGTGCAACATGTCGCAAATCGCCGGTCTATACGGCTAAATCTCCCCGGCCCCAAAGTGTGGGTCTACTCGGGGGAACAGTTGGACCAGAGCCGCACGTGGCGGGGTGACTGAGTAATCACTAAGCAACGCAAGCGTCAAAGCGAGAGACAGCCAATCTCATTGTCTCAACAAATGCCTGCCGAGGCTTGGCGCTTCACGGTGCATTCATGGGCGTGGTGTGCAAATGGAGTCATTGTCGGATGCTTGCATGAACAGGGGAAGCGACGAGAATTGGACGCGAATACTGTTGCCTGAGTGCGATAAGGCGAAAGCGAGGCGCAAGGGGCCAAGATCTGGTGAAAGCGAGCCGTACGGTTCGCCATCGCCGGACCACCATGCCTTATCAGGCCGAGCTAAACTTTCCGAGCGCATTCGGGTTCTCGCATTGCTGAACATCCGTGAAGCGAGGGACAAACGACTCATGATGGCTCTCCAAACGGCCACATTCGCGTGTGTGTAGGGCGTACGCTGTTCCCGTGCTACGGGTTCTTACCTGTATTGTTACTCCGCCTCCGTTCACAAGGAACCCCTTTGTCAAGTAGTATAAGGTTCCCTTTCCCCATCTTCCACTTGACAGAACAACCTTAACTTTGTTGCACATACCACGTCACCGGGCACTGGTACCTACTCAAAGAAGCCATTCGACAACACTGACCGAAGCTCGACAAACCTTGTCAAACATCCACACCAACTCCATTGAAGACATTCGATCTTTCACAACACTGCCCACAATGGGCTTCTTCAGCAAGAAGAAGCAGGATGCGCCTGCGACAAAACCGGCAACCACCAAGCTCTCGCACCCTGGCTCCGATGCGACCACCCCTGCACATAGTGGCGCACCATCAGTCCTCGACAAGGAGAAGGCAGAGCCAGCAGATGTCACAGTCAACCCAACAGAGTCGCGAACTCAGTCGCGGGACGAGGAAGCCCAAAACGAATTGGAGAAGAAGATCGAGGGCATAGAGAAGGACGAAGAGGAGCAGGAGAAGGAACAAGACGGTGTTGAGTACCCCAAGGCGATGAAGCTTACGCTCATCACGATCGCACTATGTCTCTCAGTGTTCTGCATGGCGCTGGACAACACCATCATATCTACCGCCATCCCTAGGATCACTGACGAGTTCAAAGCCATTGACGATGTTGGATGGTATGGGAGCGCATACCTTCTTACGACTTGCTCATTTCAACTCTTCTTCGGCAAGCTCTACACCTTCATGTCGTTGAAGTGGATCTACTTGACAGCCATCGTGATCTTCGAAGTCGGGAGTGCGGTCTGTGGCGCAGCACCGAGCTCTACTGCTCTCATCATCGGACGGGCTGTTGCTGGCCTAGGCTCTGCTGGCATCTTCTCTGGCGCCATCCTCATCGTTGCAAACACCGTCCCGCTCAAGCGACGACCAGCGTACATGGGTGGCATTGGAGGGATGTACGGGTTGGCATCCGTCGCTGGCCCTCTGATGGGTGGCGCTTTCACCGACAAGGTATCCTGGAGATGGTAAGTGAATCGAAGGGCACATCCCATGTCTTCTGAAGAATGACGTCCTAACTTCCTGTTTGCAGGTGCTTCTACATCAATCTGCCGATCGGTGCCGTTACGGTCCTCTTCATCGCCCTCTTCTACCACCCAAGCAAGAACGCTAAGGCGAAGACCATGGCCTTGGGTTGGAAAGCCAAGCTCGAACAATTTGATCTCTACGGCACCATCATTTTCCTGCCAATGATTGTTTGCTTGCTCCTCGCACTCCAGTGGGGTGGCAGCAAGTACCCATGGCACAATGGCCGCATCATTGCGCTGTTCGTTGTCTTCGCGGTTCTGGCCATGATCTTCGGTGTGATCCAGGCTTGGAAGAAAGACAACGCCACCGTGCCTCCTCGTGTACTCAAGCAGAGATCGGTGGCGGCAGCAGCCTGGTTCGGCGCGACGCTTGGCTCGGCATTCTTCATCTTCGTCTACTATCTTCCAATCTGGTTTCAAGCCATCAAGGGCGTCTCCGCCGTTGGCTCGGGAATCCGGAACATCCCTATGATCCTCAGTCTCGTCATATTCTCGATGATCTCCGGCGGCATCATTACGAAGATCGGCTACTACACGCCGTTCGTGATTGCTTCTACAGTTTTGATGTCGATCGGTGCTGGCTTGCTTTCAACGCTCAAGACGGACACAGGTTCCGGCGAATGGATCGGCTTCCAGATACTCTTCGGTGCTGGTGTCGGATTTGGAATGCAGCAAACGATGATCGCTGTGCAGACTGTGCTGCCGAAGGAAGACATCCCCATTGGCACCGCAATTGTCATGTTCACGCAGACACTCGGCGGCGCGCTTTTCATCTCAGTTGCGCAGAATGTCTTCACCAATCGCCTGCTTGTCAATCTCAAGCAGGTCGTACCGGACCTCGACCCGGCGATCGTGTTAGCAACTGGCGCGACGTCTCTCAAGAGCGTAATTCCGCACCAGTACTTGGCCGGCGTGCAGACAGCCTACAATACGAGCATTATAAGCACGTTTTACGTGGCTGTCGCCATGGCTGCACTGTCCATCTTTGGGTCTTGCCTGCTTGAGTGGAAATCAGTCAAGGGCAAGAAGATCGAGATGGCTGCTGCTTGATCGGGTTCTATTGCGATGCTTCGTAACTTGTGTAACTTAGAGCGTGGGGTTGGCGGGTTTGGATAGAGATACCACACGGCATGGGCATTAGGGGTGGTCGGATATACATCATAGATAATGCAAGGAAGCAATCTCCAATCGGGCATCCTGTCCACAATTAGCAAAGGTTGCGTTGACCTTTACATATTTACGCGATGGCTGTAACTGCTGGAATCGCAGCAGACCACGGTGTTCTCGAGCAGGGCGCCAGTTGTCTTGGTCACTACTACTGTGCTGGGCGAGAGCAAGCGAGCATGAGCGACTCTCATCTGCGCATGGTCAGATGAGTAGGTGGTATGCCTAGCGGCTTCATTGTCGTTCTCCCTGCGTGTATGCACCAAACATAGGACGTTGACTTGTGCGTTGCCAGGTGCGGTTGACGTGGTCAATGGCACGGCAATTTGGATCTTGGACGTCAAGCACGTGTGACAGTGCTGTCAATTGGCTTATGCCTAAGGCACTAGCCTCGTTACAAAGTAAGGCCGCCAAGACCGAAGCTCGCAAACTCTCCGCCCTTCTGTTCGGTTATACCCGCGGCGCGATTGCAAGACCCCACGAGAAACTCAAACAACAACTTCTTGAACATCTGTCAACAAATCCGCAAAACCAGAAGGCTCGACCACGATAGCTTTCTCCAACCTCAATCACCTTCAAACCAGAACAACTACACCCATACAGCGATGGCGAACGAGGTATGTAGAGGTCTCAGACACATCCGCGTCGCGCAGATTGCGCATGCTTCCTCAACAAAACCCCAAGCCGCCCAATGCTGTCTCACGCTGTCACTGAACGTTATGCTGACTTGCTTTCGCAGCGCGAGAGGTATGCAATCAGCGGAGCTATGCGATCGCATTCGAGGCGGTGTCTAACCTTCCTTGCAGCAAGACCTTCCTCGCACGGCTGTGCGAGCAGGCTGAGCGCTACGATGGTACGTCATAACAGCATGGTATTGGCTGAGCAAACGCTGACTAGCGATTTGCAGAGATGGTCGGCTACATGAAGGTGAGAGTGGCTTGCACGACTCGAAGATTGGGCAAAACATGATTACTGACGTGTGAAACAGGAAGTTGCCAAGGTACGATAGATCCTGTGAAACCCGTGATGCCGGGCGATGAGCGACGATGATATGTCAACCTGAACGAGAACGTGAGACACTTACACACGTGACTTAGCTGGGCGGCGAGCTCACAGTAGACGAGCGCAACCTCCTCTCCGTGGCCTACAAGAACGTGGTCGGTACGCGCCGTGCCTCCTGGCGCATCATCTCCAGCATCGAGCAGAAAGAGGAGGCAAAGGGCTCGGACAAGCACGTTGGCATCATCCGCGAGTACCGTCAGAAGATCGAGAAGGAGCTCGAACAGGTCTGCCAAGATGTGCTCGATGTCCTCGACGAGAGCCTCATCCCGAAAGCGGAGACTGGCGAGAGCAAGGTCTTCTACCACAAGATGTACGTGATACACAGCCGCTGTAGCTCTGAACGGGCACCAGAAGCGCTTTCAGAGCGGACATGCTGACCTTTTGCCTATAGGAAGGGTGACTACCACCGCTACCTTGCCGAGTTCGCATCCGGCGAGAAGCGCAAGGGCGCCGCTACGGCTGCGCACGATGCCTACAAGGTACGCTGTTTCCAGACGCAAACACGCGGTTTTAGCTGACATATACCGCAGAACGCCACCGACGTTGCTCAGACCGAGCTCACTCCGACTCACCCGATCCGCCTTGGCCTGGCGCTCAACTTCTCCGTCTTCTACTACGAGATCCTCAACTCACCAGACCGTGCATGCCATCTTGCCAAGCAGGCCTTCGACGACGCGATCGCCGAGCTCGACAGCCTTTCCGAGGAGTCGTACCGTGACAGCACCCTCATCATGCAGCTCCTGCGCGACAACCTCACCCTTTGGACGTCTTCAGACGGTGGCGAGCCCGATGCCACCGCCGCCGGCGAGGCCAAGACTGACGAGAAGGCACCGGCTGCGACCGAGGAGAAGCCGGCTGCCGAGGCCGAGCCAACTGCTGCGTCCTAAGCGTGACGTCACGTCATGCCAGTCTAAGCGTGCGCTTTCGGCGTTAGCAGGCGGTAGCGACTACGAGCCTCTGTAGTGACTGAGGCGAGGAAATGTCGTGGACGGGAGCGGAGTGGAAAGCGCGAGCAGTATACCTCTCATGCAAGTTGTGATGATCATCCTCACGTGCGATTAAGCGAGGCCTTTCCGGTGCTCGATGTACCTTTGAGCGCCTTCTTCTACAATCTTGGGCTTTTTTAGCAAGTATCGGTGTTCCTCTTTTATCAAATCACGGCGACATGGCAGCGAGGCGGCTTAATCGGCTTGCTTCTTGCAGCGGTCACTTCACGGTCTCTACTGCGTAAGCGAGCATAAGCAATGATGGAAAACACTTCAAAAAGCCGCACTCGTTTCCTATTTTCATCGTCTGTGTTGTCATGCCTACGACTACAACCACGGTGCCCCTTTAACTCTTCTGCTGACAAACCGCAAACTTCTCGAACAGCCGCATGTGCTGTCTCCTCTCTTCGACCCGGGGTCCGTCTTCCGAACTTTGTCATTGCTCTTGTTGACTTGCATTAGTCTTCTTTGTTGTTCTTCGCACAACGAACCTCATTCTCGTGGTGCGGCAGCTAGCGACAGCGGATTATGGGCTTTTGCGCTGCAGAGGCTCTCCGGGAACCTTGTCCAAACTCTGCGTGTGGCCTGCTAGCTGTTGCAGTGGCAAGTGAAGCGTGGTAGCAGATCACGGTTGCTCTACTGGTTCGCCACCAGCCTTTGATATGCCTTCCTGTACCGCCTCCTCTCCTCGACCTCCGTCATGATACGATTTCCGAACCTTCTCATGGCGCTGACAGACTTGCAGTGATCACTGGACCTTCCATTCTGGCAGCGGATATCGATTTTCGGATGCCGCAGCTCCTGATAGCCGACCAAAGTCTCCTTTAGCGAGTCCCAATGGATCTCTGGGTCGGAGTATCGGTCAGCAAACGTCAATGAGAAGGTGCCGCTTGTTACTTCGAGGCAGCAACGACACCTCCCATTGTTTTGCAGGATATGTACGCTGCATATGCGCGGACACTTTCCTGCCATCACACGCAGGAACATTATCGTATCCGCATCGTTCATGTGGACGATGACCGTGCGAATGTTCGCCATCGTCTGGTCCGGGCTGGAAAGGAAGTGCAGTGTTAAGGCTGTATGGATGAAGATCACTGTGCCGTTGCGGTACCTTGCTGCCGCAGCTTCGGCGTAATAGTTTTTCGATACCAGCGTACTCTTGAGACTGGTGTTAGCGTTCTTGCATCGTCGAAAGCCAGGACGAAGCCAGCGGCGAGACACTCCTATCCTATCTGAGTACGGCAAAAGATGATGCGCTTAGCATATACGCCTTCGAATATCATGTCTCGTATTTCTCTTGGAGGTCTCCAGAAGTGACATCGTCCATCTGCTGGTGCTTTCGAAGGGTCAGCGGGTTTTTCGAGTAACAGGTCGTCGTTGTCTGTACTCACTGCTCTCCTCAGCACACGGTCAGCCATGACTGCGCTCTCGTCCACAGTAGCTTCTTTAGGCAAGCCATGATCAAGATGCTGTAGGTCGAATGTGTTGATAGAGGTGTACAGTTTCGGATTTGGGAAGTATGGTTTCATCTTTGTGAAGATGAGGCGCTTAGACACTAAGAGAACCTTATTGCAATACGCTTCCCACGTCATCAAATACAGTTTAGACTTTTGCGGTAGTCGACTCGCTTTTCTGATCGACTGGGGTAGTAGACTTTTACAAATGTTGAGTTATGTGTGTAATGGAGAGCTCTTTCCATGCTCATATCGGGCGGTTTCGGTAGAGCAGAATCGCCACCGGTCCTAAAATGCAAGCCTTACCGGTTCCTTGATAGCTGCGGGTCCTTTACATAGCTTCAGCTTGGCCTTGCGGAAGCGCCTAGTTGGCAACGGACTCAAGTACTTCTCGCTTCCCGGCCAGATTTAGTGCATCTTTCAACAGGCATGACAAGATGATCAGCATCATGATCGCGACGAGGTACGTAAAGGTAACAGCCACCTTACGCTACGCTGTCTGGGGAGGTGCTTTATCGGAGGGTATAAAGGGTACAACAAGGAAGGTCAATGTTCATCTGAAAGCCAAAAGAGATAGTTACCTCCAAACGTCATCACTACTCCTGCACCGCTGAGACTTTGACGCTTCGAGGGGCCGCTGAGCATACTGTCGCACGGTTTCCAGGGTCATGCGTCATATGCGAGCAACTGTTCGAGATTCGGTTCGGAATGCAGACTAGGTATGGGTATCAATAAATCGTAAAACAAAAACCATGTCGCCTTCTATGCCTAAGCTCCTGCCGCCGTATCAGCGCGCCTTTGCTGAGCAGCCTCAGCCCGCAAATGCCGCCCAACTTCAGCCTCCAACTCCACACTCGGCTTTGCGCTAACCTTTTGGGTCTTACCAAAGAGACATTGCCACAGGTCGTTGTTGCCGACTAATTCGCCACCACCCTTCCCGGCAACGAGCAGCTTGGAGATGGGCGCCGATTGCATCTCTTCGGAGTTCGCGGCGTCAATAGCCGTCTCCTGCAGCACACTTGGGGTGACGGTCCGCGACTTGCCGTGGCGAGATTGTAACTGCCGGGACTGCACGTGTGAAAGCCGGCGAGTGACTGAGATCTCGTAAATGGCTTCTTCGACGGTATCGTTGATCAGATACATCCAGACCGTTGTTGGTCGCGTCTGACCAATACGGTGCACTCGAGCAATGGCTTGCAGCTCGACCGCCGTCTGAATGAGCGGCTCGCAAATGAAGACGTGTGTCGCGTTGACCAGCGTCAAACCTGAAGAGTCTGTCTTTGCGTCCAGGAGCAGGCAGTCAACGCTCGGATCGTGCTTGAACTTCTCAACAGTACCAGCTCTCCCAAGCCTACTGTAGCCAATTTTGAACTCATGCAGAGCGGTACCGAGCACGTCCAAGAACTCACGATACTGCGAGAAGACGATCGACTTGGCACCTGGGTCATGCTCACGTATCCAATGAAGGTGCCTTCCAAGTGTATCAATCTTCGTGCCGTAGCTCGAAGGTAAGTCGATAGACTTAATTTCGTCCATGAGTTTAGAGTCGACGTCAGAGTAGATGGATGACTGTTGCACTGGCGAGGAGGAGTTCGAAGCTTGAGATCCCGGTGAAGAGGGGCCCGACTGCACTTCTTCCTGCGCCTTGTACTCTTTCGGCTTGTACGTGATGTTGTGGAAGTCCTGCAACGTGAGCTTACGCTTACATACCGGGCACGTTCTGTGTTGGTTCCACCAATGCTGTATGCACTCTTTGCAGTATTGATGACCGCAAACGGTCAAAACACCATTTTCGAATGTGCATTGGCAGATTACGCAGATCTTCGGACCTTCTTGGCTCCCAGACTCATCTCTCAGGTGCAAAAGGAACCTATTCTTGGTCTTGAGCTGCGCAAGCGACTTGCTCAGTCTGTCTTCCTTCTCCATAGCAGCATCGAGCGCTATCACGTCAAGATACGCGTCAAGCTCTTCTTTGTACGGCGCAACGGCGTCGGAGACCTCTTGCAGCTGGCGGTAAAACTCTAGGCGCTGGTTTTGGGCAGATCGGAACAGATCGATCTCTTTCTCCAGTCCATTGAGCGCTTTAGTGTAGTCGGAGAAGATCTTCTGCAGCGCAGTGAGGTGTCCGTGGATGAGAGAGCGCTCGACTTCCGAGCGTGCGCTACCTCCGAATTGCATGGAGTTCTCAAGGATACGCACTTCTTGTATCAGCCCACGCACCGAGCCAACTTTCTCCTTTCGAGATCGAAAACTGTTGCGCATCGCCAAGAGGTTCAACAGCAGCTCCGGCGCATGGACGACGCTATTGAACTCGATCTCCGGGTCCAGATACCACTTGGCATCTCGGATGAGCGTCTTTACCTCATGGTCAATAAGCGGAGCGTCCTCGCCAGTGATAAAAGAGTTGAGATCGGCTTGCATCGCCTTGACAGCATCGAAGTAGACATAAAGCTCATCTTGCAGCTTCGTTGACTGTTCGTACTCTTCACCTGTTGTCTCGACGCCCTCGTCTTCGTCCACAAGCGGCTTGAGTAGATACTCAGCCATCTTCGCCCGCCACTGGCAAATGACTTGCGCTTGTTCACGTATAACATCAAAGAGCTCGTCGCTCTTCTCTACGACCCGCCTGCTCTCGATACCGGCCATCCTCAAGTCCTTGATGGCAGGCATATGAACGGCCTTACCCTTCTTGCTGAGATCGTCGATCTTGCGCATAAGAGCTTCGGCCTTGCGTGAGCTGTCTTTGAGTATCTCCCTCCGGAGAACCTTGGCGTTCTCATACAAGCTGGTCTCTTGCTCTTCAAGCGCTTTGAACTCCGCAGAGTCTTCTCGAGTCACTGCCTCATTTGCCTTGGTCTGGTAAATGGCAGTCGCGGCGAAGAAAGTGCAAACGTGCTGCAATTGTAAAGCGGTACGCAGGTTGTTCCTCAAGCGACCCAGAACCGGTGTCGATTCAGAGGAGGACTCTTCGTCTTCAGTCTCGGCGGTGGCTTCGCCTTTGGCAGCTAGTGCAGCTTTCGCAGAGGACAGGCGTGCTCTAGCTTCCTGAACTAAAGCAGCGCTTGTGTTCGTGGCATTCTTGTAGATCTCCAGAGCCTTCTCGCTTCGGTGATCATCTTCGCGATTGTTGCCGAGAACGTGAGCGCGCTGCAGCTGAGCGTTCAAGACGGTCCGCTCTTCGGTCCTAGTACTTGTCTCATTCTGCTCGATCATGACCTCAAGCACTTCAGCGACCGTCCGGAGAGGGCCTTGACCTCGTCCCAGAGCTTTGCGGTTGCGACCACCGACTTGCGGGTGTAAACATGTCTGTCTTAGACGTACCAGCCATGTTCTCATCGCCTCCATAGTGCCTGGGTCTTCAGGATCCCAATCTTCACCCTTGGGTGAGCCGTCGACGTTAAGACCGATATCCTCGCACATCTCATTGAACAGCGTGGAGTAGTGCTGTTGCTCGACAGCGGAGAAGGGTACAGTCAGCACGACCCGCTTCTGAGGTGGTAAGCGCAGCTCCTCACGAATCTGCGCCTTGGTATGCCGGAGTGCGATCTCACCAAAGATGCGCCGGAAGA
>Ga0058704_10000745_pt1 | contig 15967 bp, 9 predicted proteins | sample AgamicMgSfe_FD_71363 | JGI IMG/M metagenome (GOLD analysis project Ga0058704, IMG submission 71363) | Agave microbial communities from Guanajuato, Mexico - Mg.Sf.e | ecosystem: Host-associated > Plants > Phyllosphere > Phylloplane/Leaf | place: Guanajuato, Mexico | collected 2012-05-30
AGAGATAGAGAGAGGGTGAGTGAGTGAGTGAGAGGGGTCCAGGTCGATCGAGTTGGAGGTGTGGCGAGTTCCTTTTTAAAATTCCTCCGAGACTTCGGAGCTGAAGTCCGGCGCGGTGCGGGTAAGTTTACGTCATGATCCCCCGGGTTGTCCGCACGACGCACGTGATGAATGTCTCCATATGGTGCTTATCACGTGTGCTTGCTTTTTAAGTCTGTTAGTCTAGGAGTTACTAGTATGTACCTAGGTATGTACTTCTTTATTGATGTGACTACACTATGGCTATAATAAAGTAATAATAATGTAGAAGTACTAATGTTAGAGGTAGCTATAGATATCTACTTCAAACTATTGTTTTCGAATAATGGTATACTTTACTACGGTATCTAGTATGTAGTAGTCACAATTATTTGTATCCTTCTAACTATAGTGCTATGTAACTATATATGTTATCTAGTACTATTTTATGTAGGATCAATCCACCGTCACCAAGGTATTACCGGATTTTCTGCTACTTTCGGCCAGAACGGACCTCGGAGAGATACTGTATTACTTTACTACAGTTTGCTTAGACCGCCGTTGGATTTCATTATTATGGAGCGGGGGTTGGCCGAACTGCCGTAACGTCTGAACCTTCGCCCCAGACTTCAATGTCCTGATAATCACATGTGGTATAGAAGTTTCAGACGTTTCCTGTTTGTTTGTGTGTCGTCTTGCTTGGCTTTGTCTTTTTTCGAACAACATTCCAAGGTGTAAATGTCGAGATTTGTGGTTTGTTCCTCGTCGTCGGCTCAAGATGCGACACGTGCAGCGGGAGCGAACGCCTTGGCCGCCTTGGGCCCTGGTCACGCCTGGTCACCTGCACGGCACGCGCAGACACGGCTGCATGTTCCCCCTCCCCTCACTGAACAGGCCGTCGCCGACTTGTTGATCCGGACGGAGAGACAACAGCTTGTTGTTCCTTGAATGACCATGGTCTGCCGGACACCAGCCTCTTCACCCAACCGCCCCTGATGCGTACGATAGCGCTTTACGGCACCCTCGCCGCCCTCTTCACCCTCGCCCTCCTTCTCTTCGCTACGCAGGGTGGACCCGACTATGCCTCCGAGGTACTACAACGCATTCAACATGCGCGACCTCCAGTCGAACAGAAGGCCGATGACCCAACACCGTCGCACTCCGAATCGCATCTCACTTCCTCTCCTCCAGAGCCGAGCTGGGAGTGGGATTACCAAAGAGACCGACGGAGTTATGGCCTGAGCGAAGCACAATGCGGAGCGGCCTTCCCCCTGCTGTACCGGGAAGTCGACCGAGCGGTGACATACCGGAGACGGGTGGGCAACGTGACGCTGGAGGATCTGGACGTGGGCTGGCGCGGCGACGGCATTGTCCGCGCGCTGATCCACAACAACGAGCTCTACATCATCGATCCGCACGGGGTGTGGGATCACAACCATCGCCCTCGCGCCATCGCGACCCTGCACTCGCTCTACCGTGCCTTGTCGGCCTCGAACGAGCCGTTGCCAACCATCGAGTTCACCCTCACCGTCCACGACTCCGCCCTGATCGATACAGACAGCAAGCACACGACGTGGTCGTACAGCCGGCTGAAGCATCAAGAAAGCCTGTGGCTGATGCCTGATTTTGGCTTCTTTGCTTGGCCCGACGTCGGCTTGCGCTCGTACAGCGAGCTTCAAGCGATCCTGGAAGCAGAGGAAGACGACTTCGCCGACAAAGTGCCGAAAATTGTCTGGCGCGGCTCGCTGGATGTCGGCAGCGGGCACGACGGCGGGCACGTCGCTCGAGAGGGGCTACTGCACTTCAGCCGTGGCCAGGGCTGGAGCGACATTCAAACACTGGACTGGGGTAACAAGTCCGACATCGACGACAAGCTGTTGAGCATGGAAGACCACTGCGGGTACATGTTCACGGCGCAAACCGAGGGAAACACCTACTCGGGCCGGCTGAAGTACCTGCTGAACTGCCAGAGCGTCGCCCTGATCCACCAACTGAAGTGGATCGAGCACTACCATCACCTGCTCGTGGCGGACGGCCCGGAGCAGAACCACGTCAGCACGAAGCGCGACTTTAGTGATCTGCCGCGCCAGATGAAGAAGCTCCTCCGGCCGAGCAATCTGGCCCAAACGATGGGGATCGCGCATAATGCGCGCCGCACCTTCCGGGAGCGGTACCTCGCGCCGGCGGCGGAGGCGTGCTACTGGCGCGCGTTGATCCGCGGCTGGGCGAGCGTGCAAGGGTTTGAGCCGGAGGTCTTCGTCCACGAGGAGTGGGAAGATGACTGGCGGGGTGGGAAGAGGCGGGAGAAGAAGTTCCGCGGCGCGCCGTTTGAGAGTTTTGCGATTATGGAGGAGGTGGAGTGGGAGCTTCCGGCGAAGGCGAGGAAGATGTGTATTGATGAGTGAGTGCGGTTGGAATATTGATCCGGCAGTGACAGCCGATCGGCGTCAATGGGAATGGATGAATACGACACCTCGATGTGTTCTGACCATCTTATGGCCGCCGTTCGGGTACGGCGTTCTCGACCAATGGTCATGGCTTTCGGCCCATGGAAGTCACCTATGTGGTTGATGAAATATGAGCGTGCCCACGTGTTGACGGACATGGACCGAGGTCAGCCGCATAGCAGATCACTACAAATATATTGGGTGAAACGTTGCGTCCAAGATGTAAGGTGTTTCGACTTGTGAGCTGGACTTTACATGGTTCTGTATGATACCCGACAACACGCATCATGTTCCTTCCCATCCAGGAGACGGCTTCTAAGAAAGACAGCAGCGGTATGTCTCAACGACGGCATCCCCATTCCATTCATCCATCCGACTACAACATCCCTGCTCATCCTCCCAGAACGCCACCGCGAGTTTTCCCGCGCACGACATAAACCCTAAGAGGTACACCTACCGAAACTCGTCCGCTCCTCCACCAGCCTCCAACCCTCTCAACGGCGCGCCCACCTCGATCCCACTCGGGTACAGAACCTCGTCAACGACGACATGAGCCCTGCGCTTCGGCACCGCGTCCGCCCTGCCGGCGCCGAGCATGGCATCCCCCTCTCGATCGGGCGCCAGGTGTGCCGGCTTGGGCGCCTCGATCTGCTCGACTGGCCGATCGTGCTCTTGGCGGGTTGCGGGGGTGAATCTGGCCACGCCGCCGAACGTGGCGTAACTCGGCGGACGGCTCTCGGCGCCGTAAACCGGTGGCGGTGCCAGTAGCAGCGTGTTCCTTCTCGCGACAACGCCCTCTCCACCTGACTGCTGCGGTGGCGCTGACGGCGTGGTGAGCCGCTCGCTGGGTCTCGGACGTCCGGTCGTGCGGCCAATGCTGTCGTGGGAAAAGTACAGCGCGAGACCGACGAGGACGATGACGAGGGTGCCGAGGCCTACTGCTAGCCAGGAGTCCATGGCTTTGTGGTGGTGTGTGCTATCTGGGGCGTGCCTTTGTGTGTGTGTGTGCGCGAGGACGGATGGAGTGTGGATGGACCTGTCCGAGAGCGATTTTCCGATGGCCTTATATGAATCCCAATTGGCCGATGGACGTTTGTTTGCTGGATGGGATCTCTCCTCATCATGGCATGGGAAACAATTTGCGGCGGGCGATCTGGGGCGAATGGCTGGGGCAATTAGGGACGACAGAGAAAGAACAGAGATGGTCTAGGGGTTGACAGTCCACGCGATGACATTGTGACGAGGAGATGGAACGTGGAAGGTGTCCTGGGCGTTTCTTTGGGCAGTATGTTATGTCGACAAGCAAGCAAGGACGAAAGGCAAAGGGTGATCGTTGTCTGCTCCATCGTGTCGTTTTATGTGCATGATCAGGGAGAGGTCGGCGGCGGCATGCCAATTTTTCTTCTCACCAGATTTCCTTTCCGACCACTCCACGAAGAAGTCCACGCCCCGGACAACGGAAGTAGAAGTGGTAGGGTGTTTGTTCACAGTATGAATCGTTTGCGTGGTAGACACCTCCTTTGTTTTCGATGCTGGGAATTATTTGTCCATATAGTCGCTCGCGAGAGAACCGAAATGCTTTTTGCTCCTCCCAGCGGCAGACGGAAGCTGTTTGTTCGATCACTTGCGTCATTCACGATCAAGCGACCGTGGCGCCTGAGGAAAAGTCAGGGGACACATATCGCAATCTACATCCGTACGAGCCTACAGTCACTGTCGTGGCGGAGGCGTCTGCGCACGGCTTGTGATCGTGGTCACGGTCACGGTCACGGAGATGGGATTCCCATGTCCGCGATTGTTGTGCTTTTGATCTGCCTATCGTCATTCCTGGTCTTGATTGTCGAGCTCAAGTAAGCGGGCGTCGATATCACCGATGCCACGAACCGCCTTCTCCCTCTCGGCTTTCAGCTCGTCCAGCGGGGCTCTGGTCTGCTTCTCGTCAGCTTTGGTCGGTCTTGGGTTAGGTGATTTCATGCATTACCTTCTGCTTCTCGACGTTTAGCTCATCAAGCCGAGCTCTGAGCTTGGTCGCTTCTGGATCCAAATTCGCCAACCGGCGGGTGATTGCTTCGGCGCATTCTTGGGCGATTGCTAGGCTTTCGAGTAGTGAGGGTATCCCTCGTCTTCGCCGCCTTGGGGATGGGGAGAGAGATGAATGGGGAGTGATAGCAGGGTCTGGCCGGCGGAATGGAAAGGACAACGCGGAGGATCTGCATTCGGTAGGGGAAAGGAGAGATGATGAAACTGCCTTTCATCTCTCTGACAGTGGGAAGGGGATTTCTGCTGAGCGGGGAGACTGGGAAAGGTACCAAACGGTATGCGATAGTGGTGTAAAGGCAGAAGTCCAGAGCAAGCCATCATCAGGGAACAAAGTCAGACCGTGATCGTGTCGGTTGGTCAGCACAGTCGGCTGCCGGGAGACGGGAGGAAGGAAAAGGAAACTTGAAAGGGTTTGGCTCTTGGTTGCAGCGGGCAGTGCCACTCGCATGCACGTTGCCAGTTGCGTTTGTTGATGAAACCGGTTTTCCGTAAAGTTATGCACGGCGGGCCTATACATCTTTACTTCATCAATGGATGGACGCCGCCGGTGGTTTGTCCGCCCACGGTGGTTTGCAGGTTTCCGCGAATGCATCGGTGGTGATGATGTGGTGATTGACGAGGAGATGCATGTGGTGAATGGAGGAAGGCGGGGACTTCCTTCCGTGGTGGTGGGTGACAGGTGCTAATAACCTATGTATCTTGCGGTCGGGTAACATTCATATACCTTATGAAATAAGGGAGTGGCTGGCTAGTCGAGCTTCGGTAGAAGGCAGCGAGATTCGGAAGTTCGTTTTCGATGGGCAGAGATGCTTGTGTACTCCGCACGTTCCCATGGTGATGAACTCGGTGGTCCAATGTGGCGTCGGAGGGCGGTTGTTATTTTAGCCTTCGTCTGTGCATGTGTTTGGGGGCTCATGTCAAACCGGCGTGCAACCTCCTCCGAGCGCCTCTCTGGCAACCGTGTTCACTACTGGGAGCCTTCCCCTGAGTGCTGACATGGACAAGTGAGTCCGTCGAACGGTCGATAGCCTCAGCCGACGCATGTGAGACTGACGGAGTTGCGAGTCGTGGACTTTTGGTGTGGTGTGGGTGGGTGGGTGGATTTATTTATTTACTTATTACCTAAAGGCTAAAAGTAAGGTTCAGTATCAATGTCAATCGATACCTTCCCGGCGAACCGCTCCGCACGGCCCCAGCGGAAAGCTCCCGTCACTATCGATACCCTTGACAACCTCGCTACCTCCGCCGTTGCGTTGGCAAAGCAATTAATCCTGATTCCTTGTAAGGTACAGTATCCTGCTTCCCACCTGCGCCCGCCCAACCACCGCCCTCTCCACCCCCTTCACACCCGCCTCACCACCCCGTTTATCATTACCAGCATCCACCCATCGTTGCTACACAGACCGCTCACTTCATTGTCCCGGCTCACGGGTTGCGCGGATTGCGGCGTGCAAAGTGCGGCCCTGCGACAACATCGATTGGCACAGCCCTCACACCCGGCGCCTTTCGCGTTGCACTGCACCACCGCGACCTCATCATTCTCCCCACACAATCTCCCCGCCCGCGCTCTCTTCGCTCACCGTTCGCGCAAGCTCGCTACTGCCTCCATCGTGATGTATCGCCTCGTCGACATCATCCTCATCCTCGGCCAGTTCTAGTGAGCGAAAGATGGGTGTCGACGTGAGGAAGCCGCCCCTGCCAGCTCCCACGGAGTCCATGGATGAGACCTCAGGGCTGGAGACCTCTGGCCTAGAGACCGAGCTCGCGACCAACATCACCACCCGCACCGACAAGACGAGCCATACCATCCCCGAAGACGGCAGCCCGATCACCATTTCGACGCAGAAACTCACGGGATCCAAGGAAGGCGGGCGCCCGGGCCACAGACGACAGAAGAGTCACACCAGCTTGCTGATCGAATATTTCGAAGGGGGGAAATCGGGGGACAAAGTGAAGACCCGGCCGAGCGTGAGGGTCAAGGTCACCCCGAGCGCGGCGAAGAAGGGCAGGAATGGGGTTCATGACGCGGTTCAGATTACCGGTATAGGCAAAGACCGCAAGCCGTCCTACACTCGTCGCATCTCGCTCGGTAGCAGCAAGAACGTCGAGACCGGGCTCGCACCGACGGAGCTCACGGGGACCGAAGTCAGCCAGTCGTCGGAGAGCAATCTGTCCGGCCATCCGCCCGTCGAGATCGAGGTACTCAACGCCAACGGCAGCGACATGTCGAGCCGATCGCGCGGCCTGATCTACGCGCCCAACGAGTCCAACGTATCGTCGATGCCACCCGACAGCATGGTCGACGGGAGCGACATCACCCGGAGCGAGCGCAGCCGTGCTTTGCACGACCACGACGAGGACGAGGACACGGTCACTGCGGCCGATCACCTGAAGGCTCCCGTCAGGTCTCGGAGCCGTAGTGCGAGCAGAGACCGCATCACTCAGAAAGTCATGGCGAAGCTGGGCCAGACTGCGGGTAAGCCTCGCAAATCCAGTGGATCGCACCACGAACGCAGCATCGGCCAAGAGTACGACGCCGACGGCTATCCGAGAGAGCGTCGCCGGCGTTCATCCAAGTCACACTATGTGGATGACGATAACACCGTGAGTGGCGCCGAGTCGAGCTTGCTCTCTTCGCAGCTCGCGCCAAGTCAGAGGTCCTACAGGTCGGGCACGTCGCAAGGGTCAAGGATGACCAACAACCCGAAGTTGTTGGAAATGGTTGAGGACACCATCAAGCGTATGATCTTACCAGAGATCAACGCCATTAAGGAAGACCAAAAGACGGATCGCAACATGCGCTCCTTCGAAGGCGGCCGGACTTCTCTGCCACGCGACGACCACGAACTGGACGGCGTAGAGCGACGCGTGAGCAAGTCTTCGAGTTCACCCAACATCGCCAGCAAGCCGAAGGTCGTACTCAACAGAGACGGGGATGACCCGGGTACTGTGCTCTCTCGCGGCGACTCCGAGCGCAGGAACGTGCGCAAGTCGAGCCGTGAAAGCCAACGCGAGCACAGACCCTCAAGCCGTCAATCTTCCGGTCAGTATTCGAGGCGAGACGACCGTTACGAGGATGGAGAGAGGATGCGCCACAGTTCAAGCAAGAGCGGACACGGGCTGCGAGATGCCGCCGCTGCGGGCATGGCCGGCGGTGTCCTGACCGCCGCCGCCCTTCAGCACCACGACTCTCAAGGGGATGGGCACTCACGCCGTCAGAAGCGAAGCAAGTCCCGCGCCAGCCGTAGCAGGTCCAACAGCATCGCGGAGACCACAGACGAAGCGTATGCACGAAAAGAGGACATCCCACCTCTCCCGATGACCAGCCATATCAATGATTCAGACATCACGCGTGACAGTATTGTGTCGGCGGCGACCGAACGGCCGCACTCGCGATCGGCTGATGTGCAAACGCCCGTGAGAGAGGTCTCTCGTGGCACGATCCAAGAGGCAATGTCACCCGTCTCCTCGCGCACGCCGACAGGAACGCCAGTGTCTCACGGCTTGGGCATGAGCCACACCAATCACTCGATTGGTAGTTCAATCGGCGGCATCTCGAGCAAGGCGCGTATGGCAGCTCTCGCGGCTTCTGGACTTGGCGGTGCTGCGGTTGCCAACAGCGTCGAAGACCACCATGAGCACGCCGATGGCTACGGCGACGTTCATTCGCATCATTCGGTGGGTAGTCCGGTGCAGAGTGTCTCCAGCCTCAAGAAACAGTTCGAGGAAGAGGACTCGCTTGTGCCTCATGGACTGCGGCCGAAAAGTGCAGCTTCGCGGTCCTCGGCGGGCAGACTGCGTGAGAGGGAGAGTTCGCGATCGTCCCTGCACTCCCCGCGATCGTCTCCGACCACCGCACGTCTTGCTCACTCCCGCAAACAGTCGCAGAACATCAGTGGTGACGAGTTTGTGACGCCTATGGAGCAGCCTAACATGGCGTTCATGGGAGAGGGCACGGGTACGCCTGGGACGCCGAATGGAGGCGAGAGCATCGACGACTGGTATGAACGCCAGCACCAGCTAAACGATCGGTACCGTGATTCCATAGGCGAGACCACGAACCGTGATTCCATCCAGACGAACCCTTTTCCGGAAGACGACAAGCGATTCACGACTTATACTGATGACAGCTTAGAGGGCAACAGCAAGCTTGACGAGGAGCACAATGTCCGTCCTCTGGCGGCCCAACCGCAGTTCCACCACTCGCCTCACGAGGTCGAGTCCGCGGTGGCTTCGCTGATGGATCCGTCGACCCTGAGCAGCAACTTGCGCTCCTCGGACGGTAGTAGTCTGGCGGCGAAGCAGAACGGTTCGTACGCCAACCGCATGGCGGAACACCTTCGCGAAATGGGCAAGGACAGTCCGGCTGTGTACGAGGGTTCGACGCTCAGTGAGACCATGCCGAGCCAAGACCGTTGGGCGGCTCTCAGAGGCCACGCGCGCAGTATGTCGGCTTCCACCAACCAGGACCACGGGAAGAGCGTCGGGTCGCCGCAGCAGAGCCCGGCGAGGAGCTTGCGCGGAGAGCGCTCGGTCGAACAGCCGCCGGTCATGGGAGCCAGTGGCTTGCCTCTCGCCGACGATCCTTTGCCTGAGATTGGTCACTTTGACGATTCGAGGAGCGATGTCTTGACCAACCCTTCTATCATTCACGGTCCGCTCGGGGGCGATGCGACGGGCAAGGACACGTGGCCCTACAGTCCTGAACCGCGGATTGATGGGCAGAGGGAGCTGTCCGCGCGAGACAGCCGATCGCCGCGGAGTGGTTTCAGTCGAGAAGATGGAATGCTTGGGGCAGCCGCAGGTGGCGCCGCCGCTCTTGCGGCCGCCCATGCTACGAAGCCGCATATGGTGGAAGACTCACACGACGTGGAAGACAGGCTGACGCCAGACGCGCGGCGCGGGGAGGACATTGATCGCGAAGCGACTCCCACGAGCCCAGCGGCTTTCCGGGATGAAGGTTACGTTACCGACGCCCACGCTCGATCTACTGGTGCCATCACCCCTCGAGCCGAGCAGCGGCGCTATGACAAGAACGACGTGGAGGAATACGAGCGCGCCATGGATGCTCAGCACTTTGGCCCCGACGATCCTTTCACCGGGGACGTCAAGCATGCCCGTCACGTGAGTGGCAACTCACACGGCTTGGCCTCGCCTTTGTACGACAGCGCCACTGGGAAGGGCCTCGACAACATCCAGTCGAAGGACATTGTGGCGTTGATGGATCACCTGACGGTGAGGGACGCGCAACGCAACGCGCGGGATACCGAGATCCTAGTGACGCTGGTCCGTAGCGCTGCGGAGATGCGGCAATCCTTCCACGAGATGAGGCGTTTCATCGCCGAGCAGGACAAGATCATCATGCAGAACACCGATCGCGACGCCGAGCAGACGGTGCAGAAGGTGCTCGGCGGCCCTCGGCCGCAGCCGTTGGCCTCGCCCCGAACGCCCCGCCGCGAGTCGCAGGAAGAGATCCAAACCAAGCGCAAGAACGTCCTGCGCCGAGCTCTGAAGGGGTTGACCGGCGGCAAGAAAGCCGACGATCTGGCGAAGATTGAGGACATGCTCATGCAGATCCTGGACAATGTGGAGGACCTCAAGTACGGCGGCGTGGCTCGACAACCGATGCAGTCGTACACCACGGACACGCTGGACTCGTACGAAAAGCTGCGCGCCCCACCCGACTCGGGATACGAGCCCGAGGGTCAGGCCGGGACGTCGAGCACGCCCAGTCACTCGGGCAATCTGTCCGTGACGCCCCGCGGCGAGAAGCAACAATTCCACTCCGGCTACGACGGACGCCGAGGGTCCATGAACCGCGTCAGCACCGTGGCCGAAGGCGACGAGGACGAAGACCTGACGCCGGACGAGGAGCGGCTGATGGGTCGGCAATTTGAGAACAACGAGCGCATGCTCACGCCGACGCAGGAATTGCAACGGAAGCGAGGCGTGCCCTCGAGCAACACGCCGCCGCGACAGGCCGCGACCTACAACGGTGCGCCGACGAATGACCTCACGCCCAAGGCGGCGGAGAAGCAGAGGAAACACAAGAGCAACGGCTCCTCCACCTTCGGCGTGCCCAAGGTCTCCCGGTGGTCGAAGACGACGACTTCGTCGGGTGCGCCCGATTCCGCCCTGCTCGATAGCCCCAACGCCAGCCGGAATGTGCGGCCGTCATCGGTGGCCTCGCGGTCGGAGTCGCAGAGCGACAAATACGGCGACGAGGAGTACTCGCTGCGCGACGAGGATCGTTTGCGGCAAACGGAGACGAGAAGCATGCGCAGTCAAGCCAGCCGACTGAACCGGACACCGTCCCCCTTGATCCCCTCCGAAACCTCGGCCCGCTACGAGAATGAATACGAGCGCTCGCCCGTGCAGGAAGACCTGGATGACAACGACGACGACCCGAAATACCAAGCCCACCGCAACTCGCTGAACCTCCAGCACCCGCAACCGCGGCAAGGCACGACGGGCCGGCACCAGAACACGCTGGAATCGCAAGCCCACACCTACTACGACGACCAGTCCGGCACCAACAGCGACCTCTCGCAGCGCACCGTCAGCGACAGCGACCCGCTCATGTTCGGCTCCGCCGGCACGGCCGCGCTGGCCCGGAACCGGCTGAGCTTGGCCAACCCCACCACCACCAGCGGTCTTCGCACCAGCACCACCAAAGACGACGGGCCTCTCGTCCCGCAGAAACCCAAGCCCGCCGCCCCACCCCCCAAAATCCACGAGCCCGAGCCCGAACCGGACTGGGAGCCGCAGTACAGCAACAGCGGGTTCAGCCGCGGCGGCTACAGTTACAACAGCCCGTACGGCAGCGGGCATTTGCTCGAGCCGATCGAGGAGGTGCGGTATAGTCTCGAGACGGACAGCGGGCGGGTGAGTTTTCCCCCATCCTATACACCAACCCAAGCAAGCCCAAGGAGTGAGTGAAAACGCTAATGAAGGTTGATGGATCCAGCAACTCTCCCCCGAACCCCAAGTCTCCTCGGCCCGCGCGGTCGACATGCGCTCGCCGGCGCGCAAGATGACCGGCCCGAGGCCCATGGGTAGCCGCAGTCCGGGCCCGGCTTCTTCGGCGCAGGGAGGACCGAGGTTGGTGGAGAATTCCGGGATGGGGAACGGGACGGTCAGGCGGAAGCCGGTGGCGGGGAGTCGAGGTTAGTCTTTCTTAGGTTCTGGGGGTCCTTTCTCCTTACTTCTTTTCATTTTCTCTTCCGTTCGAACTTTGGGTCGTCAAAGGCACGGCCAACAGCTGACGCGGACTTCTTCCCACTCGCAGGGTCCGAAGATAGTTTGGAGAGCGAGACTTTCTGAGCGGATTTCTGTGCGAGGAAGGGATGATGGGGTGGAGTGAGTCCCCTCGCCTCTCACCTGCAGACAGCGGAATCACGGCGATGGGCTCACAGGGCGTACATGGGTTTGTTTCCTCGGGACGGGGGCAGGGGGAACCGATGATGATGAGGGACGACGGGTTTTCCACGATCATTTGCGTTCTGTGTGCGCGTCTGTGTGTGATATACAGTACAGTAGGACAGGGTTTTCTTTGGATGACGCTTTGATCCTTCCGTCCCCTTGGTCATTCTTCCACAGGTTGCATTTTCTTTTCGTCTCATGTCCGCCGTGGTGAGGTCTATCGTGATTAATTACTATGAGGCAACGGCTGTCGGTTTCTCCTCTGCCCAGGTGGGCACCTTCCTTGGTTGACTCTCCCTCCCTCCCTCCGAGGAGATGCATGTGGTTGCGTGTGGGTGTGACTTGACCTGAGGGGGGGGATCGGATGGAAAGATCGGGTCATCACCATCGCCATCTCCCGATCTCATCACTGATCCCTCCGAGATCGCGGTCACCTCCTCCGATCTCCGAAGCCACGCACGGTCCACCCATCGGCGATGCGGCTCCGAAAGCCCAGCTCTGACCGTATGCCATCTCATCACCCGCTTAGGCGTGGAGAAGTCGGTGCGGGTGGGATTATTGTACAGCGTGTAGGGAATCCCCAGGCGACTCGCGCCACCTCGGAGTCTGGACCTCTGCGCACCTGTGCGAGGTCGTGATGCCCCGATCCCTCGAATAATCGACCTTTCGTTCCCCCTCAAACTCACCAGCGTTATAGTATTAGCGTCTTTCGGTAGCAAAGTACATGTAGGTGGAGAAAGCAAACCCCGCGATTCATCACAACATTCGGGGAATAAAGGGAGATTCATCACGCTTACCTGAGGTAGGCTCACGGGCAACACTCCCATCACTGCCGCTTTCGGCCGGTCCACTCACCTCGATCGCGCAGGTGTCCATCGTCGATGGCCTTGTCTCCTCCATCCTCCAACACCACCTCCTCTCCAACGCCGCATCCTCCTCCTCCTCCTCCTCCTGCTCGCCTGCCTCAGCACACGACGGACGTGGCGGGACAGCTCGCGACCACCTTGACCTCTGTCCGGCGACACCGCCTCCTAGCCCGTCACCGCCCCTAACATAAATTCTCTACATACACCTCGCTCGGCGTCCACCCCTTTCCCCCCCCTCGACCCATGCCACTTCTCCTCCCTGCCCGCGTCACGGCCAACTAAGGCATGGGATTGCCCGTCGCCCATCACGAGAAGCAGGACACGACCGACCGACTCCGCGCCCGCCCATGTCCGGCTCCGCGCGTCGCCCGCCACTCCTCGCCAAAACCACCACGTCGTCTGGCAATTTGTCGCGCAGCAGCGGAGACTCGCCTTCCCCTCCAACGAACCATGCGAACTCGCCGCCGCCATCCGAGCAGCGGTCTGACACCCGTACGAAGCGCGTCCTGATCGAGAGTGCCTGTTCGGCATGCCGAAGGCGGAAATCACGGGTAAGCCGGCCCGCCACTCAGTTCCTCAAAATACATTCCCATGTGATCATCTCGCTGACCGCGCCTGTCTCCTTGCAGTGTGATGGCATGCGGTTCGTCTTTGTCATCGTCGTCGTCGTCGTCGTCGTCTTGATCCCACTGGCGCCATATCGACGGGCGTGGATCCCGCTGACATTCGGTGACAGACCCGTGTGCTCCCGCTGCCAAGCCCTCCGAAGCGAATGCGTGTGGGAAGCGGAAGAGGGCGAAAGTCGATGGTCGGCTCTGCGACGTCGCAACCAGCTGCTCGAGACGGAGCGCATCGAGCTGCGCGAGCTCCTGTCCCACCTCCGGTCCCGCCCGCCACCCGAGGCCGCCGAAATCTATCACCGTCTCCGCACGCTGAGCGACGACGAGGACATCCTCACCATCCTCTACCAGGTGCGCGACGGTGAGCTGTCGACTACCTCTCCCGGGCCCGTCACCGCCAGCATCGTGAATCGCCACTCCCCCTCGAGCAATGGCAGCGTGCATGAGTATCAACCGCCGCCGCCGCCACCGCCACCGCTGCTGCACCCCGCACCACCGCCGCCGCGCCTGCCGCCCATCCGCACCATCCTCGACATCGCCGAGATCCCCCACCGACCGGGTCCCGTCCCGCCACTGCTGTCGAACCTCGGCACGGCCGATTCCGGCTCTCGCAGTCGAGACCCGTGCAATCGGACCAAGATTCTGTTCGACGACTCGGTGCCGTTCGCGCGGCCGTGAGCCCGAGTTCACGCAGGGAATCACTTTCTCTTTTGTTTTCTTTTTCGAGGGAGGGGTAACAAGTGAGGACTGAAGAAGGATGAGAATGGAAGGAAAAGAACACTCATCCCTACAGGAACCTCCCCATTCTCTCATTTGACCAGCGCATCACTTTCGAAATCCATGGCCTCGTCGTCCGCGTCCGTTCCCTCCGCCATCCGCGGTTCCAACCTGCAACGAGCACGATTGTAATTCTTTCCCCCGAAGCCATCATGCATATTCTGAATACCTCATTCTCCCTTACATTGTTCTCGGTTTCCCTTCCAAGAAACGGTGTCCGTTTCGGCCGAGTGTGATCACGAGATCCCAAGTCATGTCATCCTTGGTTTTTCTTTTCTTGTTTTTCCAGACAGCAAAGAGAGAGAGAGCATTGAGAAGGGGGAGTTTTGAGGCGTTGAAGGGTACACGAACATGGGAACGAGTCCAGAGAGGGAGAGGCGGAGGGAGGAGATCGAAAAGACAGAATAAAACGCTTCGAAGGAATACATCCTGATATAGAAGATACCGAAAATGGGGTTCTTCGGAGTCGGAGCGCACTCCTAAGTCCTAATACTAGGTATTTGTTCTTGTTTGCCCTCCCCCCGGGGGTCGGGGGCACGGGGGCCTTGGCCTTGTCGGAGATCCCGTCCGTCGCCGTCGTCGTGGGCTCCTAAATCAGATACAATTACGATTCCATACCTATACCTCAAGACGCGGCGTATTGCATCGCGTCGCATCGCGTCGCCTTGAAACCTACATACCTAGGTAGGTAGGTACCTGTTACTTTTACCTATTGTATGCAGTCAAATACGCAGTACCCTGTCAGCCGTAATGCATGTATAGGTACGTACCTCCACATAACGTTCCTACATCTACGTGAAGGTTGACGATACAAGTGACGGGTACGTACCGGTACCGGGTGTGCCTAGGTATTCTACTTGAACTTTGTAGCCTAGCCTGCCAATACGTAGGTCTCGTCCCTGCTACACACTACACAGCAGGGTGCGGTTTTGCCGGCAGATCCTCGTGGCAATGGCCATGTACTCGGGTTCCCGAATATGAGGTGCGTACCTAGGTACTGATGGATGGAACTCTCTGAAATCCAACAAACGATCCTCGGAACCATAGCCGCCCCTGCCTGCTTATTTTATTTTACACGGATCCTCTTTTGTTCGTGAGCACGGGACGCATACAAGTGTGATAAAAGACGAGCATGAGCACGGAATCGAGCAGGCTTCGACTGACATTTTCCTACGACTTGGCTGGGTTCGGGTAGGACGTGAAAGTGAAACTGAAAGTGAAAGTGAAAGGGAAAGGGAAAGCGGGTTGGGGTGCTGTATAGTGAGACTTTTCTACAAACCAGACAGACGGACGACAACAGAGGTGACGAGTATCTTGGCAGAGGACGCTGTTTCCATTGCCCATCCTTTGTGTTCCGGATAACCCGTGGCCCTCGAAAGTATGTTCTTTTCAAGCGCCGGAAGCAGAAACTGTACAGCAGCCATGTCCGCCGTGACTATGCGTACAACCCTGTTCCTCGACTTGCATGTCATTCAACACAAACAGCGTCTTGTAACATTCCCACCCAAGCAGAGCACCGCCGTCGAAAGAAGATGGTGAAGGGGAGTTTTAAACGTTCTCCGGCCGGAGGCTCCTCACCGCCTTGCCGGCCCGCCAGATCTCCATGCCGCGAATCTCCTCCATCTCCTTCTCAAACGCCTGGCGGTAATCCGGACGGCCGGCGTAATCCATCGTGCGCTCCGTCTCCTTGCCCGTCTTGACGCTGTCGTACAGGTCCTCGAACACCGGCTTCAGCGTCTCCTTGAAGCGCTTGCTCCAGTCGATGGCGCCGCGGCGC
>Ga0058704_10000746_pt1 | contig 15958 bp, 12 predicted proteins | sample AgamicMgSfe_FD_71363 | JGI IMG/M metagenome (GOLD analysis project Ga0058704, IMG submission 71363) | Agave microbial communities from Guanajuato, Mexico - Mg.Sf.e | ecosystem: Host-associated > Plants > Phyllosphere > Phylloplane/Leaf | place: Guanajuato, Mexico | collected 2012-05-30
TTTGCGATCAGATGGCTGCACGCTCGTCTACTTTGTACAGCACGCGCTTGCTGCATATTGACACGCCGGGACCGCGGTAGATCAAGCCCTAGTCACGATCCACTTATACCCCGGTTGTGGAGATCCAGCGCTTCGGTTCCGCGCCGATTATCAAAGCATAATTCACTTTGCAGATCTTCAGTGCCCGTGCATCTGGATCTCTCCTTGAGCCTCACGTCCCGTTTCTCTCCAGATGTGCTTCGATTTTTACGCGTACTGGCCTGCACCGTTTCGAAGAACATATCATGACCATGGCAGAAGATGAGACCATGGAGAAAAGCGCGCAGCAGTCGTCGCGACGGGAAAGTGCTGCGGATGAGGAAGCGGCGACAAACTCACTTCATCCGGTCGAAACGAACAATGTCCGGCCAGCATGTTTCAACTCGACTTTCCAGGAGATAATGTTCGTTCTGACGGCGACTATGGCGATAGCAATGGGCGTTCTTGTAGCTGGATCAGTAACAGTCACGTCATCATTCATTGGCCGCGATTTAAACATGACGACTGCACAAATAACATGGATCTCATCCGCCAACTCACTCGCTAATGGTGCCTTCCTGTTGTTCTTCGGCAAGGTTGCAGATCTCTTTGGTCAGTCTGCACTGACCAAGATACGCGTATGACACCGTTCGCTGACCGCGACATAGGCCGCAAGTCCCTGTTCGTCGGCTCCATCTTCCTCTTCGCTGTGTTCTGCCTTGCCGCTGGCTTCGCCAAGTCTGCGATTACCCTGGATGTACTCAACGGTCTAATCGGTCTGACCGGCGCCAGCGCAGTCCCACCCGCCATTGGTCTTTTGGGAATCGTGTACGAGAAACCAAGTAAGCGAAAGAACTACGCCTTTGCTTGCTTTAGTGCTGGCAATCCCATGGGCTACGTTTTCGGCACCATCTTTGGCGGACTAGCCACCAATCTGCTCGGCTGGCGTTCTGCATACTGGCTATTCGCCATCATTGGACTTGTCTTCACCATCATTGGCGTCTGGACTATCCCCCGGGACTTCACGCCCAAAGAGCCACTCAGTGCGCAGACCTTCGAAAAGTTCGATGTCATCGGCATATTCTGCGTCATCTTCGGCATTGGTATGTTCTCTGCGGCGTTGAGCTTAGGTGAAACGGCACCGCAAGGTTGGAAGACTGGCTATGTGCTTGCCCTGCTTATTGTGGGTGTACTACTCGTTGTCTTCTTCGTATTTTGGGATCTCTGGTACAAGTATCCACTGGTACCAATGCACATCTGGAAAGACAGGAACTTCTCACTATGCATGGCTATCCTTGTGCTGGGCTTCATGTCGTTCACACCAGGCTCGTTTTTCATCGCACTATACTTTCAGGACGTCTTGCACCAATCCGCGCTCATGGTCGCTGTTCGTCTGCTTCCGATGGCCATTGTTGGCCTGCTCGTCAACACTGTTGCTGGACTTGTGCTACATAAGGTGTCGAACAAGCTGTTGATGCTCATCGCTACAATGGCTTACGCCAGTACCTTCTTACTTCTCGCCGTGAACCGACACTCTACGAGCTACTGGGCCCTCTGCTTCCCGGCCTTCATACTCATTGTGATCGGGGCGGATCTCGAATTCAACGTGGCGAACATGTACGTCATGTCTTCCATGCCATCCTCACAGCAAAGCATAGCGGGCGGCATCTTCCAGACGGTTGCTAAGCTGGCCATGACCATCGGCTTCGGTATCGCGACCGCAATCTTCAACTCTGTGCAGGAGAAGCCAACGTTGTCGAGTTTCTGGGACAAAGAGACACAGCCTTACGCAGCGGTGCAGTGGATGTCGGCTGCATGTTCGATACTTGGTGTGTGCTTGGTGCCTTTCTTGACTCTGGGTACACAGGGTGGGAAGGAGAAGGTCAAGGCGGTTAGTGAAGCGAGTACCATCGAGAGCGAGACTACTGCGCCAGTCAGTGATGAAAAGAGGGCGCAAGCTGAGGCCATGGTTACGCAGGCGCTACCTCCTTCGATGACTGAAGCATAGTCGTGTTTGATTTCTTATTGTTGGGTAGCCACTCTACATGGCCTGTCATTTGCGCACAGCGTGGCGTTGGTGGTGTAATACGTACCTATCTATCTTACGTATAGAGTTGCATTACTAGCTCAACTGGCTCTGTAGATCTGTCTGTCTCAAGATATACTCTTTCTACTGCGAGGAGCACATCTCTTGCGCCGCTAATGTTTGACGACCAGGACTATACAATGGATCCTGGGTGGGTCGAGGGCAACGGAGGCCGCGCGCACTTAGCAAAGAGCAGCAGCCTTCCTTCGTCAAAGAGCCCGGCGGAGTCATCTCAAGCCCTACGCGAGTGCGAGTATGCTATAATTCTTTTAAACTAGTCTTACAGCTAAATACACATCAAGAGCTCAGCCGGCTCTGTAAGTCTTTCCAAGTCTCTGCTTCCAGGGCTCCTTGCGCAATATTCATCGCAACTGCTTGGACGGTAGCCTCCTTCTCCTGCAGCTCGTCAATGAAGCTGCCAAGCTCCTGCGCCGCGTCCTCGTTCGGCATACCAATCTTAGTGTCTTCGTTCGGCTCCCACACGATCTCCGATGTAGCAATCTGAAGGTCCAAAGCTTTGGCCACAGCTTCTCCAGCAGCCTTTGTATCCCCGGGCTCTGTTGAAACCACGATCCTGCCATCTTCAACGTCCTCTACATCGATCGCACCTGCCTCAAGCGCCGCGTCAAGCGCCTCTTCTACACCAACGCCGTCCTTCTGCTCAAAGACGATGCGCCCTTTCTTTGTGAATAGGTAGCTACTTGGTGTAGAGCTTCCGCCTGCCTCTTTAATCACTAATCGCACATCTGCCAACGTCCGTAGCTTGTTGTCTGTCTCGCACTCCACGATCACCGCCACATTGTTCGGTAATATGCCCTCTACTGTCACACTCTCCAAAGCATTACCATTCAAGCTTCGCCCTTGGCCCCGCGCGACTGCAGCTTCTATCGAGGCTTTAGCAAAACCCTCACGCTTCGCTTTGGTTATAAGGTCTGCAAGGCGCGGGTTATTGCTCAGTTCGGGTCCGAAGAGCTTTGAAGCAGTCGCGATCTCTTGCGCGAAGATGGAGCGCTGCCGATTCTTTGCCGCATCTGCTTTGCCTTTGTCGTGCTTGATCTTGGACCAGCGGTTGTGGCCGGAGCGGAGGGTGGCGGTGGATGTGAATGTGCGGGTTCGACATGTTGCGCAGACATAGTTCAGTACTGGTCGCGAGATCGCTCTGTCGAAGCCTCTGCTTGGTGCCATGATGACGGATACCATAGGGTTACACAACGAATGTTTAGATGTTTCCAGTTTGAGCCTCATCCTGGACCCTGCGTTTTGCGGAGGTAGACCGGAGGTGATGGTCGAGGTCTGGGTGACCTTGTGGCTTTGACAATCTGTCTTGCGCCATTGCTTATTTGACAACTTGAGAAAGAGAGCAATGATACACGAAGGTCATGGATGTATGGACTGCGACATATAATGGCTGAGCCCGAGTCCAAGCCTGCGCCCGCCGAGGATGCACCAAAGCCCACCGTCAACGGCGAACGATCGCCTTACGAGCTCGACGTACCGAAACTGCACTCTTTACCCTCAGAGCAGCAAGGGCTGTACCTTCTTACTTTTACCGCCGATCTTGTGCGCCATGTCGACGCGCTCAATGGAGACAGTGTTTCAGCCGAGCAGTTACCGCTCGAGAAGGAGCTACTTCAGATCATAACCCTCTCCTTGCCTGCGCCGACGAGAGTGATACGCAACAATCTCGGCAGATGCTTCGCGGGCATCTTCAGTAAAGGGAACAGGAAGCTGTTGTACGCGTCCATCAACGACTTGGTAGCGATAGTGCAGGCTGGCAAAGACAAAACGTTACAGGCCAAACATGCTGCGGTGTCCTGCTTGGGAGCACTATTCGAGGCGGCGGGCGACAGTGCGATGAGCTTATCACCATTGGCTTGTACTGCGGCATTGAAACTGTTTAAGGCGGCCTCGAACGATACGGGATGTAGAAGTGCCATATTCAGAGCGCTCGGTAAGATTGTGATAGGAATCAGGGTAGCGGTAGATGATGATGTCGCTCGCAATATCTGGAAACAAGCGCGCAATGCCGCAGGTGGCGACAAGTCAATGCTTGTACAGGCGAGTGCTTGCTGGTGTTTGGAGCAGCTGGTGCGCTGTACGCCCTACTTCGACAACTCAAATGATTTCGAGAAGCTACAGACTGTGCTATGGAAGGCCCTTGAAAGCTCGTCGACTTCTGTACGGCATGCAGCAGCGTCGTGCGTAGCGGCAGTGCTCGTGAAGAGCTTCTCCGAGTCTCCCAAACAGGAGGCTGTCCCACGAATCAGGAAGCCTCGTAAAGCGAAGAAGGCTCTTAAGGGCGAAGAGTTGGACGAAGAGCCTGAGCGCGCATCTTCGCCTGCACCTGACAGGCCAGCAACAGCGTTGTCTTACAGCCTTCTTGAGATGCTTAGAGTACTATCGAGCCATTATTGCCGATCAACCACGTCGAACAAGGCTCGTGCAGGTGTTGCAGTGTGCTACATCAAGGTCTTCAAGGCATTGGGCGAAAGCGTGGTGGAGAAGAACTACGGCGATCTTGCGCGCCACCTCTTCAACGATATACTTGGGCATCCGAGCATGCAATACAATAAATACCGGCAACTGATAAGTCGCAAGTTCGTACGCATAATACTAGAGCGCGTCATTGGCAAGATGCTTGGCGAGACCGCGCAGCTCAATGCGTGCCGCTTCCTACTCAACGATATTATCAAGGACTACCCTCAGGCTGTCAAGGAGCGGCCAGAGCCTCCGAAGCACACCTTGACAAGCGCAATCAGCACACTGACATCCTTGATCGGCAATCTGGGTGCGGCAATCGGCAGCATTGCTGAGCTCTGCAGGGAAGGCCTGCTGCAAGTGCTCCAGCACACGAACTACACAATTCAAGTGCACACAGCTCGCGCACTGCGCGCCTTCGTCGTGGCCTGTCCGCAGCAGCTGCTACCGACCGTTACCATCTGCATGAATAGCGTCAACCGTGAGCTTAATCTGCTCGCGGGCCCACGCCAATTTCCGAAGCGATGTATAGGTTATGCTCTCGGCCTTGCTGCCGTACTCAGCGCGTCCAGCCTGCACCCTCTGTACGGGTCTGTAGATGTGTACGCGCGTGTGTTACAGCAAGCGACCACGCTGCTAAGATCGAGTGGCAGCTCAGACCTTCGCATATCGAGCTGTCAGCTGCAGGTAGCTTGGATAATGATAGGTGGGTTGATGTCGCTCGGTCCAAACTTCGTCAAGATACATCTTTCCCAGCTCATGTTATTGTGGAAGAACGCGCTACCGAGACCGGTGGCGAAAGAGAATATGAGCCAGCGGAACATGATTGAACTATCTTACCTGTCGCACGTACGAGAAAGCGCGCTTGCCTCGATCACGTCCTTCTTGAAATTCAACCAGCGACTGCTCACCTCAGATGTCGCCCGAAGATTGTCTGCAATGCTCGAGAGCACTGTAGCTTTCCTACAGAGTCTACCTGACAAGAAAACGAGCGACGACCCTACGAACAGACTGTCACCGGCGCTTCAATTGCAGGATTACGAGGTCATGGTCAGACGTAGGGTCTTTCAATGCTTCTCGCAACTTCTTACTCTAAGTCCTGCGGGCAGTATAGAAATGACCGCGCACTCAACCATTCTACCGCTGTCGGTAGCTTCGTTCTCTGACGCTGAGTACTACGCACCAACTTCGTTGAGCGCAGCTATCGCTACTGCTGCTGCTTCATTTGAGAGCATATGGGATGTGGGTGACAACAACGGCTTCGGGATCACCAGCCTCGTCCACGGGCTGGACGTGCAAGATCCAGTGAACCGCAACTTGGAGAGACACTGGACAAGCCGGCAAAGCGACGAAGATGAAGTCGATCGAACGACCGCATCACCGATCGGCACCTCAGTCGAGTATGATTCGACGTGTTGCTACCTACCCGATACGCCTGAAGCCGAACAGCCGTCACCGGCAGGCACGGAAGCTGTCAATACAGCGATTGCGGCCTTCGGCTTAAGTCTACCATTGCAAGCGCCTAGAGTGCAAGAGAGTTTGCTTGAGCAGATTTCGTCTTCGATGAGCTCCACGGCGCTTCAAAAGGATCCAGCCCGAAAGGCAGCGATCACCGTTAACGTTTCTATAGCGTTACTTACGGCATCGCGAGTTGCTACAGGCGAAGTCGGCTCTCACAAGGGCAATCTGCAGGGTATGGCTACCGAGAATGCTCTGCGAGGGTTGCTGCATTCTTGCATGAAGGATGCAGATCAAGTTGTCCGGTATATGGCAGCTACTGCCATCGGAGGTCTATGCTGCAGCTCAGGCAATGCGCTTACGTCTGCTGAAGTCACTTTCCTAATGGAAATGATCGTCAACAACCGGGAGCCTCACGTACGCGCCGGGTGCGCACTTGCACTGGCCAGTATCCATTCACAGCTCGGCGGCATGGCCGCCGGCTTCCACATGAAGAATATCGTGGGCATCCTGATGTCGCTAGCAGCGGATACGCACCCCCTGGTACATTTCTGGGCGCTCGATAGCTTGGGACAGGTTGCAGAGTCGGCTGGCTTGAACTTTTCTGGGTACGTGAGCAACACTATTGGCATGCTGAGCCAGCTGTACGTGTCCGACAGTCACAATGCTGAGGCTGCAGTGCTTGCGTCGTCGAATATGTCCGTTGACTTGCCGGTACCTGCTGCGATTGCGCGAGGCGTCGACTCGACTATCAATGTCCTTGGACCTGATCTTCAGGATATGATGAAGGCTCGCGACATGATACTGACACTTGTGCGGCTGTTCTCGCAGGAGACAGACGTCACGGTACTGCTTGGAAGCCTGCGATGTATGGAGCATTTGTCACTGTACGCTCCCGGTCATCTGGAGTTCGGGCACTACGTGCAGCGACTACAGACAGACGTTGATTCAAGCTCTGCTGAGGTATCCCAGTCTGCATTGCATAGTCTTTCCGTCCTTATGCGGCGTGATGCGCCAGAGATTGTGCGAACTGCAAGACCTGGCTTGGAGGAGCGGCTGTGGGAGTACCTTAATGGCGCGTCGGAGCAGTCGGACATCAGGAACATATTTACCAACTGGCTGCATCAAACTGGCTCAAGCGATCCAGCAGATTGGATCCAGCGCTGCAACACCATCCTGACTAAGACTATGGCGAAAGCGGAGCAGCCCAAAACAGCTGCTGTCAAGGACACAGTTGGGCCCGATGTCCAGGACGATGAGGTGGCAGGCTTCGCCGCCGCTGCTGGGAATGCTAAAGATGATGACGTTCAAGCGCCAACGTCAACGCAGGAGCCAATGAGATGGCAGGTGCGTCTGTTCGCCATGGAGTGCTTGTACGGTGTTATAGCCATGATTAGTAAGGAAGCTGCCATCAGAGACGACAGCCCAGGCGAAGCGGCACTTCAGGCAAAGGTCGCGGATGTCGTTCGCATTGCTTTCTCTGCATCCACAGCCGGCGTTGCTGCTTTGCGGGTCGTAGGCATGCGCATTATCGACCAGGTTCTTAAAATGTTTGGCCGGACCCCAGATCCAGACTTCCCGGAAGTGATGCTGCTCGAGCAGTATCAGGCTCAGATCAGCTCCGCACTCACGCCCGCTTTTGCCACAGACTCATCGCCTGAGCTTGCAGCTGCCGCCGTCAGTGTCTGCGCGACCTTCATCTCGACTGGCATTGTCACGGACATTGAAAGGATGGGGCGCATTTTGAAAGTGCTCGTTGCTGCTCTCGACAGCTTTTCTCGAGAATCTGAGTCGGCTAGCATCGGCGACTTGAAAGCTCTCAGCTCCAACGCGCAAATTATGGTGCGCATGGCTGTGTTCTCCGCCTGGGCAGAGTTACAGATAGCGAGCGCAGAGCAGAGATACCTTGTCGATGTCGTGAAGCCGCACATCGCTCGGCTAGTGCCTTCATGGCTATCATCCTTGCGAGAGTACTCTCGGTTGCGATTTGAGCCTGATATCTCAGCCTCCATGGGCGCTACTCCAGCTGGCGGCGACTTGGACATGGTGTATGCTGCGTTGAATAGGCAAACGCTGCTGAAGTTCTACCAGGAATCGTGGCTGAGTCTGGTGGATGCTATTGCAAGCTTGATCGACGAGGACAGCGAGTTCGTCTTTGACGCCCTTGACAACCGACAGGCACGTGCCGAAACCGACGGAGGACAGGCCGAACACGACGTTAGTGGCAGCGCCCGGAAGAGCACTGGCATTAACTACCGCGAAGAACCAGTAGCGTTCTTCTTTGTGCTGTTCGGGTTGGCTTTTGAGTCGCTTGCAGTTCGAAGCGGCGAGGACGATGTTATCACCCGGCAGCGCAACTTCGATATCTTGCAGGCTCTGAAGAAGATTCTGCGACCTTCCGTCTCTGGCAACGCTGTGTATCAGGAAGTCATCTTCTCGGAGACAATGGATCTACTCTCACGCATGGTGCTCACAGAAAGCTTGGGTGTGCAGTCGGTCGTCGTGGAGATTGCACGCAATCTCTGCATTGTGCATCCATCTTCGAGGCAAGGCCTTCAGGCGCCGGTCAATGGCGAAACGCTGTCAGAGGACATTGAACAGCTATTCGAGCTTACACGGATCATCGTACTGGTGTTGGCTGGCCTGATTTCTGGCTTGTCGGACTCGCCGGTATCTGTGCGTCTGGAGACGTCGGAAGAAGCTATCGCGCTTGTTCGCACGACTTTGCAAGCACTTGTTGATGTCTCCGACGTCTTCCCAACAATTATCAAAACAGATCTGCATGCCACGATCTTGCACATTTTCGTCACCATCTTGGGGACTGGCGCTTGCCAAGCCACTGTGGTGCCACAGTCGCTGCCCTTGCTCCGGCGTTTCATCGCAAGCGTTGCCGATGACGACCGATCAGAAACCCCCAAGCAGCTTCGCAATGCGCTCGCACGTATGCTGCTGGTTCTGAAAAACGCTCAGAAGCGGGAGACGGAGGCAAGCCTACCGTGCGAGAAGAACACGTTACTGGCGATCACAGTACTGCTCTCTGCAGCACCGAAAGATATTAGTCACGATGATCCGCTCCTTGCGCAGTTCATCGTCGAGCTCAGCGAATGTCTTGAGGTCCCCATGACGTCCCGGGTTGCCGCTGGCTGTGTGAGAACACTCTTGATGGCGGGCGTGGCACCTGCACCGCTCATGACCGAAGCAGTCAAGTTTCTATCAGATCCTGCAGTGCTTGAAGGCTTGAATGAGAGCAGGACGCTCATGGCCCAGACTTTGACAATGTACGCGGCTAGGGTGCCACAGAAGCAGCAGCCAGCGATCGTTGCACTGGTCATGTCAGCCCTCTTAGAGCGGGCCTCGAGGGAAGGTCGTAAGACCCATCACGACACGGCTACGCGCCTGTTGGACCTTGTCGCCGTGGATGGCGCAAGCTTCAGAGCCGCCGTGACGACAATGCAAGGGGAACGAAGGAGCTTCCTGGAGCAAGTCCTCAAGTCACGAGCAGGCCCTCAGCGAGTAACAAGCGATTTTGGCAGTGATCGAGAACCTACTATAGCGCTCAAGATGAACTTTGGTAGCTGAGGAAACATTCATAGTCTGCTATTTGGGCTTCACCCAGCGTATCATCTGGTCCCCATGTCTTTGTCGTCTTCGACTGTATGTCATCCTTCGTAGTGTATAGGTATGCGCCAATTCAGAGTCCCGATAGTCTTGTCAGATCTGTATGGCACTTCTGTGTTCTTTACGAGTACAGAGTCTTTCTTATCGAGCTTCAGGAGTCGGATGAACGCTTTGCCCGTGAAGGCTGAAGCTGCATAATCATTCATTGATCACAGGGATATTGCGCTCAAGATAACCGTACCACTTCGGTAAGGTCCGTCTGTAAGGCGTTCCGCTCGCGAATTGTAGGTCCTCTATGGCAGACGCCCACTTCACCAGGGCGTCTTCCCGCCAAGCAGTCTGCATCAGAGCAAGGCCAAATGGCATGCCCGTCAAGCTGTGCACGCCAGCCGGAATGGTGATCACTGGGTAGCCGGCTTGAGCAGCGATTTGATATGACTGTGCGACATCTGGTGGCACAAGCAGCGCATCTAGCTTGGTACCGTTCGGGCCCATAGCCAGTGCGGCGTCGATACCGCGTTCTCGGCTGCTGGTCTGGCAGAAATGCAAGGCTTGCCAGTACGTCTCGTTCATGATGCCTTTCGTCTCCAAGCTTGCGAGAAAGCCGTCTTGGCCGGAGTAGAAGGCTGGAGTGCCCAATGGCCAGGGATTGCCGCCTTCGCTGCCGTCGTTGGCGTAGTTGTAGGCTACGAGGTCTTCGAGACTGCGCATGCTGGTGTTCTCAAGCTCTGAAAGGTAGGCCTTGATGCTGTTGTAGAAGTCAACTTTGACGTAGGTGTACTCGGACTCGTTGGGGTAGCCGCGTGTGGTGCCGTAATCCCAGTTCCAGCCGTCTGGCGAGACGATGGTCTCATGGTCGGGCAGCTCTGTGCCGTTGACGATTATCGCTCCGGCATCTCTGACAAGGTCGATGATGGAGAGCAAAATCGCCTTCTGCTCGGCGTCTGCGTAAACCCAGAAGCTCTGCCATGGTATGCCAAAAACGGCACCTCTTAGAGCATGCCGATTAGTGAGGAACTGCGCATAGCCGCTTGCGGGTATCTTTTCCATCTGAGCCGTAGTATAGTTATCACGTTCGTCTGGGCCGTAGATAGTATCGAGGACATAGGTGGCGTCTCTCACGCTTCGGGCAAAGCAGCCTACAGTATCTTGATGGGTAGACTCAGGGATAACGCCAGCCCTACTCGTAAGACCTACGGTAGGCTTGATACCCACGATAGCGTTACGTTCCGCCGGGTTGATGACGCTGCCATCTGTCTCCGTCCCAAGGGCGAACGTGAAGACGTTCGCTGCTACGCCAACTGCCGAGCCAGAGCTTGATCCACCTGGGTTAACTGTCAAGTTGTACGAAGAGCGACACTGTCCACCTCGGCCAGAGTAGCCTTCCGAGTAGTTGTTACTTCTCATATCCGCCCATTCGCTCAAGGTAGCCTTGCCGAAGAGTAGAGCGCCAGCGTCGCGCAACTTTGCTACCACATGCGCATCTCGCGGCACGACGGAGCCTTGCAGCGCCCAGCTACCGGCTGTCGTCTGCATGCGGTCTTTGGAAGCTATGTTATCCTTGACCATGAACGGGATACCGTGCAGTGGCCCTCGAACTTGGCCAGCCTGGCGTTCGGTATCCAGCTGCGCAGCAATCTGCAGGAAGTCTGGGTTGATTTCAAGGACAGAGTTAATGTAGTCATCTGTCTGCCATATCCGCTGCAAGTAGCACACAGCCAGCTGCTGCGATGTCAGATTGCCTTGAGACAGATACTCTTGGAGCTGATCAATTGTGGCTTCTTCGATAGTGATGCCGTGACACTGCGGCATGGGAAAAAGGTCCGTCTCGTTGATGGCATTCGCGTTCGGAAAGTCATATGGAAAAGGTTCTGACAGCGTCTGGGATGCATTTGCGCCGATTAGTAGATCATGCTCATACTGAAGGCTCTTGAAAACACTGCTTAGGGAAGGAAGAGCAAGGGTGGAACTGGGCCACGCCACAAAGCAGAGCGCGGATACTGCCACCATAATGACAAGTCCTCAACTTTCAAACTGCCGTCAATTGTCCCTATCTAGGAAGAAGAGAAATGCTTATGGTTCTTCGCGGGTCGTGTTCATGGGTTGGCCATGAATGAAGGAAGGAGGTAGCGATGGCCTTGGCTGGCTGACTAAGCTGACATGTGAGGTTCGGCAAAACTTTACTTCGTTTTGGCAGGTATATTTTCGATTTCCAAATCCCGAGGTCTCCATCATCAGGCGGTGAGATGTGTGTTATATAATCACTATCCCATACGTCGGATAACTCTGACAATTCTCAGGGCCGAGCGGTCTAAGGGTGAGACAATCCAACATTGAATCTTTCATCTGTTGAATTGTCACTGATTCCCTCTCAGCGCTAGCTTAAGGTTCTCCTGATTCGCTAGTGTAAGCATTCACTCTGCTTCCCATTGACTGTTGGTCAACTCTGACTCTTCCATAGCCGAAAGGGCGGTTAGTGCTGTCGAATGTCCTTTAGAATGATCATTGAACTAATTCCTCATAGTGGGTTCGAATGTATGTTCCTCAGTTCAACCTCCACGAGGTTTGATGATACTAATAATTTACCAGCCCACTCTCATCAACAATGAATGAAAGTTCTAAAACTTCACTTTTTGAACTTCTTTCCGTAAAGGTCATCTTCTTTTGTAAAACAAGGGACAAAGATATTGATGGGAAGGTTTCTTCAGCATTTTACTTCTTCAAATATCAAGTCATTCTTGCTCTTATATAAACAACATCTTGTCTCACTTCTCTCCCTTTGCACCATCACTTCCGTCCGCTCAAGAAAGGCTTTCAACTTTCCCCCGATACTGCTCTTGTCGTTTCGCTTCACCATACGGCGATGGATCGTCCATCGAACATCCTGCTCCTTGAGCCATTCCCGTCTCCGTCGTGTCCTCGAATCTTCCTGACAACGTCGACTCTCGAGGAAAATAAACTCGAACCCTGATCCCTGGCCTTTCAGCTTCAAAGTATAGCTTCACGACCGGCCGATTCGTTGACGTGTATATCAATCCTTCTCCCGCCCCAAGCGTCTTGACGACACTTAGGAACGACTTCTTGCGCCATGAGAATCTCTACGAAGCCTGCGCCTTTCTAGCGGTCTGTCTTTCTGGCAAGCCTACTGCAAGCACAGGGTACCTTATGTGCAAACATGCTCCAGGACGTTTGAAGCATCACTCTTTCGCTGGACGGAAGACGCCTCCCAACTCATCTTTTCGGCGGACGTCACCGCAGCGAACGTTCAGCCTCAAACGATATCACCGACGGTATTCCAGGCACACTGTTTCTGGAAAAAAAGGTTGACGAACCGGCAAAGCCTGCATTGCAGCTACTTCGTCTCCACCATGAAGAACCGCCGGCATCGCGGTCCAACCCATGGATCTCTGACGCCAGTACTCTACAGAGGTAGGTCATCTGCTTTGCAAGAGCAGTCACAATAGCGGTTCTTATAACGGATGATACCCGATATCCGCTCCATACTCTACCTTCAGCTCCTACCATCATTTTCGCCATAAGCAACACCCTTCCAAAATCATATACGAAACATCATCGAGTAGCTCTCACATTTTGCCTTCAGACCGACGCAATCCCGAGCCACGAACCCATCCGGAAAGGTGGCTCAGGCCTCCGGTTCCCAATGCCAGCCCGCCATCGCCGTCGCCGCAACAACCCCTTCCCCAGGCCTGGAAGGTTTCCGCTTTCGACCAAGTTTTTGGAACCAATGCCGATCCGACTTTGTGCTGCTATACCGACCTGTGCTCGGATCAAGTACAAGTACAAGTTCCGACCGCCCTGATTCCGACATCGCCGATTCACGCTTCCCACCATCGTCGCCACCGCCGCCTGGCCTACTATGATCGTGCGGTAGACACGCTAGAAGCACACGAAGCGAGTGTACAAGCCCGGCGATGCAACCGCGCGACTTGACGGGCTCAGTCGCTGCTACTGCGTTCATATCTCCTTGCTGGGTAGCAGCGATCGTATCGTTGTGCTGAGCTTCGGCTCCTTCCTGTTCTGAGCCGTGAAGGCCTACTGCTGTCCCTGCGGTATTGAGAAACGGGCCTTCTTCTTGAGGGAGACGGCTGCCTCCTCCTGCGTTGAGCTCAGATACCGTTCCGGTCGCCGCGTCGAAGACTCGGACGTTGGTACCACTTGGCATTGTTGTCACACTACTTTCCAACGACGTAGAAGAGACCCCACTGCTTGTTTCGTCTTCGGGAAAGCTTTCGATGGAACCACAGAGATCAAGACAGACGATCCAGCTATGGCAATATATCAAGCCATATGGTGAATGGATGTTGATGTCTTATGTAGCAACACAAAAAGAACCAGCAAGCAGCTTTTACGTTTCACCGCCACATTACCCCCAAAGCCATTCTGCCTCGAGTCTGCACCACCTTGATCCTCAATATTCTGCGCTGTCCCGCACTGTGCTCCGTCCCGAATCGCCACCTCGAAACTTCCCCGCAAGCAACGCTGGCAAGAAGAGGATCCGACGGTATGGTAACCAAGACAACGGCTATCTCGACTGCCGTACTTGCGTTCAGCACCTAGTTTCCATTGGCTCGTCATGCTCACTAACATGCCTCTTCCCAGTCACGCTCCTCAAACTCGTCGCACCTTCCATATATAGGCGTCCCAACTTCGGATGTCGCGGGAGCACCAGCAATGCAGGCCGTCGTTGCCGAGGCGTTTCATATGCCTGGTTTGCATTGAGTGAACACATGACGATCTTGAACAACCGTTCACATGACCATAGATGAGCGATCCTCACTCCAGATTGTTGAGGTACCATCATGGCATAACGTTCCTAATAGACGTCGTATCAAGAAACGAGGATGAATGCACTTACCGCACTGTCACGAAGCATCGCTCTGGTCGTGAATACCAAGTCCGGCATCACGCCTTGCGATAAGAGTTCCTCTAACATGCGTGAACTCGTACGGACGTGCGTCCTGCCCTCTATGTATACAACTACTTGTACAACTCTCTCAATCTTGTATCTTACATGTATGCTATGCAAGTACCGGCCGTCGAGTCGATCAAAGCGTGGCTGGTTCTGTAGCAAATCGATCTCTGTGGTTGGGCAAGCCCAATGCCATGGTTTATTGGAGGTCGACGCATCGTTCAGTCATCAAAGGCGGATGATCCCCCTGTCCTGATCGATACCTCCCCGAAACAATTCCTTGATGACTTTCCCATCCAATATCGTCTTCCCAACAATCCCCTCGACATGCTCCGGCCCTACTCTACCATACCATATTCCCTTCCCGGCGAGCGGGTTGCTGGAAAACGAAGGCGGAATGTAGACGATCACATTCCCAGCCCACTTATGCCCCCCGATATGGCTTATCAATCCCACCCTAGCCGTAGGCACATACCCCTCTACCTCCGTATCCACCACCTCTGCCTCCGCGACCGGCGCAGCGTGCAGTAGAGGAACGTTCTGGCGCTGTAGTTTCTCCTCGAACTCCGCTTGCAAGATTGGGCCGAGTTTGCCGCACCGCTCGTCTCGGCCGCCGTGTCCGCAGATGAGGACGAGGATTTCGTCGACTTTGCGGGCGCCGGGGAAGCGGTGTTGGTGTTCGGGTTGGCGTTGGAGGATATTCTTTTGCTCGCGAGTTAAGGTGTCGTGGGATTGGTGGAGTTGGGAGGGGAGGACGAAGGCTTTGAGGAAGGCTTCGACGGAGGTTGATTCGGTGGGAATGGTGGGGACGTATTGGAAGCTCGGGAGGAGGAAGGCGGAAGCGGATGGGGTGTTGGGTACGTCTTGCTCACGTGCGATGTCTGGGTCTTTGCCGGGTTTGGCGGCGGGTATTGAGCGTGAACTGGCCGCTTGCTGTGATGGCCGTGAGGTGTGGTGTTCAGGCGATGAGGTTGGTGGGAAGGAGGAGGTGGTGAGCATCACGTTATGGTATGGCTGCCACTGGTATCAGCGTGTCCCCATCAAGATAGCCTGCTGGCAGCAGTATTTGTGTGCAGGCCAGGGAGGTCGCGCGTACGAACATCACTGAATTTCCTTTTCGGTCCCAAGAAGCTGTTCAACTGCCTAACGAACGCTCCGTCTTTGCTCTCTTCCTCTTGTATCCTGCTCTGCCAGTCACTACGTCCCGTTGAGATGAGGATCTGCTCGGCGTAGGCGGCCATGGAGCCGTTGATGTTCTGTTCGCGCTCGATGTCCAAACCTTCTGGCGAGGAGCGGCACTCGCAGGTTGGCGCGGGACATCGCTCGAGGACTGGGACGGGCGGAGGCGTGAAGGGGACATCGATGCGCGA
>Ga0058704_10000748_pt1 | contig 15950 bp, 12 predicted proteins | sample AgamicMgSfe_FD_71363 | JGI IMG/M metagenome (GOLD analysis project Ga0058704, IMG submission 71363) | Agave microbial communities from Guanajuato, Mexico - Mg.Sf.e | ecosystem: Host-associated > Plants > Phyllosphere > Phylloplane/Leaf | place: Guanajuato, Mexico | collected 2012-05-30
CCCCCGTACGGCGCGTGCAACAGATACAAATCAATATACTCCAACCCCGTCTTCCGCAAGCTCTCGTCCACGCACGCCGAAGCGTCGGCGTAGTTGATGGATTGGGCCGGGACCTTGGATGTGTAGAAGAGCTGCTCCCGCGCGATGCCCGCTTTCAGCATGCCCACGGCCGAGGGTTTCTCGTTGCGGTAGACGGTCGCGCTGTCGACGTGTCGGTATCCGCATTGGATCGCGTGGCAGGTCACGTCTTCGGCGACGTCGGAGGGTGTTTGGTAGACTCCTGGGGTGGGTGGTTAGTGAGCAGTGTTCTTGCAGGCATTGCCAATGGTTTGATGGCGTTTTATTAAAGGAGATGTTGCATTCATCCTACCGTAACCAAGGAGGGGGATCTCGTGCCCCGAGGCCAACTTGACCTTGCTATTGATGTCGAACTTGGCCATATTGGCGGTAGAAGAAGCGAACAAACGTCGTTGTGGGTGGACGATATGTTTGCTGAGTAGTTGAGTTCGTCTCAGAGCTGTCATGGTACAACAAGAATCTGGTTGCAAGACGGACGGAGGATACAGTCCACAGCGACAGTGATGGCGACTATTGCATCACGTGGCTCGTGCACGGATTTCCTTTCTCGGAAGCATCTCAAATGTTTGTGTTTCGTAAACCCACACGACTACAACATATTTCGTGGCAAACACAATGCGCCTGGTCAGACAAAACATCGAGCGCAAAGATGGCTCGGGAAGTGCGACACTCCTCCCAGAAGAGCCCGAGGACATGGTGAGCATGTCCGTCTGCGGTGCGCTCTGCCAACTGGGTACTCACGGCGAGCTGAGACCCCATGATAGTGGCACGCCTACAACCTGATCAGACCGACCGACCTCCTGCGCGCCTCGGCCGTGCGGAAAATCATCAACGAATCCGGCTCCGGGAGCCGCTCGAACGAGCGAGTCCACACCACCCTCACCATTCGAGTGAGCAAGCTCGACTTCGACCCGCAGGCCGCCCAACTGCACGTCTCTGGCCGAGTTGCGGAAGAGAACAAACATGTCAAGCTCGGCAGCTTTCACACCCTCGACCTCGAGCTGCAGCGTAATTTCACGTTGGAAAAGGCCGAAGGGTGGGACAGCGTCGCGTTGGACATGTTGAAGGAGGCCATCGACCAAGAAGCAAAGGCACAGCTGTGGGCGGTCGTCATGCAGGAGGGGTTGGCGAATATTTGCCTCATCACCGACCACCAGAGCATCTTACGGCAGCGGGTGGAAGCCAACCTGCCTAAAAAGCGCGCCGGCTCCACCGACCACGACAAAGCCCTCCAACGCTTCTACCAAACCACCTTCGATTCCCTCCTGCGACAACTCGACCTCGCCAACCCCAAACCCCTCCTCCTCGCCAGCCCGGGCTTCACCGCGAGTAGTTTCCAGACCTTCATCAAAACGCAGGCCTCCACGGGTAGCGACAAACGTCTAAACCAGCTCGTACCGAAAATCACCGTGGCGCACTCCGCGTCGGGACATTTACACAGCTTATCCGAAGTCCTCGCCTCGCCTGCCGTGACGAGCCAACTCAGCGACACCAAGTTCGCACGCGAAACGCAGCTCATGGACCGCTTTTTCGAGCTCATGCGGAAGGACGACGCGAGGGCGTGGTACGGGCCGCGCGAGTGTGAGGTGGCCGTCGAGCGCGGAGCGGTGGGAAAGGGAGGGGGCGTCGTGTTGATTTCTAACGCGTTGTTCAGGAGTCAGAATATCGAGACGAGGAAGCGGTGGGTGCGGGTGGTGGATGAGGTGAAGGAGCAGGGGGGTGAGGTGCGGGTATTGAGTAGTATGCATGAGAGTGGGAAGAGGTTGGAGGGGTTGGGGGGCATTGCTGCTATCCTGACGTATCCGATTGAGGATCTGGATGAGCAGGTCGATGGGGTTGGGGATGTGGGGGAGGAGTTGCCGGAGGAGGAGTTTGGTGGGCACGGGGTGGTCAATGGTATAGAAGGCCGATCGGGTCCTCATGAAGATATAGATCTGCTGTGATATCGGTGCCGATGTACGCCAACCTTTCGCCTACCTCGTATCACTGTTCTTCGACCATGCGCGTCTTCACTGCAAAGCACGATGTCTGCTCCGCGAGTGCAACTCGCAGTCGTTTGCAAAATATGCGGACATGGCTTCTCCTTTCGGTTGTCGTATCGCCCCACCCGGCGCTCGTCGTGCCAAGTTGCACCACAAATACACCTACGTTAAAGACAACTCCTGATGCTTCGCCGACCGATCCAGGTGCTGATACAAGACTCATTGCGTCGTTCAATCTTACCGGCTGCTTATACCATACCAACACAAGGACTTTTGAAACCATCGACAACCATCCAGACGCGCAAAATGGCGGACATCAAGACTGTCAACACCAAGAAGGCCGCTCAGCGTACGTTTAGATTCGAACAACGATAGAATACGTCCGGCTAACAGTGTCCAAGCGGTCGGACCTTACGTGAGTGTGATTCGGCATAATGGGCTCATTACGAAAACGCCCATGCTAAAGGAAGAGAGCAAGTAAACAGCTGACCCCTGATCTCAAAGTCTCAAGCCGTCCTCGCAGGCCCGCATATCTTCGTCTCTGGCCAAATTCCTGCTGATGCCGCGGGAACCCTCATCGAGGGCAGCATTGCGGACAAGACTAGAGCGTGTTGCGAGGGTCTGAAGAATATCCTCGAAGAGGCCGGCAGCTCGGTTCAGCGGTGCGTCAAGGTATGTCGCTGGCTTGGTCTATTTCTTCTCGTGCTCAGATCCTTGTTCGAAAAGATCCCTTCGCCACTGCAACTCCATGGGTGTGATCTATAATGACCGGAATGCTAAACTAACAGCATCGGCGACCGCTCATTGTCCGGATGTAGATTCAACTAACGGACCCGCAGGTCACGGTCTTCCTGACCTCGATGGAAAACTTTGCCGAGATGAACGGCGTGTACGAGCAGTACTTCACCCACAAGCCCGCACGATCCTGTGTTGCGGTCAAAGAACTGCCGAAAGGCGTGCCAGTGGAGATTGAGGCGATTGCGTTGAGCGGTTGAGTGAACAGGGCGGAAGTCGAGCGTTGCAGCGTCGACGCCATATGTCTAACATTTGTTGAAAGACATGGACTCGCAGACGGTGAAACTAGACACCGAATCTGAGGATGTACTAGAGCTACTTTGAGAGTCGACTGCGTGATATGCAAAATGTCTACATTTATTTCACCTGCTCAGGCAAAAACATGGGCAAACGCGCGCAATGTCGCGCTTATGCCGCTATCACGTCCTATACCGCAGGGTTCCTACCACCGTAGCTTACCTCCGAAGCCCAAATATCGCCAAAGAATCGTCTATCCCGAAATCTACGCCAATAACCAGAGAAGCGAACGTGGGTATCATCGCACCAAAAATCAAACCGGGCGCTCCCAATCCACAATCCCTTACGCTTAACAACACACCTGCATCTCCGCCGAAGCTCTACCATGCAGTCACCGGATCGGCATGAAAGCAAAATGTACCGGCCCTTCAATCGGGCTCGAGACCTGCGACAAGCCTTGCATCGCGCCAGCACTCGTCGTCGTCACTTTCGCCGTACCCACTCCCGCCGCATTTTCGATCTCCTGCCATCGTCGCGCGCAGTGTCTGGCCGGCCATCGCTCCTCAATGCCACATTCCAACATCTGCGTCATCATCCGTCAGCGGCCGTAAAACCAGAATGTCAGAGGGAGAAATTTTACCTTCGCACTGATAATCTCCCACTTGTACTTCTCCCAATACTCATGCGCCGTCCTGAGCGCCTGCAGGTCCCGCTCCTCCCACACCCGAAACTTCTCCCGTAATCGCTTGTAGCGCATCTGCAGCGCCGCGACCTGGACTTTCTTGCCTTTGCGCGCGTGGAAGCGCGTCGCGATGTCTTTCCAGGGTAGGTTCTCGTCCTCCTTGAGCTGCACCAGGAATCGATCGTCTTCGCTCAAGTCCGCCGACGCGACCGATGACGTCCGCTTCCGGCGTTTCGATGTTGATGATGATGGTGCCGGATCGCTTTCGTGCTCGTCGACTCGTCGCCGTTTCGCCGCGGTCGCTGCACCGGCGGGAAGGGGCGCGATGTTGGTGTACGGACGTCGCGGTTGGGGTTGTCTTAGCTCTGGTGGACTTGATGCACTGTAGTGGCCCTCAGGCGGAGAAGTGTGGAAAGTGTTTTGGGGAAACGTGGAAGTGACTGGGGCAGGTTGGCTTGCGATGTTGGTGTATTGGATGCCTAGTCCGCTGCTTGACGTCCATGGGATAGCGTCCGAGGATGGGCCGAATGTGCTCGGAGAACTCCTCGGGCGACTCGGGTCTGTTACTGGCGGCGGCATCTGTTGGTGATGATGTTGAGGGTATTGCAGGCCAACTCCGGACATCGCGATATCCGGTATTGAAGCCCTCACGTATGGGTTCCATGGCTGACTTTCAACGGTTGAGGATGGGTATGGAGTGATGTATGGGTCCTGATATGCATACTGAAGTTCGTCAGTATCGAACAATCGATCGACAAAGCAGAGCAGCTCGTGATGATGGCAGACGTTGACAATAGAAACATACAGAAATCGGAGCATACCAATCAGTACTCAACAAGCCAGCAGTAACATCCCCGCACATGTGTTCGGGGTCGATAGCACCCGGGACAGGAGGATAGCTTTGATTCGAGGACATGTTTGATAAGCGGATGTTGGTGGCAAGGCGCATCAACGGCCGGGCCGAGCAGGTGGGTGCTTGGATTGTCGGTCAAAAAAGGCTTGAAGGAAGCCTGAAGGTAACGACTCGTGCCGACGGAAGACGGACATGTTGGTGACTATGTAGTAGTCAACGTTACCAGCTCACCTCAGGCTTGGGAGCTTTCGAAGACGACCGTGAGGCATGTCTACGGCACGGAGCACCTGAGGCTTAGGCACGTCTTCTGCAGGCTTTATTTTCGGATGTTGACAGATGGTCGATGGTTGATCTGATGAGTACCGTGCTGACCGGGAACGTTAGGCTAGACTTGCCGTCCGCTGCGGTTAGTGATTATGCCGCCTTGGGAAAGAGGGTGATCCTCCGAGTAGGTAGCCGTGGCATGTAGTCGAGTAGTCCGGGGCAGAACCAACACAGGGTCTCAGTGTACACTGTACAAGCGATAGCCGCCGGACCTACTTTTCGGCCGTCGTCTGCAGTGTAAATTAGTTGCTATTTCGCTCGTGCAGATGGCACGGCTGACAGCGTTCAGCGAGTACCGGCAGGAACTGACGAAAGCCTGCACTTAGGACCTGAATAGATGGCTGCTCTGCCGCATGCATTTTATCGCGTCCACGGAATGAGGCTCTGCCATGAAGGTTGAGGGTCGTATAACAACACGACTACGGTTTTGCCGTGGCAAAGTGGCTGCGATCTCAAGGTGAATGGATATGAAGCCTTGGGGAGGGTGACGGACTGTTGCACTGCCATGAGATGGAGGCTCGAGTCCAAAGGCGCAGACAGACTTCGAGAGCTGCGCCGATCATGTGGGCTTGCAGTCATGGCCGATGCGAAGATTGTGGTAGAGAAGGACGCGCTGTCTATCTTTAGTGCGGCGCGGGCGAAGCAGCCGCAAAGACCCCAAATATACTCATTGAGAAAGATATAGATAGCTAAATATACCGCTTACGGTTGATTTAGCTTACCAGAGATAAAGAACCTGGCTTCCTCATGGGACCAAGGATCTCCTGCATGTGGCTGAAACGCAACGGCGGCTCCGTTTGCACAAGCAGTCAAATCTCGAGATCTGCTCGTGGTCGCAGCTGGATTTTCGCAGTATACATTATAGAGCCACCAGCCTTGCAGTCATTCCTGTGTCAAGGGTCCAACCAGTAGATGTCTCCGGTCGCGAAAGCACGATCTGCGGACATCTGACAGGTCTTTGTCACCGTGGACCGAGTCGCAAGACGCCGACCTCGGCTCCTGACGGTGCTTCTGTCGGAATGGATGCTCATATCAGAAAGATGATTACTTGGGTGAAATGGCGTCTATTTGATTGATGCCGCGGGATTAATTTCGAGACTTCTGAAGCGTTGCGTGTGGTGAAATGAAGCAAAGACGGGTTTGGAGTTGATTTTAAGGTTGCGCATGTACGAAAAGAGACGTCTTTTTGGCAACGGCGAAATATAAGGCTTCTGAACATAGCAATGAACTGTGTTTAAGCCCCCTGTCCAGCAAAGGAGGGAAAGCTGACATGAACAAGAATGAGAATACTTACCACCGCCTCACGAATTCATTACAGCCCACACAGTTCCTCACTCGTTCGCTCTCGACAGCAGGAACATCTGGGCCAGACCGGTCGTGACCAGCCGCACCAATGAATTCGCCGCAAAAGCACCTTGGATCCGCTTGCCAGTCAGGGCTGTGGTAGAAAATTGGCCAACCGCCGCCCATGGCATCTTGACCTTGGAGACGGGAGGCAAGCCGTCGACGCTCACCCGGCGTCAAAGTCAGTCGGTATGGAGCCCGTTTTCTGTTGCTCCAGTTATGACCTCGCCGCTTCCTGGGCCACCGTACGTTGACCACCTGCAGGCGACGTCTGCGGTCGATCTCCGTGTCTGCAGGCCTCTCCAGCAGCGTCCAATATGCAATTGAGTGTGACACGCAAAGGTGTTTACGTCTTGGCTCGTTGTTGTTAATGCCATTGGCACAATTGCCCGTCGGCTCGCAGGTGCAGTCGTTTTGCCCCGGTTGCATGTTGTTCAGTGCCCATTCACGGCAGTGCCGACAGACACCGAAGCGAAGCTCTTCCTGTTGCCACTCCAGGTGCCGTTCTACCACAGTCTTGCAAGGCATGCAGATCAAGGGATGGTCCTGACTCCAGTACTGAAGGAGGTGTACACCAGGCCAGGGAAAGTTTCGAGGCTCGACACAGAAGCTTGGCTCATGGTAACCGGCGGGCTGGACCGCGTTGGCTGATGCGAGGTTGCGAAAGCTCGCCCGATTGGGGCACGCAAAATGATTGGTGAGCCACATGGCAGGCGCCCTAGCCGCCCAATTGGAATTGGCTGGCATAGGTACTGGAGCTACTTGCCTAGAGAAAGTGTCGCATTGGATGTTGCAATGCACGTAGGCATGGCGTGGGAGGATCTGGCCTATCACGCTCATGAGTCTCTTGGCCTGTCCGGGTCCGAGGTGTGGGAACAGGAGACTTTGGGCGACGAGGCTAGCAAAGAATGCGGTGGCCATGGTGAAAGTGATGACAGCGTTGTCGAACGGTTAATCGTACGAAACCTCGAGTCTTTATATGCCAGCCATGCTGGAGTTGCCTCCTAAAATTGCTTGGATGTAAGTACAAAGGGAGATGGCTTTGAGGATCAGCACGACGGACAAAGGCTGGCACTGGGGCAATTCTGCTTGACGAGTGGCAGATCGTGGTTTATTTTGTCGGTGTATTTTGACAAAGAAGAAAATGAGGCTGCAGAACTTGCTTCAACACATGGAAAGGCGGTCCCGAAAGGGAGTCTGTAGGTACGCATGGAGCCACGCATCCCACTGCAAAGCCTTGCGGCAGAGTAAGCATGGACTATGATGGTCCTGTTGATCTGGCAAGTTCATCGATCGATGGACGCGCCAGCCCACGATTCTCTCCCATCTACATGACGTAGAGTGGAAGGACCGCTCAATCAAGACCTTGTGGGTGTCCGTGAGGCAAGTAGCTGGGTTGTCGGCTTGCGTGATATATGTTTGGGGTGGAGCATGAGAGGGTGGACTGGATGCGAACATGCGCATATGACAGTTGATGGCGAGCGCTGCCATAAGAGGTTCTTTGCCATTCTTCAGCCATTGCGGTGCCATCCGCTGGGATCTGGTAAGCTTCTCGCAGACCTCATGACTATTCTCGTGAGTACATTGTGGGAGACGAGCTGGTTCTGACGTCCGAAGCTCGCATGAACCGTCTCCGGTATGTCCAACGGTGTCAAGACCTACGTCGTTAGACTGGACCGCGCGTGTATGGACGGCCAGAGGTACCGATTGAGTCCGGGACCGTCGGCTGCGACCGTCCTAACCCAGTCCCAAAGCCGCAGTGCCACCGGTAGCATTCTTAAGATCTCTGCGCCCTTCGAGTGACGGCAAACAAGATGTGAAGGTAGGTACACAATAAGAACAAGTGCAATAGGGGACTAGAGGAGAAAATTGGAGTGACGTCGAGTGCAAGTAAAGTCTTGGCGGCGGCAGTCTCCGAGAGTCCGACCTCCGACTACTGCCTCCTTGTTGTCACCGTATCTCCTTTCTCGAAATCGATGCAGCCATGACTTGACGACGATAAACATTCGAGGCGGCTGCATCGAAAAGACATTACGATGCACACATAGAAGTTGAGCATCTGCCATCCTATTGGCAAGGGTACACTCCAATTTTTTGATGCTAAGATGCTTCCCTCGAGAAGCCCTCCCTCCCACACTCCTCGCAGGTTACCCATGATGATGGTGCCTTGCGAGACAAATATATCATCAGACCTTGTCTCCCAAGTCGCCAGACGCTGCCATGTCCTCATCTTCGTGTCCCGTCTTCGCGCGTATGGGCAGGACAATGACTTCGGAGGTGGTGAGCTGACCTCGCAGCTTGCGCGTGCTGATCTCCAAAACAGGCTCGCGCACCGTGCCCTCGGTACCAGTCTCCGATGACAACACCGTCGTGTCCGATGTCAAGATGTTCTTCGTCGCATCCGAGCCTCCTGAAGCGTCGAGAATATCACCTCCCTCTTCGCCCTCATCTTCTCCCTCGTCATCAATGTCCACACCCTCTTCCTCGTCCTCGCAAAAGCACCTATCACCATCGCCGACAAATTCACAATCATGAATCTCTTCCGGCGCGTCCTCCAGGAGATCCGCGGTCAGGTCGTTCAAATGGCGTTGGAGTCTCTCAAGTTGTGCTCGGGCGACTTCCCTCATGTCGCGCGGGTCACTATCAAGCTGTGCTCCGGCGTGATCACTTGTGTCGTCTTGGGGACCGTGAAGCGGTGCTCGGGCAGTCCCGCCGATGTTGTTTTCGTCCACCGATCGCCTCATGACCCACATCAGCCACTCCACATGGCGGCGGCAGCGTTCGCCAGCGTACCAGTCGTCCTCGGCGCTGGCGATTAAGAGGAGGTTCTTGGCCCGAAAATAGTGCGACAAGGTCGGATCTTGGAGGTTCTGCCTGGCCATTGCAATGCACTGGTCGAAGTCTTCAGTGGCGAAGTGCGCGGCTGCGGCCTTGTAGTCAGTGACCTGCGTGTCGGGTCGCTCCTGGATGGGTGCTATGTCGCAATGGCGGCACGCATGCAAACGCGCGAGTTTAGCTCCGCCTGTCTCGAAGGTGGTGTAGAAAAGGCGATGATGTAGGTTGTGTGTTTGGAATTCCTTTGTTGCACAAAAGCTCCAAACCTACATTATGAGGCAGGTGCGACCGGTGCAAACAGAAACTTGGCATTCACCACATGTGGTTCACTTCGTCCGGTCGCTTTGTACGCATTGTTCTCTCTCACAATCTCACATGTCAACCTTGCTGTACTTCCTACTCACATAACAACCTTGCTATAGGTACTTCCCATTCACGCACCATCCCAACCTACACTCTTTCTCAGCGGCGTTGCTCGTACCAACTCGTTATTTAATTGCCTATAATCTCACACATACTCATTATATACAAGGGATCGCTTTGGGCTCTCTCTGGATAGGAGGAAGACAGCATCCTCAGTGTGGCCACCGGCGTCGGCGAGTTGAGTGATCAGCCCGTCCATGCCGGTGACGGCGATGGCATAGGGGGATGCGGAGGCCTCTATTCGCCGACTGCGTCACATGCGACTTTGAGGAAGGAAGCAAAGCATTCAGACCGACCGAACAAGAGGCGCCAGAACCTGCTGAGCACGCCACGGCACAGTATACGAGCGAACTCATCGACGTTGAGCTCGATCCTATAGAAATCGAAAGTAACTCTGGTCCGTTGAACCGCTGGCCAGAAGCCACCCGTGACAACAAGATGAAGCTCATAGGTCCAGTACCAAACTTCAGCGCTGTCGGCAGGATGCAGACGGCTGCACATGAAGCGAAATCAAAGTCACGGCGGCGTCAAGACTTGCAAGCAAGCACAGTGAATGTCACAGATGCCGGAGATACGGACGTCTACAACACTCGCGCGCCCGAAGCCGTCAGGGTTTTCCGCAGTACCGCGCAATGGAAATTCAAAGGGAAGAAAGCGGCAGTGCACAACGTCGATGTCTGGAGCATCGTTGTCTAGGACACGAACCGCGCCTCCTCGCCGCAGCTTCCGGTATAAGGACAACCGTCACACCAGAACAAACCGTTTCAAGCCTATCTCGGTGGTCCGCTCGAGTTGCGTGTTTGTCCAACCAAACAAGACGCTCTCGCCCTTGGTGAATGTGTTTGCCTTCTGCTCGACATGGTGCGCGCCACCCTGCTCGAGAAAAGGTGAAATGGCACTCAAACACAAGTCGGACCAAACACGCGAGTTGTGCCGCGCCGTGTCGTGGAAACTCTCGCGCTCAGCTTGTGGAGAGCACGAGTCGACTACACCCAATTGAACCAACCATATTGGAATACCACCAAGAACGACCAGTTCTGCCTCTCCGTCGCGAATGCGCGCGTAAAAGGTATGAAGTCAACGAGGTCTGCTCTCTGTTTCGTGAAGAAGTCGGCGTTTCCACGGGGGCAGAACCCCAATACGAAGTCAAGCGTGAACGTCCTGAAGCTTGACTCAGAGACAATGGAGGGCATTCCCGCCGTACCACAGAGCGTCCTTCATCGCACCAAAGGCCTGCGCTTCGACCCATCAGACAATGGTGCTGTCATTTCAGATGACCAACGAGCTTCCATCATCGCGTTGTTGCACCATATCGCATACAACCTACTGGAAAATTCGGCTCTCTGCTGGGTTTGCGCAAACATGCCACCAGTCTTCTGCAACCTTATGTCCTTCAGACGCTACCAGAAATTCTGAAGACTGGGCCGATGTCAAGATCGTATGGCAGACGGGCCATACAGTGGCCAGCCTTCCTGGAACACACCATACAGGACGAGGGTTCGGCCAGATGCGATTTCCACAAAGCCATCGACTGCCCGACTCTGTCACTGGCAAATTGCCTACACTCTTCACGCCAGCTGGAGGCTCGGAGATCCACCCTGAAGGCCAACCTGGACGCTTTCCGCGACGAGGCCAGCAGCCACTTCGCGAACGCTTTGCACGATGGGACCTCGTCGCCCTCTACAGCGTCATGGAGCAAGGTGCTGACCGTGGAGACGAGGGCGCATTCGAGCAAGCCCAGCGAAACGCTCGCGCTCGCTTCTCATCGTTGCAGAAGGCCTCCGAGGCATCACAGGGGCCTTCCGGGGCATTCAAGAACATGCCAAATCGGGGCAGCACATGCTTCGTCTCGTCTTCACTTCAGATCCTGCACGGCCTGGAAAAGTTCCGTGACATGGTGTTAGACTTGTCCGACAGCACCCTGATTTGCAAGCCTCTAGAGAAGTCCGGACGCCTGGCCACCGATTGGCTCACAAGCGCATACGACACTGCCGGGAGCACGCCTGTCCGACAGTCTGAATTGTCGGCGCGACATATGGCGAATGCCAAGGAGCTGGCCAAGAAGGTTCAAGGTATCCTCCGGCAACTGGGTGACAATCAGCCTGGTGATCCCTCTGCCAAAGATGTCGATCAACTCTGGGCCGCGCTTCACGCTTACGACAGGAAGGAATATGAAAATCGCACGGAGAACGACGCCGTGACTCTGTTTTTGGAGCTGATCAACTGCCTCATCCTCGTTACCGATGATTCGTTGCCAAGTGGACGCGGCCAGCTGGGGAAGGTGACCTCCGCCCAAGAGGAGTGGCGCGACCATGGCGAGCCCAAGCAATCCCTGGCCGACTTCTGTCGGGAGAGATGGTCCGCTTTCTCCGACGAAGGTAGAGTATCTGCGATATTTGGGCTCTTCGCGAGCCAGGTACGTACCCCCTTCATCTTGCCGGGATTTTGCACACACTGACCCTACATCCATCAGATCGTCATCGAGTGGCAGTGCGAAGACCCATCATGTCGCAGAGTCGGACGAGGGGTCGAGCACCAAACGGTTTGGCAGCTTACTCTACCAGAGCATTTGCCGGCGAATACAGTCACCTTACGCGAGGTCATCGATATGTGGACAACAGAGGTGCTTAGCACCGGGAGCAGTTGCCCTTCCAACCCCCAGCACAAACCAAAGACGAAGACGCGGGTCAAGCGCATGACGTACGCACCGCAGATACTGGTGCTGGGATTCGGTCGTGAAGGCAGCGAGGGGACCCGACTCGAACACGTCGAGCTCACCGAGTTCCTTGACATCCGGCCGTACGCCGACGGCATGGCGTCGCCGTCAGAGCAGGCACCCGGCGCCACGCCCGCCAACTTCAACAATCGCTGCATCTACCGTCTGCTCGCGGTCGACATGTACATCCCCAGCATCAAACACTACGTGGCGTATGTCAGACGAGGTCGACATTGGGTTATATTTGATGACATGCATGGCCGCGCCGGCGTGCAGTTCCGCCACCCGCAGGTCGGCACCAACAACGGAAAGGTCCCTTACCACGCGGTGTATCAGCAAGAGAAAGATCTGGAGCGTTTGCCCACTGGTGTAGATGGCCAACCCACCGAAGGCTTCATCTTCACGCGAAATGGCCAGGATCCGGGACCGGCAATTCGAAACTATAATACCACTCCGTCCACGCTGTATGCTTGTCCAGAGGTGGATGCTACCGGCTCCACGCTGACGTCCGCGACTCAGGACGAAGCTGTGGCGCATGCTGGCATACATCACGATGAGGATATTGGCATGGCAGGTGTCGATGACGTTTTCGCCTGCCCCAATGGCAGCGATACGTTTGATCATCCAGCAGAGCTGAAAGAGCATCGGCATCAACAATTCACATCACGCCGCACGCACAGTCTACCGCAGAGCATCAGCATGATGCTCCCACACAGCCGTCTGCAAGCTCTTCCGCCGAGCAAACCGCGGGGCTGCAACTCGTCAGGGGACAAGCCAAGCAAGCTACCTTGGAGCTCAAGAGAGCAAACCTGGAACTCAAGCGAGAAGTTCTGAGAGCTGATCGGGCAAGACAGGTCCTTCGAGAGGCTACCGCCGCGACCGCACAAGAGCATCGAGCGAGAGGAGCGCGAAAGTCGCTTCAGGCGGAGAGCCGTGCCACTGAAGCTCAAGTCGAGAGTGTGGAGGAGCAGAGAAAGACACTGGAAGCTCATTTCAAGCTCTTGGAGGATGAAACACGTACCCTTCAAGCTCTATTGCGAGTTGTGGAGGATGAAGAGCGTACAGTTGAGGCTCGTGTCATGGAATTGGGCAGTGAAGGGCGTGAATTGTGATTTGCAACGGTGCATCAGAGAGGTCGATGACGGACTGGCGGATGTCAAGTAGTAGCAATCAACTGTATCAAGACAGGTGGCTTACGAAGCATATCAGTAGAATGTTATGTGTTGAAAAGGAGAGCGTAGGATATGACACTTAAACATGTACCTCTCTGCTAAGTCTAGGTACAGCTGTTAGGGACGAAAGGATTCTATAATAACCTCGTGTACACTAGAAGTTGCTAGAAGTACCTCGACATTGGATCAACCTTTTAAAGTATAGATTCAGGGGCTAGTTTATTACTTGCCCGACTCCTAAAAGATGATCGGCCATAACGCCTGAGATGAGGGAGTTGATGATGGATCGAAAAGAAGTTACAGGTCAGGCTTGAAAGGCACTCGTACGATCAACTAAAGCTGTGAAAAAAAGGGGTCATACTGGAGAAACAAAATTTTGACGAGGGTGGGACTCGAACCCACGCGGTATTACCCACTTTAGGGTTCGCGTCAGCTTTTATCTACGGAATAATTGCTCTTTCCGAACTGTTTCGCTATCTTACCTAGTAAAGTGTGTATACATTCGGCATAGTTTTCGCCTGAAACTAGCGCCATAACCACTCGGCCACCTCGCCTAGATACAATTGAGGTATCAAATATATCTTATATACTAAGATTTTGTAACTAAGTTATGCTAATGATCATCTCATTTATCTATAGCAAGCCTACCTTAGAGGAGCCCGTAAGGCGTCTATAAGCGTATAGACATGCTATAGGATAGTATAACCTATATATATTATACTATATTACTATATAAGTTCTAATATATATATCATAAATAAGTTATATATACTAATATACTATAGGACTTTAATATACTATTAATATATAAACGACTTACGCTATACCCTATTAGGATACCTACTATAAGTACCTAGGTACCTATATCTCTACTAGGTAGAGTATACTAGTAAGGTTAGAAGAGGGAAGATAGCTAGAGGTTAAGACACCTAGAATATATAGGAAGTAGAGTTAGAAGAGATAGTATTACTAAGGTAGATACCTTAAATATATATTTATTACTTCCCCTAGCTACTTACTATTATATCTATACTAATAGAAGCGCTCCCTTTTATATATTTATCGCTTTCCCTAGCTACTTACTATTACATCTAAACTAATAGAAGCGCTACGTTACTAGGCTAATAAAGGTATTATCGATTCTATTAGGCTAAGGTGTTCTAAGAGTTACTATACTTCTTGCTCTCCTAAACTAGTACCTCCTTACCCTTCTAAATAATACGAAAACCTCGAAGCTAATTCGGTCGATTTAGTCGATTTAGCTAAGTTAGACTAAGTTAGTCTACTTTAGAGCGATTCATAGTATCATAGATTACAAAGTCTAGCTTTAGAATATAGGGTAAACAAAGCTTCGGGCTCGAATAATAAACTATATTAGGTCCTATTATAGATATTTGCCTAGTAATAATAGATAAAAGATAAGCTTAAAATTACGCAAGCTACCCTACAAAGGTCAGAAGTAGAGAGAATTTACTATATAGCCTCTACTATAACAAGTAATAGATCTATAAACGCCCTTACTAAGGCGTTTATAGAAATAGTCTCTATAAGTTCTAATATAGTACCTATTATAGAAGCACTAGGACCTTATAACTAGAAGCCGCTATCTTAGGATAGTAAAGTAGACATCTTTTATGATAATATACTCTAACTAAGGAGTTCTTTCTTTATGTGCTCTAGTACAAAGCCTATACTCTCTATAGTATACTACTAGGATACTATCTATAATACCCTTATAGTACGTAAAAGAGCTAGGATAAGATACTTCTAGGAAAAGAGAGACCTAGCCTTTAGGAAGGAACCTAAAGCTTTCTTTACTTAGCTTAAGAAGATCTTTGTAGATAGTAATAAGTAATTAAAGGCGCTAGAGTAGATCTTAAATATAAAGCACTCTCTTAGCTAACTATAGTACGAGTACTAGCTTGAATTTTACGGACTTCTACTAGTAGTAGATAGAGAGAGCTAGCCTAATATAGTAAAGATTAGCTACCTTAAGAATACCTTTTCTAATCCTATCTAAATATATATAGCTTCTATAGCTAAAAAGACAGACTACTATAAGTTTGCTAAGGAAGTTAAATATATTATAATACACCTTAAGGAGATAGACTAGTTTAAAACTACAAATAAGAGATTATTATAATAGGCTACTAGTCTTCTAAGTAAGGTAGGTACCTTGATAAGTCTCCTACGTAGCGCTAGATATATAATAATACTTTCTAAGATATAGGATAACGTATATAGTAGAACATAGCTATAACTACTACTTCTAATATATAAACTATTTACTAAAGAACAAAGAGAAGAGGACTTACTAGGGTAGCGAGCCTCTCTTTTCTTTAGTACCCCTTTAGAGGAGTAGGGTACTACTTTACTACTATTAGTCTACTAACAGCTATTATAGCGAACCGCCTTATAATTACCTCTCTCTATAGCTCTATCCCTAGAGCTATCTACCTATATACTACTTAGGGTAAGTATATTAGTATATAGTAGCCTAGTATATATA
>Ga0058704_10000749_pt1 | contig 15934 bp, 10 predicted proteins | sample AgamicMgSfe_FD_71363 | JGI IMG/M metagenome (GOLD analysis project Ga0058704, IMG submission 71363) | Agave microbial communities from Guanajuato, Mexico - Mg.Sf.e | ecosystem: Host-associated > Plants > Phyllosphere > Phylloplane/Leaf | place: Guanajuato, Mexico | collected 2012-05-30
GGCCGACGAATCTCACTGTCAAGCATGAAGTGCAGGGTTAAGCCTCGCGGGAACCTCCGGAAAGCCCTAGAAGTGCTCTGAGCACAGGCCAACGCAAAGACGCGTACCTTCACGAGATCCCGAAAGCAGTGCACAAGCAGTGCGATAATGAAGTACTCACACAAACTCGAATGGGTGTTTCTCGGTTATCTTCAGTGCGCGAGTTGTCGTTGGACCAAAACGCCACGCAAGCTGCTAAGCATATCGTTGACCCGCTCCGCGTGCTAAGCAACCACGCGTCTTCTCCAGTACCACATGGTGTAGGATGGCCACCAGATTGACGATGAACATATGCTCTACACCAGCTCTCCTATAACCTCAATAACTCAACCTCACCAACATCCTTCACGTCTCTTCTATCATCCACCCGTGTCTCCCATTAGAGACTTCGTCAGAGAACTCTGATTCACATCGCATCTCGCAACAACTCCATACGGTCTGCCCGTCGACAGTCAACCATTGATTCCTTCTGACACAAGAAATGCTTTTCACCAAGCTGCTGGCCGCACTCAGTGTGACCACTTGCCTCGTCGACGCGCGCGCCGTCCCGACCGAGCGTACAACGACGTCTGTGGGCTCCTTGTACGGCTATGGTACCAACATCACAGGCCTTCGTCTGTTCTACGGCGATGGTATTGCATTCCTTGGCCAGAGTGTACCCGATGGAGTCTCAGTCGCAACCAATGTGACATGTAAGTGCGCGTGCTAGAACAAAGCGATTGGACTTCGTGCCGAAGGATCGTCGCCTGCCCCTCTGAACCAGTATCGTCATGACCTGTACTGTAGACACTATGGCTGACTGTCCGCAGTCACTGAGACGAGCGACGGCATCATGCAAGCCACCCCAACCAACTCAACCCTCGTGGCGAACTGGACGACGCCAGACCTGTTCATCGACCAGAGTGCTGGCGCTTTCGTCTCTGCAGGCTTCGTCAGCGCCTCGAACAGCAGCGTGACGACGACCGGCTTCACGATGTTCGGCACACTGCTGACCTGGGAAGGCACTGATGGCATCCTCGAGTCCAAGTGGTATGCTGAGCCGACAGGTCAGTTGGGCTTGTACTACCTCAAGTGGAATGTCGACAACGTCATCGACGAGAACGCTACGCCGATTGCCTTGAAGAATCTTGCCCCACAGCTACCTTGACACGCCGCTATCCACGCCGTCTGACGCCGCTGGAAGAGATTGAAAATTTTGCTCAGGTGGCGACTTGAGGTAGTGTACGGAGACAGCCGTAGCAAAGACGACTCTGTTCAGGCGCTTGACCGTCTAGGGGAATGTCGCAAAGCTCGCATTGCTGTTCGATTTCGCGTGGTAATGTGGTCTGCAGTTTGGCGGTTGTCTTGACAACATTAGCGACGATAGAAGGATATTCTTGCTCCACAGACTCGAAGTATTGCTTCATCAAATCATCGATCGTCGTGTTCTTCGTACTGACGGCAGGTCTGGCGACCTCTTCCGCGATCAGCTCATCCAGAGGAGGCTGTACCATAGATGCGAACGCCGCAATCTCCTTGCTCAGTAGGTCGCGCATCGGGTAGTGGGAGGGTATGCCATGTAAAGTGTCGTCGTCTGTCAAGATCCAAGGAAGTGATGCGCCCCTGCCCTTAGCGGTCTCAGCCAAAGTTCGTTCGGCCAGCCGGGTCGTGCTGTCTCCCCATAGTATGGCCTCGCAGCTGGACGCCTTAGCAAAGCTGACCACGAGCTTGCGCATGAGTATTTGCTTGACATCGTGCCTTGAGGTCGGAGAGTCCAGGGTAGAGAATAGCGATTCCAGCCGTGCCTCATCGTCAGCGCCATCTTGGCCTTCTGATAGGGAGCTCTGTTGAAAGAGCTCCTTAACGCCGTCAGAAGACAGCACGTCTGGAAGCGGCACCGTGCTGAAGGTGTGTTCGGGATACCGCTCCCTCACTTTGTCGGCCAGCGAAGCGCTCGATTTCGTAATGGCACAGTCGACGTGCAGCACGTGAAGCCTGTAACCCGTCCGTCGTGTCTTCTCAGCCTGCCCTTTCAAATGCTGGCTGAGAGCATGTAGCAATGCCATCGAGCACGCGCCGAACGAGAGCGGCAAGAGCAAGACCCGTTCCATGCCAATATCAACATGCCGAACACGGAAGCTCTCCATACGCTTCACGATCTTCGTCAAGACATACTTGCTGAAGCAAGCGGTACATAGTGGCTCTGTGCGCACAGTGATGGCAGGTTCGCTGACTTGACAGCGTCTGCAGAGTCTCACATCTATGGGCGCAGGTTCGGCGCGTCTCCCAGGCATGTTCGTCGTCCAGGTATGTTGGAGCGCGTTTTGTGCACAGTCGAAAAGTCGTTGTTGTCAAGACGGAAGTCTAGCTTTAGTCAGCGGCTTGATCCGGAGATAGAGTTGTGCGATGTGTCAGCCCTGACGCAGGGGCACTGTTAGAACAGGCACCAGATTTAAATCTCGAGGCTCGCCCAACAACGACGACAACGAACGTACTACTTTGGCGAAGCGACATGCTCTCAGTATGCTGTTGAGTTTCAGCGAGAGGAAGCACAAGTACCGTTGGCACCATGCCAAGGGCAACGTGGCCGAGATGCGCGGCGCCGAGCCTAACGGGCTTATTAAAGTTTCATGGCGGAATTCTTTGGATTCCGTCATCCTCACGATTCCCGCATCCACTTAACAGCAGCCATGACTGGGCAATCGTTTGTTGACCGCTCAGAAGCATCCCTAGACTTAAGGACATCTTGATCGCTACGCTCATCACCCGTCCTTCCGCCGTGGCTCGCAAACTTGTGCCGTACCTGCATCTCTAGCAGAATCCGAAAATCGGCTGTTTTTGCCGAAGGCAAACCGAGTACCATTGGCACCACGCTTGGCATCAGCCGCGGCAGTCGATATAGCATCCTTCGTTTCCGTCTGGCTTTCCTCCTCTTCCGATCTGCCATCTAGGGCCTATTGGGAGCGGCGACTGGGCGCACCACTTCGCACATGCCTTCGAACCGAGCCTATCTGACCGCACTCGACCGAAGCGCCGCAGCGGCGACATACGACCAGCGACTGTCCGTATACCCGACTTAGAACTGTACGAATCTGTATACATTGTCGCTTGGAAGAAATACTATCATTATATCTTGGAAGGTGTAGTCTGGGATTCGCAAGATGGCGTGGGAACAGTTGGACGTCAATAAGCCGCATTTGGTGTACATCATTCTTGGAGGATTTACGAGCCTGTTCATGTTATGCTCGTCTATCATTAAGGAGCGACTCTACATTGGCGAGGCTACGGTGGCCACGATCTGCGGTATCATCTTTGGACCACATGGTGCGGACCTCATCAACCCTCTGTCATGGGGCAACACGGACCAAATCACATTGGAATTTTCACGCATTGTACTTGTTGTGCAATGTTTTGCTGTTGGAGTCGAACTTCCGAAGGCCTATATGGAACGTCATTGGCGGTCTGTCACTTTCCTGCTGGTGCCGGTGATGACCTTTGGCTGGCTCGTTACCAGCCTTTTCATATGGGCCGTGATGCACCCTACGCTCAATTGGTTGGACAGCTTATGCGTGGCCGCTTGCGTTACGGCCACGGATCCAGTCTTGGCTTCTTCAGTGGTCGGTAAAGGCAAGTTTGCTAAGCGAGTCCCGAAGCATCTACGTGACTTGCTCTCTGCAGAGTCAGGGTGCAACGATGGTATGGCATTCCCGTTCATCTATCTAGCGCTGTACCTCATTCGCTACCGGCCGGATGCGAACGAGGTCGCTCTGCACTGGTTTTGCTATACGATACTGTACGAATGTGTTTTTGGCGCCTTCTACGGCGTCTGCGTGGGTTACATCGCACGTCGCGCGGTCAGGTACGCTCATGAGAAGGAGTGGATCGACAGAGAGTCTTTCCTGGTGTTCTACTTCGTCCTGGCCCTTTTCTGCGCCGGTTCCGGCTCTATTCTCGGGATCGACGACTTACTCGTTGGATTTGCATGCGGCGTAGGCTTCAGTAACGATGGCTGGTTCACAGAGAAAACTGAGGAAGCGCACGTGTCTAACGTTATCGATCTGCTGATAAACTTGGCTTTCTTTGTATACTTTGGCACGATCATACCATGGGCCCAGTACAATATCGGTATTTACAATCTGGACGTCTGGCGGTTGGTCGTCATTGGACTTTTGGTACTTTTCTTTCGCCGCATCCCGGTCATGATGGCCTTGAAGCCGGTCATTCCGGACATTAAGACGTGGCGAGAGGCACTGTTCGCAGGTCATTTCGGGCCTATTGGTGTTGGCGCAATATTTGTCGCTATTCTCGCCCGAGGCGAGCTGGAGACTCACTACGAAACAACGACTCCATTGGCAGCCTTGCCTGAAGCACCGTTTCCACATTTGAACATTATCGAGGTCATTTGGCCGGTCACAACATTCTTGGTCATATGCTCGATTCTTGTTCATGGCTCGTCTATCGCCGTTTTCACTCTTGGCAAGCACATCAACACACTTACTCTTACGATGTCGTACACGCAAGCGAACGAACAGGGTCCTTCTTGGATGGACCGCCTCCCACGCATCCAGTCCCGGTCGAAGAGCTCAATGTCTATACAGCGATCAGACTCTGATTATGACGAGAAAGTTGGCAATGGTGTGCCGCCTGGCATGCTTCCGCCGATTGGTGCTCCTGGCACCTTCCTGCGCAGGCAACGTGAGGAAGACAACCCAAGCCAGACGCAAAGCCGCGCATCTAGTAGGCGTAGATCGAAGCGCAGCAAGAAGCGGGAGAGCAGCGCAGGGCCCGGCGGTCCAATTAGTCAATCTGCGATTGCGCCCGCTCGGAGACAGGAAAACGAAGACGCATGGGCGCGCAGTGATTCCGAAACTCTTGCCGCGAAGAGCGAATCTCCGGCGAGCCCACAAGAGCAACGACTTGCGGAGCAGAAGCCTGACGTTGGGCCGGAGTCGGAAGCTGATCGTAACGAACGTCCCGAAGCTGGAGAGATCTTCGAGGAGGGCGACGAAACTGTCTATGAAGACTTGGAGGGTAATGTTCTCGCAGTCGAAAATAGCCAAGAAGAAGTCCCCAATGGGACACAGTCAGCTCGTGAAAGCTTCGAACGACATGAAGGCCAGCGTCTTATGCATGAGAAGCACACTGATGAGAATCATGGAGTTGCTACGACCGAGGATGATCCAAACCATTATACAGCGGATACAGTAAAAGAGAAAGTGAAGAAGGCAGAGCCTGAGGCTGAGGCGGTGCCTGAGCGACCGGGCAAGCAATGGCGTGAAGGCATGAAGAGGATGAGTACTATGACTGGCCTGCGTAAAGCCGAAGGTTCTGGCAAACCTAAGAAGGAGCCGAGACCCAAGGCTGCCCCGTCAGCAAAGTCTGGTCCTGCACGTGCGTACCAGTATGGCAACACCATCATCGTCGAAGACGAAGACGGCGAGGTCATCAAGAAGTACGACATCCCAGCGCCTGACAAGAAACGACCTACCAACGGCGATACTCGCAGGAGCGAGAGGAGGATCGGTCACATGGGCAAAATGCTTGGGCTTGGCGGTAAGGACGGTAAGGCCGAAGCCGGTGCTGCAGGGCCTTCGGATGCGAAGGCTGGTGACCCATCTGCTTCTCAGGCCGGCAGCAAACGAATGCAAGCGCGCCGAATGCAGTCGCAAGCTCAGGAGGCCGAGGACCAGAATCTGCGTTTTACAATGTCGGCAGGCGGCAAGCGGATGAGCAGGGCTGAATTCATCGACCAGATACGGCAAATGGACCCCAAGAGCAGGGCGCAAATGGTGGAGGACAGCAATGCTCCGGAGCAAGTCAAGCGTGAGGCACGTATTGACGCTCGCGAGCGTGCTGCTTCTGACGCCAAAGGCGAGCCAGGAGCATCAGTGCCTGTAGTGCCTGAGGAGCCAGAGCGAGAGCGAAAGGAAGAGCATAGAGGAACCAGGCCGGCTTTACATTCCGTCGCGAGCCACGAGCCTGGCGATCTCAAACTCGTCGACTCGAACGAGCAAGAATTCCCATTTCATGACATAGCTACCGATCTGCACAATGCCCGGGGTCGTTCACACAGCGGTGAGACTGCTGCGGAACGCCGGCGCCGTCAGGCTCTGGAACAGCAGGCGCCAGAAGAGGACTCGGAAGATGATGGCACCGAGCGCGTTCCACCCAAACCAAGTGCTAGTTCCTCACAGCAACAGCGCCAAGCGAGTGAAAGTGGCGAGACTGCCGCTGAGAAACGCCGGCGTGAAGGCGCGCTCGGGTTGCGTGACGAAGAAGAGAGTGATTCGGACGATAATGATTCGCCTGGACAAGCGCCACAAAAGCAGAACATTCGATTTGCGGGTGACGACTCACCACAGGACCGCCAGGTTAGCGATGCCGGCGAGACAGCCGCTGAGCGACGACGTCGGGAAGGCGCCCTCGGACTGCGAGACGAAGGCAGTGACAGCGATGAAGATGATACGCCGAGAGAGGTACCGCAAAGGCAGAACATTCGCTTTGCGGACGAGATGCCACCACGACAGGAGCGACAGCCTAGACAGAGCACGTTGAGGTGGGGCAAGAACGTCGGCAGGTAACGATTGTCTACTAAGCAAGGCGTTTGATGTTATGCATGCAGGTCTTCATGGCTACTGCGCTCTGTGTATTCTTCTAGCATGTTAGCGAGGCGCTGTTGGCTATAAAGGTACTTACGTTGAGTAGATTGCTATCGGCAAAGCGTGTATGGGATAGAATTAGACAACCAATACATGACATTACAAGCTTGACCCGCTATCTCCCCTTCACACATATACCGAGTTTGACATGGCAGAAGGCTAGGGACAACATCGCAGCATGGTCATTGGGCGAACTCGACGCTCAGCTGACTTGCATGCATGTGTCGCAATAGCGGACTCTAGATACGACGCAACCAGGCCGTCATGGGACGCTCGTGCCATTGCCAAGCATCTAATCCGGAGTCCGCTTTGGCATAGATTTCAGCGCCCACAGCAAGAGGATCAGAGCTAGCAACGTTGACTTCGTCCTGCAGGCGTACATCAGCGACGTTTGGTTGCCAACATCCCGACGATCCACGTCTGCTCCAGCAGCAAGCAATTCCCTCCAAATCTTAGCATTGCAAGACTCCATACCATCATATCTTTCACAGGCATGGTGTAGCGCATTTCTGCCAAACACATCCACCGTGTCGACCTTTGCCCTTCTCTCGAGGAGGAGATGGACTATGTCTGTTCTCCGATGAGCCACAGCGACCATAAAGGGCGTCATGCTGTAAGAATCATCTAGTTCTGTGATCTGCGCTTCCAGAGAGATGCCAGCGCTGATGAGGTCCTTAGCCATGTCGGTAGCGCCATACTGACAGGCATAGTGGAGCGCAGTGCCTCTAGCCCGACCTCTCTCGTTCACGGACGCTTGATGTTGGATGAGGAGACGCACAACCTCAAACTGGCCCTCGCGGGCGGCATGCAGTAGCAGAGGTGTGCCTTCGAACATTGCGTTGGCCTGCACCTCACCCTCTAACAACCGCTTGACGAGCATGATTCGTTTACCTCAAGCCGCACGCATGGAGAAGGCACTATGATGCCTCTTTGACCGAGTGATTCTTGCGCCTTTCTGAAGTAACAGATCGACGATCTCGAACCGACCTTGTCCCATAGCAAGGTCTACGGAGCGGAACGGCAAGATATCTGGTCCAGAACGTCCGGATCTACACCGGCCTCGATCAAGACACAGAGCGCCTCTAGGTCTCCTCCCATGGCGGCAGGACAGAGAGCGTACCGCTCACAAACGCCACATAGATGGCGTTGCCTACCGGTGAGAATGATCCTGATCTGATCAATTCGGCCCATCCGCAATGCCCTACCATGAGGACTTCTTGCCACCTTACAGCTGCCCTGGACCAGGGATGTCTTGTTGCCTTGAGGGTCTGCTGGTATAAGCTCGATAGACTCGTCCCCAAGTAATGTAACCCTCGAGAAATTTGTGATCATAGTAGCGAAATCGGTCTTTTGGCTTGTCTGTAGCCTCGACGGGCACAACTGCAGCGAGTTCACACTCCGACGCACAAACAGTGAAGGGCTGGAGCGCTCGCTATGCTCTGAAAGCCTGCTCACTACGGAGATGTCTTTTGATAACCTTCGCTCAACGCTCGTGTCGATAGCTTCGAGGTACCGATATAGTTGGAACTTCTCCCATACGCGCAAGTCAGCCTCGAATTTCTCTCTTGCCGCTCTCTTGATCCATAGCTCATCGCTGCTCGTAAGCGAATCTTCGCACTCGCTAAGCCACTGGCTTGCTTGATGATGTTGGCGATGCAGGCGAAAGTCATGTTCGTACACGAACTCGACACTGCACACCCAACATACATATTTTGGCTCAGGTGGGTTGTGTAGAAGATTCCGAGCGTGAGCCACCATACTGTCGTGTGTCTCGCCCATATGATGTTTGCAGATGTCACATGGACTGCCTGGCCGTGTAATTGGATGTCCACGGCTCCCTTTTGAGGCATGTAGATGCTTCCTCACCTGCAGCTTGACGGATGACAACTTTTCGGATCTATCACGAGCAGCCCGAAGTTAGAGTATATGCCAGCCACGCAATTCTGCTTGTATCTCCTCGCCAAACCCGTCAATGGCGGTGCTGCGACTGTCAAACAGTACTGGGTCGGTGACCGTGGGAAGACCGTCCACGAAAGTAGCGTGCGGACTGACCCTCCACTGCTCCGACGCGTGGACGTCGAACTTCGAGAATGGGCCACCTTGCACTTGAGGAGCATGCCGTTCACCTCTTGGATAGACACGACGATGCTTGCCTGCAGATGAATCGTGCTTAATTATTTGCTTGCCCGACAACTCTTTGCTTGTCGAGGGGCAGGCGCGCCTGCCGACTTTGAAGTCAGGCTCAACATTTTGTGACCATTTCGCAGGTATACACTGACTGCTCGATGGACTGCTGCCATCTGGGTGCATTCCACCGGCGGACAACGAGGCCGATTCGTACGTTGGTGGTATACCATCGGAGGCACATGGCAATATGATCCCGAGTTCCGCGTGTGATGAGAGCCGGTTTGTGTTCTGCGCATGCTGCTCACCAGGCTGCAAACCTGTGTGCAGCAATGAATCTTGCGTCTCCATATCGGTATTCAGCATTCAAGTCTAACCTAAGGGTACCGAAGTAGAGTGTGAATACAAACCGTATGTCAACGCGCATTGAGCGAGGTGCTTACATATAGATACAGTCCAAGCCTCTCGGCCTAAGGCGACCCTCTGGTGGTGCGCAAGCGCAAGCGCAAGTAACGTGTGGTATGCGGCATGCGCATGATGGCATCGCCTCTGCGAGGCTGGGAACACGTCGGAGAATGCTGCAGGGATCGAGCTGAGCTGCAGCTACATGCCTGGTGGTGTGGTCTACAAGCCTGAACAGGGAAGGTGGCAGTGCAGCTTCATTCTCACCACCAGTCACGTGGTGAGGCTCCTAGATCCATTCTCCATGCGTTCTAGTCGCTATGTGGCCAAATGTTCTCGATGCCAGCTTAAACCCCACGCGTCTGCTTTCAATGCTAGCTGTGCTTGCAACAATGACAGCTAGGCTTATGCTTTTGGCCAAAGACTTGATTGATAAGTATAGTTCACTCCGCTCTGACGAAGAGCCTCTCGTCCCTGATAAAGAGGGAGTATACCCTGTACCGGAGTCGCTTCCTTAAGCTTGGGGAGTACGTCCCCAATCTTCTCGATATAAATTCTGCTCTCGAAGTAAGTTCTCTTCTCAAGGTGCGTCTTTACATGTTCATTTTCCATTGCGATACGTAGAGCGCGTTGTCGAAGAGAGCATATCGCGGAATCGTTTGAAGCGGCAGCCCACTCCGACTGAGAAGGATGGAGCTTGGCATCGAAAGCAAGCGCAAGGTTGGGACTTGGCGTTAAGAACACTATCCGAGTCACTATCGCATTCCAAGGTATATGGTTCTAGCATAGGACCTACCGCCAAACACCTCGCTAAACATACCAAAACCGCGTGCTCCTAATCCAGAACCGCGCTTCAAAGCATACTCTTTACCCCCTCCAGCCTCCACCTAACATCCTTCAAAACCTTACTACTCGGCTTCCACTCCTCAAACTCCTTCACCAAATCCTGCACCTCCGCCGACAAGCTCCCATCCTTCTTCACCGCGTCCTCACTCAGCATCCCCCTTACCGCCCAAGGCAGGTAGAAAGGATTGACATTCGCGCCAGTTTGCGGTGGCTCATAGTGAGCAATTATAGGCGCGACACCAGGTATTTGGCTGGTAGCCGGAACCGAGCCACGACGCATGCTATTAGCGTTCGCAATTGTGGTAGGGTAGCCGGAGAGTGAGGCGCGTTTGGCGGCGTGGACGGAGCGTTCGCGGTCTTTATCTTGCGATAGCAGGCTTGAGGCGGCGGTGGTTGTGGGTGGTGCGGTGGAGGGAGTCACGTCGGTGGTTTCGAGTGCGAAGTCGACGGCTAGGCGGTAGACTGCTGGGTCGTCGTAGACTCTGCTGTGGCCTTCGCCTCCTACTAAGCTGCCGGCTAGTGGAGTTGAGAGCTCGCGTAGGAGGCCGTGGTCGCTGATGCCGAGGTTGCGAAGTTTCAGTGCGAAGACAACAAGGTGTGTCAGGAAGTTTGGAGCATGTAGTCTACCATCTATGAACACCGCTCTGCTCACATAAGGATGTGACAACGGCGCGTAGAGCGAAGACTCCAGACTAACAAGCTGATCGTCTAGACTGCCGATGAACGTGACGCGGACACCGTGCCGGAGACAGATGTCTAACGCCTCGACGTATGACTTACTGACTTTGCTCTCGCTGTTACAGAACTCGAACAGCTCCGACGCGCTACCACCCCAGAGCCTCGACTTGTACTCAGTAAACGGCCCGAGGTTAATGCCAGCCATGGCACAAAGGCCTATCTTGACATTTGGGCTAAGGCAGCCAAGCTGGATGAGCTTTGCCAGGAGCATGAAAGTTACCGGTACGCCTTGGCTGTGACAGGCGAATAGGATGAAGTCTGCTTGACGCAGCTGGCCCATCCAGTTCAGCAGCAGCTTCCAAAGAGTCGTAACGCGATCGGCGATGAAGCCTTCGCCTTCCAGCGCCACCTTCTCAATATCGACGTCCTTGACGTCTGGCTGGTTATCCTGACACCACATCTTCACCGATGCAGCTGCATAGTTGGCAAAGCGTATACTGGTGCCTGTCGGCTGGCCAAGAACTCGTTGTATGAGTGGCGCAGGGAAGAAGCCATGGACACCAATCGCGATGGCCTTCTTCACCTTCACTGGTGATGGCGAGACACGGTATATGTGGTTAGCTGACACTTCAGGCGGAGCTATCCGCAGCGATTGTGCAAGATAGCTAGACAGCCGTTCCAAGTAGCCTGGGCTGGGTGCCTGTGGGTACGTGTCTTGAAAAGATGGTAGTATGAGGTTCGGTCGCAGCTGAGGCAATTTACCGCGCTGGACTGCCTTAGGCGCTTCCGAGTCATCTCGGGGCGGCGTATCTGCGGGCGTGGGGATCTGCGACACCGCAGGAGTCTGTGGCTTCGAGCCTGCAGGACTGAGACTAGGTGCTGATGAACTGGCAGGCGAGTCTTTTACCTTGTCCTGCCTTCCGCGGTTCGGCTTCAGAAGCGAACCCGTCCGCTTCACCGCCGATTCCGGCTGTTGCTGCTGATCGCGCTGTTCGTTGAACTGCGCTGCCTCCGGATGACTCTGACTAGGAGTGTCAGCCACTGCGAGCTCGCCAACCTCCTTCTGCGTCCCACCCGGAGTCGGCGCTTGCTCAGACTCTGCTCGACTAGAAGACCAGAAAGCCCAACCAGATGATTTTGGCCGCTCTTCGATTTCCTTAGCGTCCTTTTTTGCCGGCTCGTCAGACTGCTTGCCTTGTTCTGTCGAAGCTGGCTCCACGGAGACCGTGATCTCAGGCGCCTGGTCTGCCTTTCCATCCGGCTTGCTGGGCTGTATTTCTGCAGGTGCCTGCTGATCTTGCTTGTCACTTTTCTTGCTGGCTTCTTGCGCCTCTGCTGCTGCTTGCTCGTTCTGCGCACTGCTCCATAACCCGAACCATGACCGTGACGACCTGTTGTTGGTACTCATCTCTGGTTGTAGACCTTCCCACTGTGCTGTCGGGCTCGCAGTTGTGTCCTTGCCAATCTCTGCGACTTTAGCAGTCCCACTGTCTGCAGACCCATCCTTCTGCATATCTGAATGCTCTTCGACCGGCGTGCCGGGTAGAGGCGTGTGGCTCGCTTCCTCAGTAACGACCTCTCTCCTCTTGATGTCTTCTTTCATTCTCTCCCCGTCGCTGCCATCATATCCATCCGGCCTCGACCACCAACCAAACCAGCTTGCGTTCTGCGCCTGAGCGGCCTGCGTATCCGCGCTTCGTACACTCTCGGCATCTTTGTTCGCGTCCATGGGTTGAGGTTCAGGAGGTAACGGTGCCGGCTCCGCCACGGCTACCACGGCAGGCTCCTTGACCTCCTCCTTCGGTTCCTTCGTTACGCTCGCGCCGTCTACACCCTTGAGCTTCTCTTCTGAAGGCAGACGCGGCCTGCTCTTGTCACTAGCATCGCTAGTCGCGTGTACCCTCGTTGCCTCAGCAGCTAAAGGTATGCTCTTTCTGCTTCCTCGTAAACTCTTGCTGACCGACTGGCTTGGTCTTCGCGACGCCTCTACGCTGGATTCAGACGTTGCGCCCTTGGCGACACTGATGCTCTCCCGCGCAATCTGCGCGACAGGTGATGCCTTCGCGCGCCACGAGCCTCCATTGTACCAGCTGCCTGGCCGAGGTGACTGTTGAGTGCTCGGTGTTGTGGCTTTGCTGGTGTCCAAAGGCTTCGGTTTCGTGGGCGTTTCAACTGCCTGCTGCTTCTGTTGCGCGGGCTGGGATGATTCGCTAGGCTCCGGCTGCTGCTGCTGTTCGATCGGCGCATCCGTGTTGGGTTTGCTCTTCTTCCTCGCAGGAGCCATTGCGCTCAGAAATGCTAACGCGATATCTCGCTTACGCTATGCAGACCGTCAGTATATCATCGGACAATTATGCGTAAACAAAAGCGATGTACCTTCAACCTGCAGACCGGTACTCGCTCGTCACCAGCCGTCAGTCTCACAACGGACGTCATCATTGGTGCTCAAAGCCTCGTTTTGTGGAGACCGATTCAGCGCGTGCAGCGGGAACGCGCGACTGCCGAAGCCGAAGCTGCAGCCAAGATTTCGCGTTTCGGTTCTGGGAAATTTTGGGAAGTTGCGATGTGAGGACAGCATCACAGTACTGATAGAGGAGGAAAGATGGAGGCACCTTATACGGTTGCGAGCTTGCCAAAGCCGCTAGACTCAGATGGTGGTCGTATCCAGGCAGCACCGGTATATGGTATCCACGGGTCAAGGAAGAGAAAGAGACATGAGGTCGCTGTTGGCATTGATGGAGAGGGCGTGAATATCTACAGCGTTCAAAACCAGAGTCAAGCGGCATCCTATGCTCTGCCGCCGCAGACATCTCTCTGTTACCCGCCATGTTCCGTCTATTGCAGAAAGACGAAGGATGCTGGAGCGCAAAGACGAACATACATTGTGGTCAGAGACGGGCCGAAGGACGCGAAGAGGAGGCTTGTGTGCATTATTGAGGATGTGCAGACATCGAAGAGGCTGGACTACCAACTGACTGGGCCTAAGAAGCGGGAGCACAAGCTGCAATCTGGTGACATAGTGAGCTTGGAGATTGTGGCGGCGAGCTCAGCCGAGACACGTTCTGCGGCGCTGCAGGTGCTGGTGAGCTATAAGAACGGTGAGATGGCCTGTATCGCTGGCGACCTGTCAGGTACATCATGGACACGCAATGTACCAACGACAAGTGACGAAGCGTACCGGCAAGAAGTTGAGTACGCCACCATCACAGACTCGGAGACGGCCCGGAAGGGTCTACTGGCAGGCCGCGAGGATGTCCTCGCAACACTTGATCCAGCCGACGTCGGTACTGGAAACGCAGTCGAGCAACCTCTGTTGTGCGAAGTGGTACGCTCGCAAGGCCGACGAAGCTTACGACTGTCTTCCATTCGCGTAGCTGGGCACGACGCGGTACAGAGCCAAAGGTCCGGGACGCAGTTTCTCACGGAGTATGAGCTGCCGGAGAGCACGAAACGGAGCTCACAGCATGATATGTACGAGTTGCATGCGGCTTCTGGCAAGCTGTACCAATTACTGGATGGCCGGCTTACTGTTTTCGATCTGACTGGCACGATACCACGTGTAGCCGCGAAATTTGGCAGCAAAGCACGTCCCATTCAGAGCTTTGCGCGCTTATCAGCTTCCACGGTGTTTGCTGTCTTAGATAGCCACATCGACGTTTACGAGACGAGATATAGCTCGGTACAAGCTTCGGTGTCGCTCAATTTGGGATCACGTTTGGCGATTGCAGGCTCTAGACGCGATAGCCACTCTGCGACAATTGCACCATGGACCGCCCTTTCCAGTTTCTCTGAGCTAGGTGTCGTAGTTGGTCTGGCCAATAATGAGCTCAGCGTACTGCAGCTCGCCGAAGAGATTAGGAGCGCCAAGCGTTCGAAATCATCCGGCACGCTCTTGGTGGAGGTGTTGGGCAAGGGCGATCTCATTCAGCAATCCAAAACGTCTCGCAATGTGGAGAAGAACGGAAAGGAGGCAGAGAGATTCGAAAATTGGAAAGCTGCAGTCGACACCGCTATGGAGGATGGTGACATGCTTGAGCTGGAGGATTTAGTGACTGAATGTTTACAGATGGAGACGGAAGAAGGCCAGCAGGAGCCGCGTATGCCGGAGGCCTCTGCCGCAGCTCACATTGACCGCCGTAAAGTGCTTTACCTGCTGAGCATGTGCTTCCGCGCCGTGAGCGATGAGGAAGCCGTTCGGACAGGCTCTGGCAGGCTCGTCGCTTTGACAGAGTCAGAGCGAATCTACAGGTGGTTTGCACAAGCCGGCCTTCTGACCGCTCCGTACATTCAGCAAGCATTGCGGCAACGGGAAGACTCCATCGACGTAGCACAAGGCGTGCTTCCTGGAGACATCATGACGGCGTTGCGATGGTTCGATGACTTTCGACTTGTCCACGATGTGCTTGCTCTGCCCATCTATTGGGAGCTCCCGGAGGTCGTGCAAGCGCTCGCCCTGCTTATCCAGTCGTTCGAGACACCAGCCGAAGGTAAAGCGTATCAGAAGGCTTTACCTGCACCGTCGGAACAAACGAACGGCGATGTATCGATGGTCGACGCTGCTGTGGAGTCTGAAGCCGAGTCTGAGCTGCTCGCAGCAGAGAAAGATCTGAGCCAGGCTGTCTCTGCGCTCTCATCTGGCCTCGAGCTCCGAAGCGAGACATTGCGTTTAGTGCTGAGAAGACTACACGCCTTCCCGCAGAAAGCTGTCACCAACTGCATGCGCACCATGATGAGGCATGAAGAGATTATCTTTTTCATGAAGGTGTTACGCATTGAACTTCTGGAGGGTGGCTGGCCGAACCGCTACGTTGATCTCGACGATGCGGAAGATGTTGTCAATTACATGGACGGTGCTGAAGAGGCGAGCGGACCGAGCGATCAAGCTATAAGTACTATCAGCGTTCTGATGAACTGCGCCATCGATGCTATAGGCACGAGCGGCTGGCTTGTCGGTCAGGGCAGTGACGCATACGGAACATCAGAACTCATCGATGCATTGAAGTCTGAAGTGTCTGCTGCGCTTGAGGGTCTGTACGAAGCTGATACAGTTGCGACGTTCCTACATGGCTTGCAAGGGTATGAAGTTTCGTTGCAGAAAGCGCGGAGCTCGGCGCAGAAGCGGAAGCGTAGCGAGTTTGAGGTTCCAGATGATATGGAGGCTGAGGAGGTCATGCTGCCGATGGGCTCTAGAGCGGAGCCGCCGGTGG
>Ga0058704_10000755_pt1 | contig 15886 bp, 16 predicted proteins | sample AgamicMgSfe_FD_71363 | JGI IMG/M metagenome (GOLD analysis project Ga0058704, IMG submission 71363) | Agave microbial communities from Guanajuato, Mexico - Mg.Sf.e | ecosystem: Host-associated > Plants > Phyllosphere > Phylloplane/Leaf | place: Guanajuato, Mexico | collected 2012-05-30
GGGGGGTGGGAGTACGGGTGGGGAGAGCGATGATGATGATGATGATGATGAGGATGACGATCGTGATGATGGCCATGACAATGATGGGTTGGATGATGAGGAGATGTCTGATGTTGGGTCTTGATGTAGATTATAGACATTTGGTGTAGTGAGAGTGGAATGGTCTTGACGAAAGCTTGTCTTACGTTCCCCCAATCGGCGGAATCACTTTTATTTATTGTTGAATGAGAACGATGATATGTACAACGTCTTGTGTAGTGTGTAGAGTTGAAAGCCCATGTAGATGTCTGTAATGTACATGTAGTGGGGTGAAATGAGGTGAGGTGAGGTGAGGTGAGGTGAGGTGAGGTGAGGGTGGCGCACAGGCCCGGCTCGCCGCCCGCCCGCCCGCTTGCTTTCACGGAAGCACGTTCCTTCCAGTCCATCATCACGGACTTCAATGCCAACGAAGGATATCTGTACCTCCCAATGCTCGTACTGTACATTCCCCATCACCCGTTGTCCATCCTCACCCCGTTTGGCCCCATCCCCCAAGAAGTCTGCCAAACTCTTGCGTACGAGCGTTATCGGCGGACGGATTCGCGCGGACGGATCAGCTTGGTCCGGGCAGAGCCGCGGCTGAATTGAGGAGCTCAGAAACAACCTACAACCCAGTAGGGCTTTGTTTCTACATTGAGAAATAACCGTCCACATATCAACCCAGGCATCCGAAGGCACGCTGGAAGATCAAATCCCCTTTAACCATCTGGTCTCCACGGTCATCTCGAACGCTTTTAATTTGACATTCAGAGTCGGATTCGGAGAGCGATGGATCGGTATCCCCCCGACATCCCCGTTGTCGATCCTCAGATCGTAGGGGTTGGCGATGGTATGATGATGATGGAGGCTGCTTCGCCGTCGCTGGCGGGAGCGGGGATGGGTTTTCATGATGGCGGCGGGGAGGGTGCGGGACCACTGCCGCCGGCGCAGGCCGAGGTGGATGAGTTCTTGCGGCGGAAGCGGAAGGCGAGGGAGCATAAGGCTTGTTATCCCTGTCGGAGTCGGAAGGTGAAGTGAGTTGTTTTTACCTTTCTTCTTTCTCTGGGGTTTGTTTTCCTTTGTTTGGAGGGAAATAGATTGCCCACGACGGGGTTTGGTTTGGGGAAAGGCCACTGACGGGCTACGTAGATGCGACTTGTCTCGTCCGTGTCAGACGTGTCGAGACCGGGAGCACCCAGAGCTGTGTTCGTATCATCCGCCGAACAAGCGGCAGAATGTCGACGACGGCGGCGGCGGCGGCAGCAGTAATCACAATGATACTGTTTTGAAGACCGAGACCACTGATTCGAATGGGCCCGGCGGAATGGTCATGCTCGGGCGTGACGAGTTCGAGATGTTGTGCCAGAAACTCAACGGTCTGGAGGACTCGATGGCGGAGATGCGGCGTGAGCTGAGCAATGTGCGAGGTCTTTGCGCGAACGGAGACGTTCCTGCTACTGCTGCTGCTGCTGTTGGTGGAGCACCGCAGACCGATTACGGTGGTCTGCCAGCGAGTCGATCGCATACGGATGTTCATGGAATCCACACGCGAAATGATGCCGTACGCTCCATCCCTATCTCTTCTCCCGAGAATTTTCTGAATATTTGCCATCGCTGACGGATTCACGAGCAACAGGGTGAGATTGTGCACTTCGGAAGCGGCTCCATCCCAGCGATGCTGTACAAGTTCGGGCAGGGCCAGGGTCACGACGCGGAGGAGAAGCTACAGATGCAGGAGCTGCTGGGGCGGTCGGTCCTGCCGCTCTTCGGACTCGACAACGAGTCGGCGACGTACCCGTTCGTGGACCTCTGGGGTTTGCCGCACGGGTCGCTGCAGCGCGCGCAGGAACTCGCCCGAGCCCTGCCGGGCGACGCGCAGATGCGGGAACTGTTCGGCTACTACCGCGACGTAGGACATGTCATCTATCCCGGCATCGCCAGCCCCGAGCGGCTGGAAGAGGACCTCGATGCGTTTCTGGCGCGACGGGCGGCCGTGCTGGTTGAGACGGGAGATGGCGTGACGGAACAGAAGATCTACGGCCGGACTTATCAGTGGCTGGCGATACTGTTCGCCGTTCTGGCGAGTGGTGCGCAGTGTTCAAGTTTCCCGCGGAAGGAACGAGAGTTGACGTCTCAGGTCTACGGTATGGCAGGGCTTGCTCCTGTTGTGAGCTATGCTGACACGCTACACAGTATGTTGCAGCTTCGAATGTCTGCGCTTCACCAACTTCTTGTCACAGCCACATCTGGAGAGTGTGCAAGCACTTCTCGTCATTGGGAATGTGTTGAGCAACAACATGAACGCCGGCACCGCGTGGTCGCTGCTCGGCCTGACCATCCGCCTTGCCCAGGGTTTGGGTCTCCACCGCAATTGCCCGCCCCACGTAGCGACGGAAACCGTCACCCCTCGTTCCAAGGTCTGGTGGGCGATTATCTGGCAGGACAGTCTGATCGCCATCACGTACGACCGAGCATCCGCCACGACCGCTGGAGGCACCCATACCATGCCGATGCCTCAGACCTTCACCCCCATCGGCGCCTACCACGCTGTCATGTACCCCTTGTTCCGCGTCGGTCTGGACATCGTGCGAGCCCGGGCCACAGCACCCACCTCTCCGCACGACTTCCACGCCCGCATCCTCCACCAACGCGACGAAATCACGCACATCCTGCGCGACGCGCCCGACTACCTCCACGACTCCCGCCTCTGCACCTCCACCCGCGACACCCTCGAGCACTGGGGCCTGTACCTGCACTCGTCATACATGCTCTCGGAGCTCTACCGCCCGGCCCTGAGCCCCTCGCAGCACCCGGACATCACCGCCGCGTTCAAGCAGCCCTGCATCGACCACCTCACCAACACCGTCGAGGCCTACATCGGCCTCGCCAACATCACCGCTTTCGCCCGCCAGTCCTGGGCCGCGTTGCACCGCGCCCTGAGCTCCGCTTTGCTTCTCGCTATCTTGGGCGAGCATCACCGGAACGAGCGCGCGCGTCGCTTGATCGCTCGTTTCGTCGATGTCGCCGAGGCCGTGCACCACTGGCCTGGCAGTGCCGGCGGCGGGAGTAGCAGTCCGCAGGACGTCTCGGCGCCTGTGCAGCGTGGGATCGCCGCGCTGCGGAAGCTGAACATTGTCACGTCGAATGGAGGAAGCTGTTCGGTGGGGGCGGAGGATGGGGTCGATATTGATGGGCGGATGGCTGCAGATGGGAGCTCGAAGGCGAGTTATGAGGCGCTGTTGTTCACGCCGCCGAGTACGAATGGGAGTGGCACTGGCACTGGCACCACTGCCTTGGAAGGAGGGGAGGATCATTCGCCTTATGAAGTCTTGAATGCGATTCTTTGGGGGAAGGGGGATGTGAGGGAGGAGACGCTTGTGGTGTGAAGGCGTTATATGAAGGGTATCCTATATTTCGCGCGGGTCGCTGAATAGTGGTGACTGTGTTGTCTCTGCATTGTATGTATGTACATGTATTATGTTCTCTACATGTACAAGTATTACTTGCTGGCACGTGATCGAGAAGCCCACCTCTCACATGTGACATGTGCCGAGCTGGTGGTGGTGGCTGTGCACGCTTTTAGCGCCTTCGCGGGGTCGCAGTTCAGGTTCAGGTTCACTTCGTTTCCCCTTCGTCATTCCATGAAACCAGGAACACACCACCTCCTTGTTGATACCGGTATATGAACGACCACCTTCGCACGTTGCACAGCTCAATCGATTCTTAAGCTGAGACTCCAGCATCTCGTGGTATAACCATCCACGCCCGCCTAACCCATCGCACGCAACGACCGGAGCTTTTGACTCGGTTCAATAGCAGACGGCTTTACACAGTACGGGAGGCAGAGAGAGTGAGCGAGGGGAGTACGCGCGCCCGCCCTTATCATGGGCAAAAGGTGAGGTTGCTTCTTTCCTTTCTCCCTGCAGGCTGGATCCGGTGTTATCAAGAAATGGCGAGCGCGAACAAGAGTTGGTCGACGCTTCAACTTCACTTTCACCTCTTAAGCATCTTATTGGCTTGGTCACGTCGCATGGGACGGTGAGCCACATGATGGACACGACCGGAGAACAGTCCAAGGTGCACGATATCCGCACCGATCCAGGCTCAGATCCCGATTCCGGCACAACCGAGCAGTCTCCGGTGCGACGACGGAACAGCTCTCTGTCCGGACCTCTCAACTACGCTCGCCCTCGGCCCTATCACATCCCGCGCGTCGTGTCGCAGAGTTATGTTCAGTTCAAGGGCAAGCAGGAGTGCGCGCTGCGCATCGGCGTGCACGACCTGGAGAAGGAGATTGAACGGAGCACGGGCGTATTGCTGCTGGAGATGAGTGAGGAGAAGCTGACGGTGCAGCGTCACAGCCAGAGTAAGCTCTCGCAGCAGGAGCTCTCGGACCTACAAAAAGCGACGCATTTCGATAAGAAGGAGCTTCAGCAATGGTATAAGGGTACGTGGGGCGTAAGCTGCCGATGGACCGGGCGATCTGACGAGAGCTGACGGTGGAACGAACAAACCAAAGGCTTTCTAAAAGACTGCCCCAGCGGCATGCTCACCAAGTCGGAGTTCCAAAAGATCTACAAGCAGTTCTTCCCCTTCGGCGACCCCTCCTCCTTCGCCGATTATGTGTTCAACGTCTTCGATGCGGACAAGAGCGGCAGCATCGACTTCAAGGAGTTCATCTGCGCGCTCAGCGTCACGAGTCGGGGCAAGATGGAGGACAAGCTCGACTGGGCCTTCCAGCTGTACGACATCGACGGCGACGGCAAGATCAGCTACGACGAGATGCTCGCCATCGTCGAGGCGATTTACAAAATGGTCGGCTCGATGGTCAAGTTGCCCGAGGACGAGGATACGCCGGAGAAGCGGGTCAAGAAGATCTTTCGGATGATGGACAAGGATGAGAATGGCTCGCTTGACATGGCCGAGTTTAAGGTGAGCTAACACTTTTCTTTCTCGTTACTACATAGCCTATCATCAGCTATATGTCGGAACGGTGCTGATTTGTGTTCTGCAGGAGGGAAGCAAGCGTGACGAAACGATCGTGTCGGCGCTGTCCTTGTACGATGGTCTGGTGTGAGGAAGGAGAGGAATCGTCTAATAGTGCTCTCATTGTTCAAACATGTCGAACTGCATGGCCGCGTGGCGTTCCGGAGATATGGGAGGGAAGTGCGGATTGCGCAGTTTGCAACGCAGGACCGCGGATCGAGTTCGTGTTGCTTGATGGAGACGGCAGTACCAGTTGAAACGGGTAACATTCAAGCTCAGCGCAGTTTGCGGCGACATTTGTTTCTGTGCTTCACGATACTTCACAACAGATAATGTCTTTGTGCTGGATCCCCGGTTCTGGCCCAACAAGCGCGTTTCTCGATTTGCGGGTTTGCTGGGAAGTGGGATGAAGTCGATACGGCGTCGGCGCCTCACATTTGTTTCGAGAGGGTGCAAACGCTAGGGTGAGGGCTCAAGCGGAACAACGGCCCGTTTCAGTCCTTCACTTCGAAAAGAACAATGTTGAACGGCCTGTTTTCGACATCCGTTGATGATAGGTACAATCTCATGATCGAAGCACAAACAACCTTGTTTCCTGTGTGTGTTGCCGCAGGGAAAATCCCAGACGGATCCCGTTGGAATGGTGAAGATGAAGGGGAAACATGTGACGTAGCAGAAATCGATCTTGACAAGAATAGTAGTATCAGGAAGGCAGTGAAAGTGAGGAACGGCTACCTTAATGCTTGATTGATGAAGGATCGCTTTTTGAATGCTAACCAGTCGGTCGAAGGGAATGCCTTGCTTTTGCTCGATCGTTTAATCATTTTCTTCCATCACGCTTGTTATACAGGACACTACCGACCACGCAGAGCTTTGCTCGGGGCGCTGGAGTCCATGGCCTCTATCTTCTCCTTCTTCTTCTTCTTCTTCTTCTTCTTCTTCTTCTTCTCCTCCTCGTCCTTCTTCAACCGGCGATGGATCGTTCTCGTCATCACACTATCCCTCCTCGCGGCTCAGACGACGGCTAACTCCCTCTCCTTCATCGAACCTAGTGTAGCGGCCGAGTCCTTCACCATTGGGGACATTGTCAGCGTCCGATGGACGACCGATTTCGACTATACGACGTTGTTGGTATGGCATGGTCCGCTGCGTGACGGGTCATATGGTCAAGATGTGCTCGCTGGTAAGGATTTGACCTGGCTGTGAAGTTTTTCTCAAGAATGATGCTAACGCGCACTCTGCAGCGAATAGGTCCATAGACAGCACCACCCTGCACTGGAACACGACGGGCGCGGCAGCGGACGCGGAGCAACACGACTTTCACTTCCAGCTCCTCAACGGGCATGATGCGAGCTGTGCGAATTGCTCGGTGGATAGTGTGGATTTCCAACTGCGACAGAACTCTACCGACTCCGCCAGACCCTCGTCGAGCGTCACCGCATCAAGCAATACCCAAGCCACCCACGATGCGACAAGTGCCTCGAGCACTGAAATTCCCACAGCGACAGCATCATCCAATGCTTCCGGAGTGGCGGAAATTCCGGATTTGGATAGGGCTGCGCACGACAGATCCACGCATACCGTTGGCTTAGAGATAGGTCTGAGCGTCGGGTTATCCGTCGCCGTCGCGGCCGCGGTGCTGTTCGCGTGCGGGTACTTACGGCGGCGACGAAATTGGACCCCACCAAGGGCGTCAAAGCTGCCCCGGGGCCGCCAACCGTCCGACGCGTCGGCGGCGTCGCACTGGTTGCAAGAGCGTATGCTGCAGCACCCCAGCCAGCAGGAACTCGGCCTCCCGCAGGGGTCCATGCAGCACCGGCCGTGGTACGCGCGCTCTTCCGGCATGACCACGAGTAGCAAGTCCTCCTCGTTCTTCGAGCCTTTCGATTTCGAGAAACCGGAGTCCTACGACTTCGAACTGCCCGAAGCCCATGTTAAAGGAGGAGGAGGGAAGACGCCTCGGCAGCTGTCGGCCATTGACGAGCATGGTCCGGACTGGCCGCTGCCGACACATCGGCGGTAGAGCGTCGGTTCAGTGTATGTAGTCGTTCACGTTAATGATCGATACCCACGTCTTGCGAGGTTTTCAATCTGTTCACGGTCGCATGTATTCCCTGACATCCCAGACCAGAACCCGCTCATCCCAAGCACAGGTTGAGCACCAACCCTCGGCACCAAACAAGCACCAGTCCACGCCCATGGCGAACTCGGTGTGTCGGTCCATACGGCCCATCTCTCTCGCCAGACCGGCGCCGTTGCCGCCCTGGTCGACGTTGCTGCCGTCGGTCCAGACACGGCACGTCATGTCGTAGCTCGCGCTCAGTAGCACGTCGCTCAAGTGTGGGCTCCAGCTAACCTTACGTACGGCGTAATCATGACCGGGTAGAAGATTGACCGGGCCGCTGGGCGCGCGCAAGTCAAACGTCCTTACCACGCCATCCACGCCAGCCGTAGCGAGGACGGAGTCTCGATACTTATTCCAGTCGTGGGTCAAACATTCTGTTGGTCCCACGCTTCCGTTCCCATACCCCGGCACGGAGACCTTTGGAGGGGCGTGGATCGGGATCGCGAGGGTGAGATGGTTTTGTGCGCTGGCCTTCGTGCGCAGGTCGAAGACCCGTAGATGCGAATCTCGAGACACGCACGTGACGACATCCGGGTGGTGTGGGCTGAATTGAGCCGAATAGACGCAAGAGTGGACCGGCAGCGTCACCAGCGACTCCTTCCTTTCCGGCGACCAGATCTTCACCGCGCCGTCCCAGCTCGACGACAGGAACGTATCCTTGTTGACCAGATTCCAATGGACCGCAAACACCTCCCGCCCATGCTCCTGCCATCCCGCGACCGGGAACTCCCCGACGCCGAGGTCGAACAGCTTGATACTCCCGTCGCCGCCGGCCGTCACCAGCTGGTTCTCGTGCCGCTCCGACCACGCGATGTCGAACAGGCAGTCCTGCGTTTCGAAGTACTTTTCGCACACAATGCCGTTGGCGGTCAGGTTCAGGACGTACAGGCGTCCGTTGCCGACCAAGCCGAAGTTGGCGCCCGCCCCGACGGCGAGTCTGCTGTCGAAGAAGGGCGAGTACTTGACGCTGTACGGGTTGAAGCCCGCCGTGCGAAATTCGAGCATTGTGGCGGCTGATTGTCGCGCTCGCGCTGGGACCGTGTTTAGATCATGTTCTGGAAAGGACTCTGAAGGGCGATTGGCACCGTACAAGGGTGAGTGAAATATCCGAGTTTGATGTTCAGTACTACAGAGTCTATGCTGCCGTCTGGAGAAGCAGAGCTGATCAGTTGGACCGAGGCTTGGCTTTCTCGAGCACGTGAAGGTCATGTGACCGTGCCCCACCATCTTGGAGACGTCTCCTCTCCAGACACATGCAGTCAATACTGAGGCCAACGACGTGGACTGTTGACAGTGTCGGTTTGTGCACTATCGACAAGTCGTCAACACCAACATGGCAGACGACGCAGTTTCGGCATCGGCCAAGGGAGCCACGTTCTTGATCCTACTCCAGATCGGTTCTCGAGCGGTCACCTTCGCCCTGAACCAAGTCTTGCTGCGCTTCCTCTCGCCCCAACTCCTCGGTGTAGCCGTGCAGCTCGAGCTCTACATCATCTCGACCCTGTACTTCTCCCGCGAGTCGCTCCGGATCGCTACGCAGAGGCGTTCCGACGGCGGCGTACAGGCGGCCGTCAATCTCTCCTACCTTGGCATCGCGGCCGGATTGCCCATGGGGGCTGTCCTGGCTCACATCTATCTCGAAACCAACTACCCGGATGTATTGTACCTCACCACCGCGTTGCGTATCAACGAGTTGACGGTCATGGTGGAGCTGCTCTCCGAGCCGGCTTTTGTGGCTGTTCAGCAGAACATGCTGTACAAAACGCGGGCCACCGCCGAAGCCACTGCTGTTGTTATAAAGACCTTGGCCACCGCAGGACTCGTTTTCTGGAGTCGGCATCAAGGCATCGACCTTGGTGTCCTACCTTTTGCCGCGGGCGAGTTGGCCTACTCTTCCTCCCTCACCCTGGTTTATCTCTGGCAAACAGCCTCCGTAGCACGAACGAGGAATTTTACACTCATGCCCAAGCGTATGACTTCGAGGTGTGTCCATCCACCTTCACAATGTAAGCTCTCTCTCTGATTTTCTGCTGCAGCCCTGACAATCAATACGTCTTCTCCCTCTTCTCCAAACCCCTGCTTTACCTGAGTGCGTCACTTTATCTGCAGACCGGCATCAAATGGCTCTTAACCGAAGGCGACAAACTCCTCGTCTCCGTCTTCGCCACGCTCGAGGACCAGGGCATGTACGCCCTGTCGGCCAATTACGGCGGTCTCATCGCACGCATGCTCTTCCGGCCTATCGAGGACAGCTCGCGCAACCTCTTCGCTCGACTCTGCTCGGCACCAACCAAGTCCACCACAGAACCGGAGAAGACTACCGAGAAAGATAAGCCCGTCCCCACCAACAACATCTCCCAAGCCGCCACGATCCTCCGCGACATCCTCCGCTTCTACAGCATCGCATCCCTCGCCGTCTTCGCCATCGGACCCACCGCAGCACCACTCTTACTCCAGCTCGTCGCCGGCTCACGCTGGGCCGACTCGGGCGCGGGCGAGGTCCTCGCCACCTACTGCTACTGCATCCCGCTGCTCGCCATCAACGGCGTGAGCGAAGCCTTCGTCGCCGCCACGGCCTCGACCGCCGAGCTCCAGCGGCAAAGCATCTGGATGGGCGCCTTCTCCGCCGGCTTCGCCGCGAGCGCGTACGTGTTCCTGCGCGTGCTGGAGATGGGCGCCAGGGGCCTCGTGCTCGCGAACTGCGTCAATATGGCTTTCCGGATGGTGTTCAATCTGGATTTCGCCACGCGTTACTTCCGGCAGCGTGGGGTCAAGTTTGCGCTGACGGATCTGCTGCCGAGTGCGTATGCGGTTGTGGCGAGTGCGGTGGTGCCGAGTCTGTTGGCGCGGTCGCGGGGGCTTCTGCTGCAGTATGAGTATGGCTTACTCGGGCATTTGGTGAGGGTGGGTGCGGTTGGTGCTGCTCTGGTGGCGATCATGTGAGTCTCGTGCCTCAGCAACGGCTGCAACGTACATGATAAGATGGCTGACGCGAGGTGTAGTGCCGTGACGGAGAGGTCGTTCTTACTGGACTGCTATCGGAGGTTTCGCTCCTAGGGTGTGCGGTCGCCTTTCTCACAGCATGGCTTATACCGATGAGCCGAGTCGTTCGCCAGGGTCAGGAAATACAAGAAAAAGTGCGAACCGCTTTTAGGAGGCAGCCAGTCACGCCTTACATTCGCACTGGCTGTACCATCACGTCGGTCATCGATTGAGACTGGGGTCATCATGCATGGAAGACGTGTGCTCCCAACAGTATCTCGAGGCTGGAGACGGTCTCCGACCTAGGATTTAGACCATCTACCATGATCATTGAAGGACTTGGCGAATATTGTACTACTGTGAACCTGGGGTCGCCCTCGATTGCTTTCCATGAACCGTCGCACATGATGATGCTCGAGCGACTGCACATTGGGGCAGGAAGCTGTCTGTCTTTCACCAACAATACCCACACCGGCTACATATCATTGTCAAGTCTGCCGCGGTGGCTGCTGGTCTCGACCGTGTTTGGGCATGATACTGCGACCGAGTGAGATGAGGAGTGCTAAGTTTTGGAGGGGTGTTTTGGGAAGGGAAGTGTGAATGCTGTGACATGTTTGATACCTTACCCAAGTATGTTCCAAACATCAGGGCCTCAGACAGTCGTGAAGGGCCTTCCTTCTTCACCGACGCGATGATACATTATATACAGCGATATTGGTAAGGTCCACGGGTAGCCTTATTATAGTATAGATGACAAAAGAAGTCGAGGCGGTGGCGATCAACATTGCCATTGACCATTGTCATGGCAATGTTATTAAATCAATCCAATGCGTACGGTACGAAGATTGACGACAATCTCTCGTCCGTGATCATTGTATTATATATAGTTCGGGATCAAGCTTCCCCTTCCGACCTCCGATTGGCTGCGTGCCTGATCGTACCTGACGCCGTTCCATTTCCCGCAACATGCAGCCGAGATGAGGGTGGGTCCAAGCGGGCGGTATCCGCGTCTCGACTCCCGTGACTCCCATAGTCGTGAGTCGTGACTGCTCTCCCTGTCACGAGTCTCGAGGTGTTTCTTCCTTTTCCTTTTCCTTTTCCTCCTTCTCCCTCTCCCCCTGAACACTCCTTCAGAAAACCAAACACCCTCTCAAACCACCCACCGCGCTGGTCCGTCGCCCTTCCTTTAACGGCGGTTCCTCCATCTCCCTCATCACAGCTGCTCATTCAGCCAGCTTCACCCTCACTCACTCACTCACTCATCCACTCATTCACACTCCCACACTCCTTCTGTCCCCCGCCCGTTTGTTGAGCAAAGGGTGTGTGCTCGTGGTCGCATTCCAGCGACATCGAGTTATCTTTAGTAGTCTTGACGACCACCTGCAGCCAGCTGCCGCCCGCATTCCTCACTTGCCGCTCGAAACATCCACTCCTTCTCATCACTCATCAACCTCGCTCCAGTCCACTCTTCCGCCCGACACGCTCGACAAGATGGGCCTCCATCACCAAACCACCCACGGACGCGTCTTCCGCGGCCTCGACGCCAAGAGCCACCTGGCCAACCACAAGCGCGACAGCCACGGCGACCGTATCAAGATGAACATCCCCAAGCACATGCTGGCCGCCGCCCGCCCCGCCGACCCGGCCCAGATCAACCACCACAAAGCCGTCGCCCGACCCGCCGATCCCGGCCAGCTCAAGCACATTGCCGCGCAGAAGGACGCCGTCAAAACCGTCGACTCGATCGTGTACGTGACCATGTCCGCCGACTTCACCGGATCCACCGCCGGCTATGTCACCCTTTCCGAAACCAGTGCGGCCTCTGCCACGGTCGACGCTCTGTCCGCTGCCTCGAGTGGTGAACAGTCGTCGGCTGCCGCACAGTCTACCACGACTCCCGCTTCCAGCACCGTGGTCGTTCCTTCGACCGCCACCGTATCGCCAGCAAGCAGCACGGCCGCAATCAACAACAAGTCTATGTTCTTGAACCCTCCTGCCACCGCGGCTGCCATGACCAGCTCCGCCACTTTCGGCGCAGCGGCCGTCGGTGGAACTCCGATTGCAGCCACTCGCGGCGGCGCCGTTGTCGGTGGTACTCCCATTTCGGCCACTCGCACTCCCCAGCCCAGCCATGGCATGGACAGCGGCGCCAAAGCCGGTCTTGCCTTTGGGATCATCTTTGCCATCGCCCTGCTCGCTGGGCTACTTTTCTTCTGCTCCCGCAGGCGCAAGAACGCGGCCGCCAAAGAGGAGACCTTTGACGAGAAGCGCCCCGCATCCTTCTTCGGCGGCAGTGCGGCCCCTGTGTGGAACAACCGTGCGAGCGAGGCCAGCATGCGCACTGCCCACACTGCAGCAACCGCACCACGTCTCAGCCTCCGTCCGGTCACCCAATTTTTGCCAAACCTCGGCGGCAACCGCAAGAGCCTGAGCAGCACCGCCGAAGTCGCCACGTCGGCCATGTCCGAGAAACCCAGGAGCATGTGGGAGCGCCGCGCCCAAAGTGCTGTGAACCCGTTCGACGATGACGCCGTATCCGAGAAGCAGGCCCGCCCCGAGTCCACAACAGTCAACCCCTTCGACGAACCAGAGGGTCAAAATAACAATGGCCAGGCGTCGCCTACCAGCGTCAGGTCTGGCTCCGAGCCACCGACCCCATCGTCGCTCAAGTTTGGCACCGCTTCCGCTGTCCCCGTCGCCGCTTCCGGAACCGCCGCCGCTGTTCCCCCGATGCCCTCCGCGAACAATGTCCACCGCGTCCAACTCGACTTCAAGCCTTCCATGGAGGACGAGCTCGAGTTGAAATCTGGTCAGCTGGTCCGCATGCTTCACGAGTACGATGATGGATGGGTAAGTCACGTCGACGAGAGGAAATCATCTACCATCATACTAACAGTCTCCAGGCGCTTTGTGTCCGCATGGACCGCTCCCAACAAGGTGTCTGCCCGCGTACCTGCCTTTCCAACGTCCCAGTCAAGCCACGCCAAGGTCCTCCACCCGCCAAGTCACCCACCAACGACGAGCCACGGACCCCCACCGGCGCCATGCCTGCGCGTAAGCCGGTGCCCGGCCAGGCGATGTAAACGGTGCTTGAAGATGGTTTTCTCTTTTGAGTTGATGACATTATGTGCAGGCTCCATGATCAAGCTTACATATGGCGGGGAGGGGCTTCGGGCAACAAATCTGTTTTCTTCATTTCAGCACACTCGGATCTGGCTGTGACATCCAGACCATTTTCACCAGCGACCGAAGCGCAGCACCCTTGCGGTTGGTCCCCGCCGAGGACGTTTCAATACTATTGCTTTCTACTCCGCGACAGTTGATTTGTGAGCGTGCCGCAAAGCGAGGCGGGAGAGCCAGTCTCTGTCTCTACCGAGCCCGGGAGAGAGAGGGGGGGAGAGGATTTGCGTTCCGGGAGCTGGGACTCTCGCGCCCGCCGTTTAAGAGAGAGGTGGTGCGATCAATTGTATGTTATTCTCGGTCGCAAGGGAGTTCATAGGGATTTTCTATTCCGATCGAGCCAGATTTGTTTTTTATCTTCGGTATATGGTATCTCTTCAATCAATCACCAACTAGGGACCTTAGCGATTCTAAACGGCGGCACTCTTGTGAAGTAACGTGATTGCGTGGTCAGACCGCGTCAACCAATCAGAGATCTATGTGTCCGTTTACTTGGGGAATGCCACTGTTTGACATGGTGGGAACAAAGCAAACGATGGCATGCATACAGCACAAATGCCGTATGAGATAGCACCGTCCGTGGCATGTTCTCCATGTTCTACACTTGTGCTGGGTCAGCATTGCTTCATGCTGTGGGAGCTGGCTCGTCGTGGTCATGCCGTTCGGACATCCCTCGGACAGAGACCACCGCCGCTCGACACGCCAAGCCAACAACTTCACCCGTGACACCCCAAGCACCGCACCCTTCACCCACGGCTACATCGCGCACCACCTCCGTCAACTGAACAGTTGCGGCGACCCCCGACTGTCGAATGTGCAATTGCAGGACCTGTGCGAGCAACTCGCGGACGGGCAGCTGGCTGAATACCTCGGCCTCCCGATCCGCGACGTCTTCGATGAGATAACCCCGCGACTGCGGAGGGCTGTTCTGTCGGCCAAGTACCCGGACGATCCTCCTCCTCCTCGCCGTCTACCTCATCATCGACAAGATTATCGGAAGATGACGACGCCCGTCCTCGGCCAATTCCTGGTCGCGATCAACGGCTTCGTCCAAACGCGCAACGAAGCCATGCTCGCCTCGTACTTCGCGCTCGAACCGCCTTTCGCGGAGCTCTACCTGCGCATGCGAGAGGAGTTGAAGCAGACGTACCCGAAAGGCCACGAGGGCGCGTTGGAAGAGAAGTGCGCGTCTATGCTCGGCGCCGCGCGAGCAGGGGACGACGATGACGGCAGCAGCCCGTGGACGGCGTTGGTCAAGTTCGTCGTGCAGTATCTCGGGTACTTTCGGGACATCACCGCGGACGTGGACCGGTATCTGGAGACGTACGATCTGTTGAGCGAGCTGCAGCAGCGGGCGAACAGTGCGCTCGGGCACGCGACCTTGGGACATTTGATCTTACCCGTCGTCGAGGCGAACGCGCGGCTCGTGTGTCGCTTGGCGATCGGATTGGACAGACGGCCGGAGTTGATCGCGCACTTGCGATCGCAGGCGGGAGGCGAAGACGGCGGCCCGCGCGAGACGCTGCCCGAGCGCGCGGCCAACATCCTCCGCCAGGCGTTCGTGACCTGTCTCAACGACCGCACGTCCGGGCTCGGCGGGGCGGACGGGACACCCGAGGGCAAGAAGCGCGGCATCTACACCATCGCCAACCTGTGCCTGAAGATCCTGTTTCAGATCCGCAAGACGCGCAACGCCACGCAGATTTTCGAGAACATCTACAACCTCTCCCCGCCCCTGTCCGCCTACCCCAAACGCGACCGCGTCACCTACCTCTACTACCTCGGCCGCTTCCTGTTCCAAAACAGCCACTTCTACCGCGCCCAGCGGGCCCTGCAGGCCGCCTACGACGAATCCCCCGCGCGACCCGAGTGCGTGCGCCAGCGCCGCCAGATCCTCGTCTACCTCCTCGCCGCCAACCTCATCCTCGGCCGCTTCCCGTCGCAGGCCCTGCTCGCCCGTCCGGAAGCCCACGGTCTCGACCAGCGGTTCCTGCCTCTCTGCTTCGCGATCCGCCAGGGCAACCTCCCCGCTTTCCGCCAGCATCTGTCTTTCACCAGCCCGCACGCGCCCTGGTTCCTCCACTTCCGCATCCTCTTGCAGATACGAAACAGAGCCGAAGTCCTCGTCTGGCGGTCCCTGGTGCGCAAAACTTGGATCCTCAACGGGTCCCGCCCCGCGCCCGAAAGCCGCGTCACGCCACAAGTCAACATCTCCGACCTCGCCGCCGCTTTCTCCTGGCTCGACCACCACCACCACCAACAACAACAACACAGCAACGAAGATGAGAGAAATTACACCGACCCGGACTTCCACAACCTCCCACACCCAGACCCCACCACGTCTGACAGCAGCCAAACCGCCATCGAATCCAGACTCTCCTCCCTCATCGACCAGCACCTCCTCGGCGGCTTCATCGCGCACCGACAGGGGAAATTCGCCATCACGGGCGTCAAAGCCAAGGGAGGCGATATACTGCTCGCCGGGTTCCCGGCGCCCTGGGGGGTCATGAAGGCTAGAGGGATGGCGACGGACGAGGGGGACGAGGTGCCGGGATGGAAGAGGGAGGGGACTGGGACTGGTGCTGGGGTCGGGGG
>Ga0058704_10000756_pt1 | contig 15886 bp, 15 predicted proteins | sample AgamicMgSfe_FD_71363 | JGI IMG/M metagenome (GOLD analysis project Ga0058704, IMG submission 71363) | Agave microbial communities from Guanajuato, Mexico - Mg.Sf.e | ecosystem: Host-associated > Plants > Phyllosphere > Phylloplane/Leaf | place: Guanajuato, Mexico | collected 2012-05-30
AATCGGCCATTTCAAGGGTCGCGGCCGGCACTGTTCGGAATTTGAAACCTGAGCTCATTGCTATTGAGATTTGTGATGGCGTTTCTGTACTGTAATTCGAGCTGTATGAGCGTTCTACGCAGCTGTAGTTGTAACCCTCGTGGGAATCTGATAATGGTATTCTTCGCGTTGAGAGGTATGCTTCCTTCCACCTCGAGTCTTGCTCAAAGGTCAACGGTATGTTTGGGAGTTTGTAGGGATCTGGTTGTCTGTTATAGCAGGGGGATCTGTGAAAGATAAAGTGCGATCGAGGCATCGATGGCTCGAGACTAATGGCATTGTTGTTCATGGCTCAAAACAATGTTCTTTGAGCTCTCCATAGTGTCGCATTGGTCGATGTGAGATTGCAAAGGACAAAGAGGTAACGACTGAAGTGACTAATTTTACTTTCGATGACAGACAATAGCACAAGACTGTGCCTACTCTCCCTTACCTTGATCATGCTACAAACATCTTCACATGTTATCAGTATCAGGGCCGCAAACTCGGGTTTCATGTGATGAATGTCGGTATCGCCAGGGTCGACATGCTGCAAACATTCACAAGCGAGCGTCGTGCCACGAGACAAAGAAATCTCCTCGGTGACCAAATACATGTTCGTGATAAAGAAAACTATTCGACCACGACTGGCTAGAATAGACAAAGGACGTGTAAAAAAGAAAATGTCGTTGATATACTTGCAGTCATGTTTCTCGTTGTCGCATGGTAGGTGGTGCGTGCCCCTTGCATTCCTCAGATGTTGAAGCCGCCGTGTTCGGCAACCTCAACAAAGCGCCATAGTCCAGCGTCTCTCGCAGCCTTCGTGACCGAGTCCACTTCCTTGAGATCGACTGGTCTGTTAATGTCGGAATACCTGACCTCTTTCTGTGTTTCGGGAGTAGCATTGACACCGCCTGGCTCTACAATATCTTTTGCGCGACCTACTCTGCCTCGTTTCTCCTTGCCAACGTGTGCTCGAGGGAAATACTGCTCCATGACATGAATGAAGAGATCCTTTGAGACGTTTTCGGCAAGCCACCTCACGATTTCTCGGCCTTCCTCCTCTTTGCCCGGCATCACTAAATGTCTGACGCACACGCCGCTTTTCGCAATACCATCAGGTGTGAAGCACAAATCGCCAACTTGCTTGTGCATGGCCTTGATGCTTTCCATTGCGACTTGTGCATAGTTGTCCGCTTTCAGCAAGCGCTTAGAAGATGCAGGACTCCATACCTTGAAATCAGGAAGGTAGATATCTACCAAGCCGTCTAGCAGTTTAATGCTGGCTAGTGAATCAAAACTGCTCGTGTTATAGATGATGGGGATCTCGAGACCCATGTCTTTGGCCGCAAGGATGCTCAAGACGACTTGAGGAACCACATGTTCTGGCGTGACGAGATTGATGTTGTGGACATTTCCGACGTCTTGCAGCTTGATATACCATTCGGCCAGCTCTTCAGGTGTAAGCGAGAAACCATTCTTTTGATGCGCAATGTCGTGGTTCTGACAGAAGACACATCGCAAGTTGCAACCCGAGAAGAAAACAGAGCCACTACCGTGGTGGCCTTGGAAAAATGGCTCTTCGCCGAAATGGGGTGCGACCGTGTTGACAACCACATCTGAGCCGATAAGGCAGGTTCCAGTCTTCTTGAATCGATTTACACCACATAGACGTGGGCAGAGATTACAGTTGGAAAGATGTACGTAAGCCTCGGAACGTTTCCTTGCTGATTGGATTGATGTCAGTTGTTGATATCGTGGTATGTAATCGTCAAGGAGAAACGGTGGTGCGAGGTGCAGGCATCGCAAGGCCGACGGTCGCGATAGAGTGGAATGCCAATGGTTGAACATGGCGCCATCAGGCCGCACTCGTCGGTGAAACATGATGCATTCTAGTGCATAAGAATTCGGATACGAAGATGTCGCTTCGATCGATTGTGACCTGTGTCCGCTTAGAGCACACATTGGAAGCACTTGGGAGGTCGGATGCATGTCGAATGGTGCCTCGATCATTGGGCGAAGGGCTCGAGTCGGATTTAGCGGACATAAGCGGCCATTGCCAACTTCACATTGGATCGATATCACACATCATTACTGTAGCCAAACATGTCTGAATTATCGTCGACAATGCTGGTCATCAGCACATAGATATCAGATCGAATGGTACCGCGAAATCGGGTTCATCTTTGGCGTTCTAAGTCAGATTCGAGGCTAATTTCAATTCTATCGACCCCGTCACAGTCTATCCCTTGCCCGTACTCCATGAGAAATTTCTCTTTTTTGCCATGTACAACGCATAAAGCTATGGGTATTGCGCTTAAATGACTTTTGTTTTCAGTCGTTGTTGATTGTGTGTAGAATCAACTTTGGGTATGACATCGCTCGACGGATTCGGTAGTAAGCAAGCTACTCATTCTTGCTGTTGCTGGTACCGCTCTCCATGATGCCATGTGGGCTGCGGATGACCACCCTACCTGTGTCTTTCATTGTCCCTCTTCCTTGAACGACAACAAATTCCATGACTGGGGCTTGCTCGACATCTTTCTCTGCTGCGATCTTACGTCGATTGCCGACAAAATCTACCAGACCGAATATGAGGACAAGGAGTAGACCCACGACTGCGCAACCGGCTGCGTAGTAGAATGCCTTACTCAGGTGCCCTACAGTAGTTGCCTTGTCGTCTTGGGAGTTTATTGCAGGACCGTCATTCGCCGGAAGTCCAGCATTTTCGACAAGCTGAACGATTGCTAAAGAGAAGGATGTCGCAAGTTGGACTGTAAGACTACAGAAAGCTCCAGTCAGGCCATGAAGCTTCTCGGGCTGAACCTCAGTCATGTACAAAACGTTGGCCGTATAGAGGAGATCGATTGCTGCAGTTGCGCAGATCATGGAGAAGAGAGGCATGCCCCAGAAACCTTGCTTGACATCGGCGAATCGCAAGAATAGTGGTGCTCCGACGTTTGCAAGTCCGGCTACGACAAAAAGGATGAGTATGGGTATGCGTTCGGTGAGTTTGCTGCTGGAAGTCGAAAGAGTTATGCCTCCGAGCAGCATTGGCAAGAACCAAAGAGGAACTTTAGTGTGGTAAACTCCGAATCGTTCTTCCAACCAGGTCGTTGCGGTAAACAGCCAGACCTCGAATGAGCCGTACATGAGCAGACTGGCCAATGTGAGTACAATCATGCCTTTTGGATTGAAGAAGGAGATTGGCAGAAGAGGATATTCCACAACGCGAGCTTGGATCCAGCAAAACAACCCGAGAACAATTGTGCCCAGACACAGTGGCACGAGAACTTTGGCAGAAATCCAATTCGAGGTGCCAGCGTCAGTACTTGCAGAGAGCGCGTAGACAACCATGATAATGCCAGAAATGCTGGTCAGGGCGCCCCGCCAATCGATCTTGGTTTGATTGTCGGCAATGTCTGTGATTGTGGTCGGTATGCACAGCCAGCCAAGCAACAAGACCACCAAGGAGAGAAAGCCCCCAATAGCAAAATACCAGTACCAAGAGTCTTCGTCAAGTTCAGCAGCGACAAGGATGCCAACGTAGAAGCCAATCGGAGCAAATGCGGTGTATATAGCAACCACAATTCTAAATATCCTCTTGTCCGTGTAAGTACGACTGTACAGCGGAAGACAAGAGCTTGTCATGGCAGCTGCGGCGACTCCTTGCATCGCTCTGCAGGCCAAGAGAGTGTTCAAGGAGAGGTCGGAGCAAGTCACAAAATTCCATATGGTCATCCAAGTAACTCCAAACATGAGGATCTTGTATCCACCGAACTTGTCAGAGAGCTGTCCGAATGGAAGAGTGAGGGCAGCTTGTGTCAGGGCGAGTATTGCTCCGGGCCAAAGGTCGAGCGGTTTTGAATCGTGGGTGGCTTTGCGAAGTCCGGGCAACAAAGCCGAGACGCCAGAGACCATGTATTCGGTGATCATCATTGCCAGGCAGAGACAGATGTTGAAGCCAATTTCCGTTGCCTTGTTTCGAAATGCTGGCTGCTTGTTGGAGTGGTAAGTTGATTTTTCGTTCTCATTGTGGGTAGTGGTTGCAGGAGTGATTATGCCGCTAGTGTTGTGACTTGAAGGAGTGTTGATTTGACTCAAGTTTGAGTTTGATTTGTATTTCTCTTTGGAGTAGTCAAGCAGTGAATCGAGGCTGTAGATACGACGGTAGAAGGCAGGTTTGGCAAGGATCTGGAGACGTCGCGAGAGATTGTCGGTCCAAGACACTGACGGTGGCGGTGCCTGATCGATTGATGAAGATGATCGTATAATATCCATGATGTGGTGATATCAGTCGATGACCAGTGCGACGATGCCGCAATTTCATGCGAGTATATCGTGATGTGGGAATGAGATAGAGGCACCGGAAGCGAGCATAAGTAGCATGAGTGAAAAAAGAGAAGGGTAAATCGCAGATTTAGTCCCCTTGTGCTCTGAACCCCTTGAACGTGAAGTACTGTAGGAAAATGAGGTGGAAAAGAAAGATGGGGTTTATAGAAGCGTGCGAAGGATGTACTCATGTGAACAATTCGAAATGCCGTATTTCTGTGCGGTACCAAAGTGGACTGCAATGTACAGGCAAGTACGATCTTCACCTGCACCTGCACCTGCACTTTTCACATACCAGGTTCCCGGATACTATACCGCAAAGAAGGGAGGGAAGGTGCAGATTAAGCTAGTGTAAGGTAATGACGAACAAGGAAGGGGCTAATACGACAAACTGCAGAAATGCAAACAACACGATGGAGCAGGTTGATGTACAGGTACAGTAAAAGAAGTCCAGTCCTGACGACTGCCTACTGTACCTGTACCTGGCCCGGCGACAATCCAGGCATTGACGCAGGATGAGCGCCTATGGCTACTTGGGATGAAGTGACTGAGGTGACGAAAATCTGTACAGTATGTGACAGACACTCCTGATACACCTTCCACGTGGCCGCACAGTCCATGAAACTGCCCGGTCTGGACGTGGAAGCGCATTGTGGTACCGCGATGTAGCTGGCTGGTCGACCTGGCGTCTGCAGCTCTGACAGATCAGAAAGGCGTCTCTTAGACTTCTTGCATCCTGTGGCGGCGGTTTGTCGATTTTTGCTGAATGAAACACTGAGTGACAAGGGAGTTTGCACTGTTTACATGACGCGGGAGGAAGTTGACGATTCACAGTCGCATCCAATCCCTGTACAGTACTGTTGCATCCACTTGGCAGATCTCTATCGACGTGTAACCAGGTTGACACTGAAGCAGCCATCTGCAGCGCGCCGATAGCGTGCATCACCATTGCTGTCAACTGAGGTCGAAAAGAAAACAAGCGACGAGAAATAAACAGCAAAAAACGATCTTGTCTGCAGTGTGTGTCATCCATGCAGAACATCCACGTCTCCACCCGACAGACGTCGACCAATCAAATCGCATGCGACAGGGTATGATACATGTACTGTAAACATCTGTCTTCCCAGCGACCAATTTCTGAACTATCTCGACCACGGTCATGGATATTGTGAAAAAGGGTCTGGGCATTGCCCAAGATTATCGACAAACGCGATGGATTGCTCCTGTATTACTGCTTACCGATGTTGTCTTTTGTGGACTCATCATCTGGAAGGTCCCATGTGAGCATCAAATTACGTAGACGTACCCTAATCACTTTCAAACTGACACCGGTTCAGATACCGAGATCGACTGGAAGGCGTATATGCAACAAGTCGCCCAGTACGTCGCAGGCGAGCGCAACTATTCCAAAATCCGAGGCGACACGGGACCTCTGGTCTATCCAGCGGTCCACGTCTACATCTACCGCCTGTTGTATGATGTGACGGAACAAGGGACCGACATTCGGTTCGCACAATACCTGTTCGGAGTCTTGTATCTTTTGACCCTTGCTTTGGTTATGGCTTGCTATCGACAAGCAAAGGTAAAGTCTGCTTCGGGTCGTTCCAGATGACAAAGGCTGACACATTGCAGATCCCACCATATGTGTTCCCAATGTTGATCCTGTCTAAACGACTGCACTCGATCTTCATGTTACGACTTTTCAATGACTGCTTCGCTGTCTTCTTCTTGTTTGCATCTATCCTTTGCTATCAGACTGGATTTTGGACAGCTGGTTCTGTCATGTACTCTCTTGGCGTGGGCGTCAAGATGAGCCTTCTTCTAGCATTACCCGCTGTTGGCATTCTTCTTCTCCAATGTCTTGGCCCAACAGGCGCCTTCGGAGGAGCTTTGCTCATGATTCAACTTCAAGTATGTGCGGTCTACAAGGCACGACACGGTCACTTTCTGACGAGCATAGGTGTTGACAGCATGGCCTTTTACGACCAAGTATTTCCTGAGCTATGCCTCACGGGCTTTTGAATTCTCACGAGTCTTTCTATTCAAGTGGACCGTCAACTGGCGCTTTGTTGATGAAGAGGTCTTTCTCTCGAAGCCTTTTTCGATTGGTCTGCTTGTTGCTCACGGTGCTCTGCTGACGCTGTTCGCTGCCACTCGCTGGTTGGCTCCGTCGAAAATGAGTGTAATTGACAACATCAAATCGCTCTACATCCAACCATCGCCACAAAAGCAGGGAGACATCGCTTCAAGAGTGACTCCACGCTTCATCCTCACCACCATTCTGACTGCCAATGTCATCGGCATGTTGTGTGCAAGATCCCTCCACTACCAGTTCTACGCCCTCCTCGCCTGGTCAACCCCATTTCTTCTATGGAGAGCAGGCCTGCATCCAATTCTACAGTATGTCCTCTGGGGTTTGCAAGAGGTCGCTTGGAATATCTACCCAAGCACCACTGCTAGCTCTTTGACGGTCGTTGCAATATTATTCATCCAAGTTGCAGCAGTCTGGTACGCGACTGGGTCGCAAGATACCCCCGCGAGGATTGATAAGAAGAAGCGTCATGCCGAGTGAACCAGCTTCGCTCACGTCTCTTCCTCCTCTTCCTCCTCGTCATCGGAGGGCGGCATTTTGCCTACATTAGACTCTTCGTCGTCAGAGTCTTCTGGATATGCAGATTTCTTGGCAAATTCCTTTGGCCAGTACGGCATCTTTCTCCAATCCTTCTCGTTGCGTACAATATTCACAATCTCTCCGTCCAATTTGTTGTCCCGTTCAGCCATCACATCCAAATCAAGTAGCACATAGCTTCCACGCTTGATCCAGATGGTTGATCGGAAGCGAGCAGGCAGCTCAACAAGTAGCGCTTTACCTGTGGCATCTTCGACATGGTAGAGGTTCTTGCCGGCAGCAGTCTTGACTCGGGCGAGACATTGCGAAGTGGACAGTTCGGTTGGCGGAGTAAGAGTCTCCTCGGCTGCTGCCTGTATGTTGCGTCTTGGTTTAGGCATGATAAGATCTTGCTGAGATTGAAGTACTGAGGTGCTTTGTTTACTGTGCTGGAACGAAATAATTTTTGATCGACAATCGACACGCGATGACGGACATCGGCTTCTGCGTCCCGCGGCCCGATGGACCCTGCGCGGTCCGTGGAAGACGGCCGACGCTTCACTGCCTGCTGCCAAGCCTATCTTACTCGCTATAGTAGTCTGCTCGGTATATACACACAGTTGTCCTAATCTTGCATAGTAAATTTATATTAATACTGCGAGTACAGAGCAAGGAAGCCTTGCTAAATTGCTATGATCATCTGCTGAAGTGTTTGCGTGGCTTTGACCACAGCGCGGGCATACTCCGTATCAGACTGCGAGTTTGCACCAGACAGGTGCTGTAAATTTAGGCGAGCAGTGCTTGGCAGCCGTGCCTTCTCGTAATGACTCAGGTCAAAGCGCGACTTCCCCGCGAAACATAAGGCGAAAGTCTACTGTAGTCTGATCTTTGTTTATCAAACGGCAGATCTGGTTCAATGATCTAGATTTCAGCATGGAAAGCCTTCAATGCCAGGTATCTGTGCTATGTTTTCGTGTCTGAAGTCGAATCGAGACGACACAATCGGTCGTCATCAGTCTTGGAGCAACATACAGCCGCAGCAGCACGAGCAGACTCCGCGCGGTCTTTACAGCTCAAGAGTGGGGGCCACCAAGTTGCGTGCATCGCATCGCATCGCGCTTTCCGTTTCTAACCCGCTTGGGTTAAGTCTGAGGAGGAGTGCACCCTCCACGCGCGATCATTGGTTGAATTACCTATTATTACACCGCACAAATGGTGTGTACGAATTTACAAGGATCTTCTCTCTGCATCAAATCGCTCATTATCACCCGTCTCGCACATCGTAGCATAGGAGGCGACGACGTTGCTCTTGTTGGGTGTCTGGGAGCTCCTTTTCTCTTTTGTTCAATTCTTGCACAGCTTCTTCTACGTTTGTGGTCCGCCCTTCCTGCACCCCAGGTCGCGATTGTAGCGGCTGCACTTATAGCAGCGCCTAGGGGCGATCAAAGCGTCTTAATCTCGTCCTTGACCGTTGTTGAATTCACGTAATGTGTCGGCCTTGTGACCGAATCCTTACCGAGCAGTAAAGCGTCTACCACGATATTGTTGTTTTGTGAAACTTCTCACCTCCTACTCGAGCATCTACTGGACGACTCCCGACATCACCAAACGTCCAAATGCTGTCAAGCCTTTTGAGACCCCGCAAAGGGCGTCGACGTTCAGACCGCTCGCCCTACGCCTCTCCATTCACTTCTCCAGCAATAAACAACCAAGAAGATACTGACGAGGATCCTGCCGACCAAGACCACGGAGATGGTGAATACGATGACGGAAGCTACAGCGGAAGTCAGGACGATGAGGGCGAGCCTCTGCTTCCAATATTTTCTGCTCCACATTTGGGTACGAGAACACGAAAGTGTTGTTCACCATGGTCGCTAACGATGTGAACAGACAAACTCCCATTGTACAACATCACCCACGCGATTCGTATGCTTATCGTTCAGAAATGCGAGACCACTCTCACATGGGAACAACTGCGATCCCCACAAGTCTCCCAATTCTTGATCAAGCCGATCCAGTCACAGATCAGGAACAACCATTTCAACAGAGCCACCCTCAGCGCACTAATCTCCAATTGCTTGCAGTTCAAGAAAGAGTCTGAGTCACTTCCCGGAAATGCTAGCGTTAGCAGGACAAGAGCCATGTTGTCGGAACTCCTCGCCATGAGATTGCTGAAGGAGTACACCACACGCGAGTTAATTGATGCCTTGAGCTATGATTTCGATCCTCTCCAGGGCATGGCTCCGGTTGTGACTGCGAACCGCGGACTAGGCATGGCAGGCTCAAGTAAGGCCGCTCAAGTCCCGCGAGGCGCAAGGATATCCACCGTTGAAATTGCGATTCGAGCTACCGCGAAGAAATTTCTAGCACACCCATCCGTGGTTCAGCAACTCGAGGCTATTTGGGCAGGCAGTATTGTGTTTCATACAGCCGCTGACCATCTTCATAGAAGACCTGAGAAGCAGGTCTCGCGCAAGCAGAAAGGGTATGGCACTATCCCTTCCCCAGGGCAGCCTGTAGACTATCTCACCTCGAAGAAAGTGCCTGCCCAGCGCACCGAGGAGTTGCATTTCAGACGGTCTGTCACCTTGTACAATCCTCGGGATGCATCGCTCTTCAAGCTGTCACGTCTTCGAGTTCCACGATACAGGCAGGTCTTTTCCACTATATCCTACGCCGTCATGCTTGCTTTGTTCATTGCCGTTCTTGCCGACCGATCTCTGGAAATTACAGCATTGGAAATTGTCTTCTGGTTTTGGAGCGCTGGATACATGCTTGACGAGGTTGTCGGCTTTTCTGAACAAGGTTTCGGTCTTTACATTATGAGCGTTTGGAACGCCTTTGATCTTGGTATCCTCGGCCTTTTCATCGTCTACTACATCCTGCGCATCTGGTGCGTCGCCGTGGCGGATGCTCACAACCAGCATCGTATCGCGAGTATGGCATACGACGTCTTGGCTTCCACCGCAATTCTCCTCTTTCCTCGCGCGTTCAGTGTCTTGGACCACTACAAGTACTTTTCGCAGCTGCTCATTGCTTTCCGCCTGATGGCCCAGGATCTGATCGCCATCTTGGTCCTGATTATCATTACTTGTAGTGGTTTCTTTGTCTGCTTCACGCTATCATTCAGCAGCGAGACCACCACTGGAACTAACGTCGCATTTGCTCTTTTCCAAATTGTACTCGGTTTCACTCCCGCAGCATGGAATGTCTGGTCTGATTACAATCTTCTCGGTCAGATCATTATGGGTTTCTTTCTGACCATTTGTCACTTCTTGATCGTGACCATCCTCATCACGGTCTTGACCAACTCTTTCATGGCCATTGTACAAAACGCTACCGAAGAGCATCAGTTTCTGTTTGCCGTAAACACAATCTCTATGGTCAAGTCAGATGCCCTCTTTTCCTACATTGCGCCAAGCAACGTTTTGGCCTGGTTGATCTCTCCGATTCGCTACATCATCCCTTTCCGCAAGTTCGTCAAGCTCAATCGTACGGTGATTAAGATCACTCACTTTCCCGTCCTGCTTGTGGTCTTCCTCTATGAGCGTCTGATCCTTTCCAACATCACATACGAACCCACAGATTTGGTGGAGAGGAAGGCGCCGGTGCCGACACCCGGCGGATTTAGTCTCAATAAGAACTTGTTCAGTCCTGGTGAAGGCCGTCTCAGAGAAGCTTCCGTGGTCTCTTTCCACAAAGACAGAGCGTTGGACGAGGTGTTCCGTAGACCGTTCCAGGGCTCGACTATACGTACGACCGCACCCGACATGGAGCAGGATCGTCGGCAGTCTACCGATGTCGTGAGTGTCTGGATGAACCACGTTGGTAACGAGGGTGGTGCAAGTCCTCCGATCGAACAGCCTCAGTCGGAATTGGATCGGCTTGAAACTCGAAGGCCACCATTCAGACGAGCTATGACTTCTGGAACTGGTCGAAGCAACCGACGTGATGTATCCTCGGCAAGCAGGTCTGTCCTCTCCGATCCAGAGGAGCGCTCTTTCTTCGCTGCGAGACGGCCTAAGAGGATCGAGGAAGAGACGGACCAAGATCTCAGTCTCGACAGTATTCCCCAAGATACCGAGGCTGATGGAGATGACGAGCTTGTAACCGGAGACGAAGGCGATACTATTGGGAAGTCATCACATGCGCTAGGCATCACAACGGACGAAGGCGACGCAGAGAACATCGCGATTTCTGCATCTGAGTCTGAGACCCCCGACTATTTTGCAACTCCAACAGTGCGCAAGCCGTACAATATGCCTGGATCTGATCCGCTATCACATGCAGCGCGAGCACGCTTGTTGGCTTCTACAAACTCGGCACCTACCTCACCCGGCGCTATTGGGCACCCTGGAATGTCCAATCATATGCGCAACATGTCAAACAGAACGATTGTTCCTCAGTCATCTGCTGATCCAATAACCTCGTCCGCGTCTGAGTTTTCTAGCCTGCGCAGACCCTCAAGGCCACAAACCGGCCGTCAACCAGCCTCGGAAGCTCGAGCCCAGAATATTCCAAGCGCTAAGAAGACACCACGACCGACATCTTCTCGCGCCCGTCCCGCAATGCCGAACCGAGGCGCGCAACAGACAGCACCGAATATGCGCACTCTCGCCAGCTTCAACTTCGACCAACACCGACCACGACGAGAGCCTTCTTTCAATACCATGGCACTCGATCTGGCCTCTGATTTCGACGAAAATCGCTTCGGAAGTGCCGTTGATGTTGGCGGCATTTCTGGCATGCCTGCCTCCTTCTCTGAGCAACTGTTCCGCGAGCGTGAGCTCGCACGCCGTGCCGAGGCTGAGCGTAAGCGCGTCGATGAGGACGAGGAGAAAAGCATGGTCGGGCGCATTATGCTAGCGCGCATGAATACGCTCGAAGAAGGTTTCCGCGAGATGCTGAAGGAAGTTCGAGTCATGCGCCTTGAGGGCACCATGGGCAGCCGCAGTGGTACTGAAAATGGTTCTGCACCAACTCGAAGTCAAAGAGGCAGTGGCAGTGGTCTCACTGTCGTGACGGCGCCTTTATCCGGCTCCGGCAGTAGCGGCCTGCTGCCCAATGACATACGTCCTGGTACCCCTCTTTCGAGATCCATTGGCAGCAAGCCAAAGAAGAGCCCTCGCAAAATCCAGCGCAGGGGTAAGGGCAAGGAGCCTCAAGGCTTTTTCACCTCGAGTCTATCCGAGACTGTCATGAGTCCCGAACTGGACTCTACGGACGCCACGCCTATGGAAGGAATTCAGAGAGAGGACTTTGCAATTCCAGGCACGTTAAGTCCGATGCAGACGACCAACAGTAACCGCGCCAGCGTCATTTTCATGGGAGATGAGGAGAATTTAGAAGGAAGTAGGGAGATTGCTCCTGTGGATGAGGAGCCTGAAGAGGACAAGCAAGATAAAACAGACGCATGAGATGGGTTCTGGAAGTTGCGAAATGTGCATTACATGGTACACAGGGGTTACGATATCTCGTGCAGAAAAGGGTTAATACGTTGGATTTAGCATGGCGTTCTGGGTTTCGGGTATATGTTTGTGAAATAAATGCAAGCTTCCGGCTGACTCAAAGTCTTGATGCCAAAACTCTTTGGTCTTCAAAATGTATGCCTACTCGCCTTACTCGATCGTTATCGCGTAGTATGCGGTCAGCGTTCTTATACCCCTCCTCCTGATCGAGCCGGCGTGACGTGGTAGGTTGCTTCTCGTGCTCTGGCTTCAGCGGATGCTCCCTGCCAGCGATAGGCTACGATAGCGCTTCCGACCGCTGCGAGCGAGAAGGTCGTGGTTCTTTTGCTGAGGGCTGTTAGTATTCGTTGAAGGTGGGTATGTGGTGTATCATGGAAGGCTAGGAACAGGAGAGCTAGAGACGTACAAAGCTGGAGTGGAAGGCATGGTTGTTAACTGGTCTGCTATCAAGATGCGTCTATCAAAGTTCTTGAAGATGTGTGTGGGTGTGTGATTGATCACGGGAAAGGATGAGATGGTAGAGGTGTTACGTGTTGAGGACCCGAAGGAAGCAGTGGGAATATGATCGCCTACATGAGTTCCCCGGGAAGCTAAATAGCTCTACACACAGCGGTCTGTAAGAAGGTTGAGATGTAAGTTTCATGCATGACCTACATAGTACTTGTACCGTTGCACAATGCGGGGACAGAACTGGGGATCTGCGGGGGAGACTGTTTGGGTTCGCAGCGCGATAGAGTTTGGCTGTCGAGCTTGTGTGAGTCTTTGTAGACTTGCGAAGTCTAGACCTCTGCTGGCTGTGAATCTGGTAGGAAAAAAGGGTTGTAAAAGGAACCGATACCTGTCTCTATCAGACAAGTACGAAGGTCAATCGCTGCAAAACAGCTAGAGCAATGGAAGACGTCGCAGTATCGCACTTGAAAGCACATCCATATCAGGCGCGGACATGGTGATCGAAGAATGAAAACAAGTGTCTGTTCAAGAACAGATTGAATCAAGCGAGCTCATCTTGTCCAGACTGTTATACCGTGCAGATCTGCGCAACTCTTCGTCGACGTATGGTCGAGAATGATTGCGTCGTGAGATGTGATTACCCCAGATCGCTCACGTGACCCGTGACGTCGACCCACTTCGGCAATCACCATGACGGTGGCTTAGGAGACTCCCGTCTTCTGAACCACTTCGTCCATCTACGACCCCAAACATACAATTCGCTCAACTCCAGACGTGCAAACACACGGATCACAGACACACCGCAATCATGGCTTCCTCATCGACCGCAGCAACACCGCTACTTTACTCTTGTATAGCGTACAAAAGCACCATCCTCAGCGAGCACACCACCTCGGCGGATTCAGCAACTTCCGGTCTCGCAGGCGTGGTTCTACCCAAGATCGACCACTCCAGTGCAGAGAAGCGAACATATGTCCATGGCTCGAACAACATCCACTACATCGCCGACGCCGAACCTGCCTCTTCAGACCCATCGTCTTTGTCAGCACCAGGCCTTACATATCTTGTAGTCGCACCTTCCGACCTAGGACGTAGAATACCATTCGGATACCTGTTGCAGGTCAAGAAGGACTTCCTCACCAAATTCCCCGCGGCCAAGACGAACTTTTCCAGCCTCCCAGCCTACGGCGCAGCATCCTTCAATAGCGAGATGAAGAAACTGATGGTCGAAATCGGCACCTCAAAAGCCGGACAAGAGGATGCGTTCAGGAATGTGCAAAGAGAGATCGAAGATGTGCGCGGCATCATGACGGAGAACATCGAACGCGTGCTGGAAAGAGGAGAACGAATCGATCTTTTGGTGGACAAGACTGATCGCCTTGGAGGATCGGCGAGGGACTTTCGAATGCGCAGCAAGAATCTTAGGAGGAGGATGTTTTGGAAAAATATTCGTCTCATGGTACTGCTTGGAGTAGTGTGTGTCTTCCTGCTTTATCTTCTGGTTGGGTTTGGCTGTGGTCTTCCTGGTAAGTCTTCTTGTGCCTCGTAGTTATTTCTGCTAACGGGTCCAGCGTGGTCGCGGTGCATTCGTCACTGATCTTTTTTTTCTCTTCTTGGACTACATATACCCCGATACTATCTTCTTTTTCTTACGTCCCACTCTCACTCAGTGCCGACCTCATACTAACATACGGATTTCATATGCAGTATATCAATCGCTTAGTTGGTTCATTTCAATTGCACCTTCGTATTTCTCACTGCTTCATCTCAATCACATCTTCTTATCCTTCACTTCACACTTCGACGTTCTCGTTGGACTCGATCACTCCAGATCAAATCCTCTTCAGTTCCCTTCGCTCTCGACCAAGGCAGGAGTCTGTCAACCTATATAAACCAGTTCCCCCAGCTCCAGAAGCCTTCAATTTTCACGTGCACACCATCCTTCCTGCACAGCTCTACTTATCATTTCTTTGACACAACTTCCTCATCTTCCCTCTCAATCTCTCTTTTTCGTCACTTCCATTTCCGGACCATTTGTTTCGAACCCTTCAATAATTCACATCAGCTCATCGACGACTTCATTTATTTCCATCAACCTTACAGCGCAAGCATCGATATATGTGCATGGCTTGAGCAATTGGATGCACCACAGTTGCAGCGCATCATCCTTTCGATCTAGTCGCGAGATCTTAGTCGATTATTCTTCCTCATCAATCAGAGCCCCACAGCTTCTCACAATCCAAAAAATTCAGCTCTTGTGTGCTTAGCCACAGCTTTCAGCAACATCACTACCAACTCTGCCGCTCAGCTTCTGCTTTATAGATACTGCTTTGCCACGAGACCGAGACCCTTTGTAGGGTCCAGTCACGTCTCCGCCTGTCATAGTGTTGTACGAACACGAAAACAGAAGCACACCAACTCGCCGGCTTCACTCAGGAACAAACTTCAATCAAGTTAACGAATCAGAATGGCGCAAAAGCCTGGTCGTCCGCAAAAGAAGAAGGAGTCAAGCTCCTTGTTTGTAAACGAAGACTCGGAGGACTCAGATCCCGAAATTGGGACCACAGAAGAGCGAGTATGTGCCAGTGATGAGGATGATGAGCGCGTCAAAGCAACAGGCGGAACAGAGCAGGCTGTAGCCGAAGAGCTCTTGCCGACGCCCAGCAACACCAAAAAGAAGATAGCTATCAAGCCGACCATGACTGATGGACAAACGCAAGGATATAATGCCAATCTTCTCAGAATGAGAGAGATGCTTGCAAGTAAGAACTTCTTCAATACAGCCACCCAAGCCGAGTCCGAAGAGGAGAATGTCGTAGATGGTGGAACCGAACTCACAGAGTCTCAAGATGAGGAAGCAGATAACGCAAACACCGACGACAACGAAGATAGCGTTGCATCACCCAAGAAACGCAGTCGCCAATCGTCCAAGAAGACAACGGAAGCTACAGCGAGCAAAGCAAAGAAGACAGCTCCAAAGCCCATCACCAAACCAAAGGTCAAGAATGCA
>Ga0058704_10000757_pt1 | contig 15871 bp, 14 predicted proteins | sample AgamicMgSfe_FD_71363 | JGI IMG/M metagenome (GOLD analysis project Ga0058704, IMG submission 71363) | Agave microbial communities from Guanajuato, Mexico - Mg.Sf.e | ecosystem: Host-associated > Plants > Phyllosphere > Phylloplane/Leaf | place: Guanajuato, Mexico | collected 2012-05-30
GGCCTGATCAGCGCACACGGCATCCCCCCGGACCTCCTCCCCCGTCTCCTCATCGTCCCCACACACCCTTACACAGGCGCCGAAATCCGTTCCATCATCGCCACCCGCGCGAAACTCGAATTTGCGACTCCGTCCGCCCCGTCCCTCGCGGACAATGGACCACAGGCGCTACGCGTCAGCGCCAGTCTGAGCGAGGAGGCTTTGGTGGAGTTGACGCGGCAAGGCGAGAAGGTGAGCTTGAGGTATGCTTTGCAATTGCTCGCGCCGGCGGGAATCTTGGCGCGGGCGAGAGGCAGTGAGGGTGCGGTCGTTGGTGGTGAGGACGTGAGGGAGGCTATGGGTCTGTTTTGGGATGCGGGGAGGAGTGCGGCGCGGGTCAAAGGGGACGGGGAGGGGGGCTTCATTTCATGAGACGGGTGTTTTCTATTTATGAGATGAACGGCCTGACGGGCTATATGTCCAATCAAGCGGAGAACATCCGCCGGCGGCGCACATCACTCACGCAATGGCTGCCGGTTAGGGAAGAAATCTACTGGGCCACTTAATCTCAAGTCTGCCAAATAGGATCGAACGCCTGACTGCCTCGCTTGAAAATGCGGTAGTCGGGGCCGGGGCGGCGCAAGGCTACCTTCTGATATACTCGACGATCGCACGAGCGCAGGGCAGTCGAAACGGTCTTCCAGAACGGGTCATTTGCGTTTTGAGTGGCGCCCTGCAACTCTAGAGCACGATGCAACAGGGATAAGGGAGTAGCGCCAGCGTCCGGCGCGATATGCGCATTTGTAATTATGAGGATTTTGCATGATTACTCGTACAAGAAAGATCACCACTTCGGGAAACCTCCACCTGTTTCAGGGACTCCGAAACGCCTTCGGGAAGCGTACTGTTCACGCCAGCTGTACCATACCATGCACGCTAGAAGAGAGAAGTCGCTGCATCATCGGAACTTACTCACGATGACCGCAATGATCAGGATTATCAGCACGACAATGATGCCAATCGTGATGACCTTATTCGTCGCCATCCTAAACCCATCCACAAGTACAAGTTAGCAATGGGTCAATCAAGCCTTCCCGCGTCACCACGCGAGATATCGAGTGAAAATCAGGTAACCCACCTTCTCGCCATCCCCCTCAAAGTCTTATTACTCCGATCCGTATACCCCTCGCTCTCCAACAACGTACTCCGCGTATGCTCAATCGTCTCCCTCTGCCGCCCCAGATCCGCCAGCGTATTGCGTCCAATATCCTCCGTCTCGAGCGCGATCCGCTGACTCTCCCTCAACCGGCCCGAACTCCTCTCCAGCCGATCCGTGCCGGAAAGCAACTGCTGTCGCTGCTCGAGCTGCTCGTCGGCGGCACCACCACCGGCACCACTCCCGGACGGGTTGTCCGTGTACCGCTTGCCGAACAGCGCCGAGCGGTCTTCCTGCAGGGCTTTGAGCCGGCGCTTCGCGGCGTCGACGTCGCTTTCGTGGTTGCGGAAGCGTTGGTTCACTTTGACTTTGGCGGCCGAGGGGATGTTTTGTTTCTCCAGGCGCATCGAGTCCAGGAGTTCGTGCGCTTCTTCCAGGGCGCGCGAGGCGGAGGTCAGGGCGGCTTTGCGCGGTTCGCCGTTGAGGGTGGGGATGCGGTCAAGGGTTTGGGTGAGGTCCGCGTGGGTCAGGGAGAGCTCGGCTTCGTAGCTGCTGAAGAGTTCGCTGCCTGGAGCGGAGTCGGCGGTGGAGTTGGCCATGGTGGGCTGCTGTGTGATGGGAGAGGGTGCGGATGAGAGTTGGTGGACGTGTTGTTTACGAGTCCCCTCGGATGAGGGGAGAGTTATATGGTCGTTGACGTGGTGCGGGTTGACGTGGCGAGATTAATTCGATGTTGCCAATGGGATGAGTTATGTGTAGGTGCAGGTGGTTGTTGTTGCCTTGAAGGTCGGGATGAGCTCGCCGAGTGTGGCTTGTAACGTCATGTGAGCGCTGGGAATTCCAAACATGCAGGTGTACCTAGGTACTTGTACAAAATCGTACAGTACACCCCATCACTTCGAGAACATCTTCACAACCCCCCGAACAAGATTCTCCCTTGATTGTCCTTATGTGATCAGTGCAGTGTGCAACACTCCCTTCCTCTCCGGCTCGCGCTAGCCCGCATTGATCGACGCCTCGAAGTTGGCCACCAACTTGGAAGGCCACTTCAAGGCTTCACATTCATCTTATGTCAGTCCCTTGAACTGCGTCCTGATCATTAGCACCTTTCCATGCGTGGATCCCCAAAGCAGCAACCTAGGTAGAATCCAGTCACTGCAGGGCCAAGATGACGCCAGCCGCCACCACAGCCTCCCTGGACTCGCCACCACGCAGGAAAGTCGCCATCGTCGGTTCGGGATGTGCTGGCCTGGGTGCAGCTTGGGCATTGAAGAACAGCGACGATTGTGAAGTTCACATCTTCGAAAAGTCGTCGCGACTGGGCGGCCATACTAACACCCAGACATGGAGACACGGCGATCACAGCGTCCCCGTCGACACCGGATTCATCGTCATGAACACGGCCACATATCCGAACTTCATCCGCTTCCTGAAAGCTGTCCGGGTCGACCCGGTCGAGACGGAGATGACTTTCGGTGTCACGCGAGATCATGGCAATTTCGAGTGGAGTGGTGAGGCGCGAGGGATCTTCGCTCAGAGGCGAAATCTATTCCGACTCGGGCATTGGAGGATGATCTTTGACATTATTCGATTCAATCAATTCGCGCTGGACTTGATAGCGGACGACGAAGAGGGCGGTCTTGAGAGATTGGGCTCGAGTGTGAAGCGGAGAAGGTATGCGAGGGATATGAGCATTGGCGAGTATCTGGATCGGGAGGGTTACTCGCAAGGCTTCAAGGATGACTATCTTATCCCTATGACAGCGGCTGTGTGGAGTACGTCGCCCGACAAGGCTTCGTTGGAGTTCCCGGCGCAAACCCTCATCCGGTTTATGTGGAACCATCATCTGTTGTCCACGGTTGCAGCCCGGCCGCCGTGGCTGACCATTGCGGGCGGCTCACAACGATATATCGACGCCATCATCTCCAGTTTCGACAGGGATCGCCTCCAGATCCACACCTCCTGTGAGGTAGCGAACGTCCTACGACCGTCAAGGGGAGACGAAGGTGGCGTAAGCATCTCGTGGGTTAACGCCTCCACCGGTCGCATCGAAGGCGATGTTTTCGACCACGTCATCTTAGCCTGTCACGGCGACGAAGTCCTCCCTCTACTCGCCAAGCACAGCCACCACCAATCCTCTTCAACCTCCTCCGACCCAACCTCCTACACCAAATCCTCCAGCGGCCTGCAATACGTCTCCGACACCGAACTCTCCATCCTCTCCGCCTTCCGCACCAGCGAAAACACCGCCTACCTGCACTCCGACCTCTCTCTCATGCCCAAGCGCCGCGCCGTCTGGACCGCCTGGAACTACCTCATCAACACGCCCTCCCCGTCCAAACTCTCCTCCCCGGCGGGCGTCAGCCTGACATACTGCATGAACATCCTCCAACACCTGCCGGAAAACCGCTTCGGCCCCGTCCTCGTGACCATGAACCCCCTGCACCCACCCGCGCCCGCGCTCACGCAGGGGAAATTCGTCTACCGCCACCCCCTGTACACGGCCGAGAGCGTGCGCGCGCAGAAGCGTCTGGAGGGGATCCAGAACACGCGCGGCGTCAGCTATTGCGGGGCGTGGACGAAGTACGGGTTCCACGAGGATGGGTTCAGTTCGGGCCTGCGTGTCGCGATGGAGCATCTGGGCGCTGAGTTGCCGTTTGAGTTTGTCGATTCCACGTACAGTCGGGGTCATCGGCCGGAGTTGGGGTGGAAGGATTATGTCTTGAGGGTGGGGTTGTTGCTGATCTTGATGTGGATTCGGGTGGTGGATGTGGTGTTGAAGTTGCCCGGGGCTGGATTGGGCGTGGCTGTTATAGGACATGTGGTTGCTTCTCTTCTGGATCTGGCGGAGCATATTGGGTTGCTTTGACAACGGTATGTAACTGTAGACTTGTAAATGGTGGAGGACGATATCCTTGGGCTCTGTCGATGTTATGCAGGGTTACGTCGCTCAAGCATGGGAATTCTCTATGCATTTTGGGCCATCTGAACAGTGTCACGTGACATGAGTAGACGTTCGAGGGACCACGACAGCGCAACAAAGCTCGATAGTCACTACGCCCCGCTATACATCTACATATTTACAAAGTGTCCGAAAGGAGCTTGTTCATGCGCGCCATCTTCGCCGAGACGCTGAGGTCGATGGTGCGGTCGCCAATCTCGACGACCAAACCGCCGCGAATGTCCGGGTTGACCTGTCCGGAAGTGTTAGCCACATACCAGCAATACGGAAGTCTGCGCATTTCCTCACCTTAGGCACAACCTTCAACTTCTTGCCCTGGCCAACATACTGGCTCTTGCTCACAGCCTGCTCCAACTGCCTCACGACCTTCTGGTCCAACGGCGCCGCGCTGGTGATGGTCATCTCGACCTCGCCGCGCGCCGCGCTCATCAGCACGCCGAACTTCTCGCACACGCCCTCCAGCACGCTGAGCCGGTTGTTCTCCGCCAGCGTCTGCAGGAAGTTCTTCACCGTGTCGCCCTTGTCCTGCACGCCGGCGCTCTTCTGGATCTCCGCCACGATCTGCTTCTTGTCGTCCATGGTGAGCGTCGGGGCGGTCAGGATGCTCTGGAGGCGCGCGTCGCGCTTGAAGGTGCTGCTCATGTTGTCCAGGGCTTTGGAGACGCTGTCGAGCGAGCCTTGCTTGGCGGAGGCGGTGTACTGTGGTGTTCCCCCGGGTTAGTATGCTGTGTATGGACAGGGTACGATTGGCGGTAGCGGAGGTCCTACCAGGGCGCTGGCGTAGGTGCCATCGAGACCGAAGAGCGCGACAGGAGGCTTGGTGTTGGCGGTGGCCCTGGCGGGCTCGGCGTAACCTCTGGTAGCGGCGACGGAGATGCGAGGAGCTGCCACTCGGGCAGACCGAGCTGCGACACGGCTGGCGAGCATGGTGAGTGGTGTTGGAGAGGGGGAATGGGAGGCTTGACAGGTCGTCGTCGACGTGAGGTGGAGGTTCGGCTTCTCTCGACGCAAGATTGAAGCCGGCTGTTTCCGCCGCTAGGGTGTCTCGTTCCCGGAAGCAGCACAACCTCACTTCATCACTTGCACTCGTCTTCCATGATATGTCACTTCTTCTACTTATTGCGGTGCTCATATCAAGCCAGTCTTGACCGTCGACACCGTCACTCTACGATGTGAATGAGCACGTCGATGCCTCTTCGGCGTGCTGTTCAGTCCTCACAGCACAAGTCAAGCTGCAGGACTTCATTATGATTCGCCAAGCTCTCAACATTCATCACAAAAATAGGTACAAATATTGGCAGGTCCAACGTGGTGTCCCTTACACGATTCTTCAGCAAACCATCGCCTGCCATCCCGAGTGGTGACAAACGACTAGCCTTCATGGACTGGGGCACAGAAGTGAGCGACGTACATTGCCCATGTGATGGTGGCACTTATCACCCTCAAGCTGGTGACCAGTCCACGGATATGCGAATCACATGGAAGGCCGGCGCCGCTTCACTTCGGTCGTTGTTGAGAGCTTGAGGCTCGGCCACGGCGGTCCCAGTGTCCGATGTTGCGGTCAAGCACCTTGAAACCGCCTGAAGCCGCAATCCAGTGACGTTCAAAAGCTCCGAGCGTCAAGCTGTCCGAACATGAAACGCGCACTCCCTGCCACCATCTTTTCGACACCCCGCAATGGAACTGCTATTGTCGCTCGGGACGTCCATTGTAGCTCGAGACGGCCATTGTGCGGACGGAGGTACAAATATTTTCGCACTCTGGTCGCTGGTCTTTTTCCCTTCTCTCCAGATTTCCTTATTTCAGCTCTCTTCATTGCGTTCCCTTTTCCATCCCTTTGTCAGCTCTGGTAGCGGCATACACAGAAGCATCGTACATCGTCTTAACAGCAGTATAGCTTGCAGGTTCAAGCTCAGTCTGTCACATTCAGGTGCGTCCGACCTGGTAGTGGCATGTACACAAGCAACATCCATCGTGTTGACAGCAATACAGCTTGCAGGTTCAAGCTCAGTCGACTATAGCAGCACAAGCAGCAGTTTTCGCCTCGCAATCAATCACTTCAGGATCAAAATGCCTTGCGATAGAGCCTCTCACAACCATGTGTGGGTGACGAGCGGCACTCTCGTCATCGAGCGCTGTGAGCGCTTCTGCATGTTCTGCACCGGAGACAATGCGGCGCATCGTTTCGGGCACGCCTGGTTCCTCCGGCGCCATGTCAGAGGCGTGCATGGCAAGGAGTATCCTAACCTAGAAGTCTCCGAAGGATGGTAAGCTTGCCAGTTACCTGCCTTGATTGTTCGATGCATTGCTTACGCTGGTTGCAGGACTAAACCAAACGGTACGGTCGCCGGCGTTGCCAAAGGCAGTGATGCCACGACGCCAAAGAGCAAGACGTCGAAGCGCGCAAACCAGCAGACTACTACCGAAAAGGCGACCAAAAAGACGTCTGCGAGCAACTCCGCTCCGGTCGCCTCGAACTATGCCAAAGCTCCAACTACTCCGCTGGCCAATCCTCAAACGTCTGGTCTCGACCTATCACCACCTTCAACCCCTGTGGGTCAGCTGAACGACATCACCGGGCTGGACTTCAGCGGCACACATCCGGAGGACTCGGAGTTCTCCGATCTCCTCACCGAATCCTTTCTACAGTCTGGAGGCTTCGAAGACACCTTCGGCTATGCTGGCCTTTTCGGTGATGGCGTCCTCGGCGATGGCAACCTCGCCCAAACCATCTCCCACCCGTCAGCGCCGTTCCCAGCTGAGGAAGCGGTTGTGTCCTAGGACGGCACAGCCCCTTTCCTCGACGAGAATGGCGCCCCCGTTCTTCCAGGAGCTGATGAGGAGGCGAACGGCACTCCGCCGGATTCTTCGCCAAGCTCTCCGTCAAACACCCCGCCAGGCACCCCACCGGGCACTCCAGCGGGCAACCCGAAAGCCGGCGCTCGCCTCCCCATCCGCGTTCTAAGCAGCATCCAACGTGCCCGCGATGACCCAACCACGATCATGCCCGCCCGGCCAGGCACCGACACCAGCCTTGCGGCTGCCAACGTACTGGTCGATGGTTTCAATACCATCATCACGCACATGCTTCGGAGTGGTAAAATCAATGAGACCGAGGTGTTGTACGTGCTTGAGAACTACCGAACCTCCTTCCAGTACGGGCTGGACAACGCCGAGTTCACGATCATCGGGTAGGAGCGCAACGAGGCCGAAACGCAGAAATGTTCACGGGTGTGAAGACAGGCTTACAGGCTGTACATGATGCTGTTGCATCAGCTCATATGAAGCGAGGCTTACAGGCTGTGGATGATGCTGTTGCACCAGCTTGTACACGATTTTGGTATGGCAGCGAAGTCTTCAAGACATACGGGTGACTTTCTTGGTGGTCGATTTCTGTACCGATCCATCAGCTACAGATTATCAACACCGAACTTTCCTCAATATAATGCCGTAGAATGATGCATCTCAGCGACTGTTCTTCGCGCGCGATCGCTGATCAAAGCCGCTGGCTCCCAATTACATGCTGGCCGTCCAGTGTACTTTGCGCTACTGACTAGTACTGAGATCCTTCCCTGTACCACGCAACCTACATAACCTCACACACTCACTGCCAGCATTGTACAAGCAGACCATGTTTGTAGGGACGTTGTTACAGCTCGGCCAGGCTTCAGCGTGAGATATAGAGGTGCTCCCACGCTCAGCGACGACCGTGCGAGCCAGCGTACTCGCCTTCACTTATCGACAGACTGACGTCTAGACTGAGACGACAACGTATGATGTACGGATCCGATGTCGAATACACTTGAGATAATTCGAGACACATGGCATAATGTATGTAGACAAGCACAGTGAGGTTCGTTGAAAAGAACCACTACTAATCGGAATCAAACTCCATTGCTATTGGCAATATACGCCCCTTTACCCCATATCCCCTTCCCAACTACACTCCTTCAGGCTACCATACACCCCACCCGTACCATGAAATCGCCCACGACCTCGGGAGCATCCCATCTCCATGTCCCTAGAATCCATCCTGATGCGACGGAAAGCGACGCGCCCACAAGATCAACGTCACCACCACGGCCGCCCCAGTGAAAATCGCGACGCCTATGGTGAGAAGCCACACCCACCTGCCACTGCGAACGACGCGTCGAGGACGTCGGAGTCCGCCTTCCACATCACCAGCCGAAGCGGCGGCGGCTCGCGTCTCCATGACCTGGCTGATGTGATCGATGTAGACGTTGTGGAAGACCCTCGTGCGGGCCACTCTCGAGATGTCGGGGTAGCGTGGGATGGCGAGGGGGGTATGTCGGGGATGCTGGTAGGTTGCTGGCGGCGGGACGATGTCGCTTGCTGCCTGCCGCTCGACGTAGGCAGGCGGTGCTGTCTCCCTGGCCTGGTAGGCGGGCGGGGTTTCGAGACTGTCTCTGCGGGCGATCATGGCCATGGTTGATGTTGTTGGGATGACGTTGGGTCTTGTGATGGATCGTGAGGTTGGTTTTGTTTTGATATCGGGTTGAACTGTTGTGGTGTGGCTGTTGGGACTTTCCGTTGGTCTTGTGCTGGACTGGTGGATGGATGTGATCTCTGTCTCGATGCGATGGCAGCATGGTTATATAGCAGGGCCCAGGCGAGGTGGGAAGACATTGTTGCAATAGCCTTCGCTGAGGACATTTCGCGGTCAATGGATCGCGATGTCAGACATGCGCAGCTCACGTCTGGTGTACAGCAATAGGCTTTGAGGACAAATGCACACTTCTCCATACCACTGTGAGGCTACTGATACCTCTTCGTTTGTCCTCCAAGCACTCGCCGAACTGCTCAGGTCTTGTCTTCCTGCGATCGCTTCGGGTGTCCCAGTCTGCAAAGAGTTGCATGTAGGCATAAGAATCCATTGATGACGTCCGATTTCGGGATTGAGCGACCGTATAACGGGAAGCGCACATTGTTGCCCGCCACATCTTGAGTGGCAGCAGGATGGAAGCAATGGGCGCAGGAAGCGACGAACATTAGGAGCAAGGGACGCAGAAGGCACGAGCTTGGAGGGGGAGCATAGAAAAAAAGACACAGAAGCGGTGCAACTTCTACCTACACCTGAAGCGTTCTACACCAGCTCAACCCGACTATCCTTTGTACGACACCCACCCGAGAAGTCGAATGTGTCGAAGATAGTCTGCTGCGATCGGCAGCTCTTCCCAAGCAAACCCGCAACGGCAATCTCATACGTCCACCTGTCCCTAACATTCCGAGGCGCATCAACAGCAAGACCAACGACTGCTGCCGAAAGCCTTCAACGTCCGCAGCGTGCAGGTATCCGTATCCCATCCTCAGTATGCTGCGAAGCCTCTCCACCCCAGCGACACTTACTCGAGAACCTCATCAAAACACCCAGATCAACTTCTCATGAGAGCTCTCCACTGCAACACCAAGATCCACAGTCGAATCGTCAGCGCCAGCATAAAAACGAGAGCGATCAGATACAGAATTCGCACAGGCGGCTTCGCCTTGTCTCGCTGGCCGGTCTCGAGATCCCCAGCGCTGGCCGTGATGGAGTCGACTTCGGCGTTGATGGGCTGCAAGATTGGTGACGGTGGAGAATGAGCGCCATAGTGCATGGTTGGAGCGGACGCTGGTGCTCGGAGAAGATACCGCAGTGCGGCTTTGCGGATGTGGGCGGGCGGTGGTGGCGATGGCAGTGCACCCGCGGTGTTGGGTTTTGGTAAAGACTGTGACATTTTCTCACGACCGAACGGCGAGGCGGTATCGTTGTATCAAGGGAGGGAATGCGTCTTGTCGAATTGGTTGTCGAGTTGGAGAGAGGGAGACTGACGTGTGTATCTGCGAGTTCATGCAGACGCGGTGTAGATGTAAAGAATATAAACCTGGGCCCGAGAGTGCTCTTACGCGATGAAAGAAGCATGAATGAGAACGGAAGACACTCACCACCGAATTGCCCTTTCACTGTCCAAGGCCCTTCGTGAGGCTTTCGTTGGCTGATCCCGACTTGGCGTATTTTGTCCTCATCGGTACCAGACCAAACTCTAATGGCCGCCCTCAGCCCCAGACACCAAGCTTGTCGCATCCGCCACCGCGACTCTCGCAATCTTCTTCAGCTCAGTCTTGTGATCGACCTCCCGGTACCTCTCCGTCTGACTCAGTCCCTCCCGCGCTTCGATCGACAAGGTATCGTACCCTTGCTTGATGATCTTCCCGACCTCGGCCGGGCTCATGAAATCCTTCTTCTTCTGATGAGATGCGATCAGCTCGGCGTAATGCTTCGACACGCCGATCAGGGTGTTGATCGCGCTGTCCTTGTCCTCCGCTTTGGCGAGGGCGTAGATGTCGCGGAACTTCACCAAAGCATCACCGGACTCGACGAGCTTGTAGACCAAGTCATCGTAAGCTCCGGCATCGGGCAGGAAAGCTTCGCCTGAGGTCAGGGCAAGACTGAGGAGGTCGACGACTTGATGCACCAACGGCGTCGTTCTGGGTAAAGACTTGAGGTCGTCTACGTATGTTGTCAAGAACCGCACGAAGCTGAGTAAAGACCGCCATAGCTCGGACCAATGGTATGAAAGCTTCGTTCTTGACCTTGCCAGGTAGGTCAGAGTGCGCGAGAGTACGGCAAGGGCTTGTACATAAAAGTCCGTGTCCAGCCGTTTCCGCAGGTTGTGGTTCAGTCCGTCGATCAGGAGGTCCAGTATCGTGGCTACGTACGGGCGGTCAGGGGTTTTCGGCAGCGGCAAAAATGGCGGACGTTGCCTGCATAGCCGGACAGGCGCTGTGGTATCACACACGAGCTTGGCTGTTGTTGGGTCCTCCGCGACGATGAGGAAAATGAGCAAGGTCAGATAGGCGTAGAGTGATGCTCTCGTCGACCTGAACGCGTGCTGGTATAAGTACGATGTGAAGGACAGGAAGATGCTGAACGGCGGTGCTTGGCCCTTGTCTGAACTCGGCTGACTGATGAGGTGATGACAGAAAAGCTTGTTTGCCAAGGTAAAGTCGTGAATCGTCAAGAGCATCGCCGTTTCCGGCCCAGGTCTGAGATCATCTGTTAGTATGACGAGACAGGAGCCGTGGGCTGTGCTACTGACTGTTCCGCGAACATTTCCTTCTGCTTGTCTTCAGGCAACACCGGAGGCGCTGGCTTGGCTCCCGCGAGTGCTCCAAGACCAACATATGACAGCGTGCCAGCCATACTCCACGCGGCCGAGGTGTCATCTTGGATGATGATGTAGCGTTCTCGCAGAAGCGTGCAGTTCCAAGCCACCGAGTCGATAACTTTGCGCATGGTCTCATCGTTGACAAAGTCTGCAAAGCGTACCCGATACTGGTTGTGCACCTCGAACTTGTTGTAGTTAGCCAAGAGACCCGTCAGCAGCAACGGTTCTGCCGCCTGTAAAGGGCTTTCAAGTTGATGAACTAGCTTCATGAGCGCAGGGAAGAAGTCACGATGGATGAAATAGGAGACCAGAGCTGTCTGATAGCCTCCTGCAACCACGGCGATGGCTACCCTGGCGGCCTTCTGACGGAGAGCAAGCGTACGTCCATCCTTCATAGCATTGTCGAAGGCCGCCACCAAGTCGGTGAAGACCGCGTCTACGGCGTCGAGGCCTGCAAGAACTTCGATCATTTCTGAGCTTGGGTTCGTATACCTCTTGCTCAAGACGATGGCAAAGAAGACTGTGAGCGTCTGCATAAGTCATAAATCTTGTCAATCGAACAACAGGCGGCGACGCGTCGGGAGGCTTACGTCCAAAGCATTTTCGTCCGCTGGTGCTTGGCCAGCTTTGATGCTGGCGGTAGCTTGGACAACCAGCTGCTGTGATTGATGTTGGACGTGTATCAGGTGCTGAGCGTCACTATCGTCCAGGATCTGGCGTAAACGGGGGATATCCGGGTTAAGGAGAAACAGCTCGCGCCAGAAGCCTTCGGGTTTCTCCTCGTCTTCGATATCCTGAACGAGGTGTTACCATTGACCTCGCAGAAGCAACGTGAACTTTCATTTACTCTAAACAATTGCTTGTATAGCCCGACAACCTTCGGCTCGAAGACGTCCGGGCGAGTTTGCTGGACTAAGGGCGACTGTTCCATTGTCGGACTTTTCACTGCGTCGTGGGGGCTATTCGGCTTGATCGATGCGACAAATGACAGCCGATTGTCTCGCCATTCAGGCCTCAGCGAGAGTCGTTTGGATTGAGCTTGCGACGAATCCATGGGAGTTCATGGTTCATGTTGCCAGTTGAACCAAACGTTGAGGAATGTCTCCGACGCGTGTTCACTGCGGTGATGTGAGCAAGGATAGAGATCAGATAAGATTAGATCGATCTCCACTTACGTCAAGGCGCAGATATGTGTAATATCTACATGTGTTTCCTTCTGATTGAGTCCATGAGGAAGACTCGCCAACCTCTTTCACACCATGTGTCGCTGAACCAATCTTGATTACCAAACAAAATGCAGTCCTTCATTCCGAAAACGCCATGGTCGAGCCATGCGCCCACCGAGGAGAAGGTGAAGAAGGGAGACGAAGAGGGCGAATCCCTCACGACCATCCTACAACATGCCGAAGATCGTAGCGCCCTCACAATCCTGATCGCAGACTGTACCGAAGCCATGCGTCAGAACATTCTCGACTCTTTCGACCCGAAGCAGACAGGCAAGAAGTCTGATACGACAGCCAATCTGAAAGGCGACCAAGCATTACTGGACCAAGAGCTTGATCCAGGCACTGTCAACGTCGCAGACAAGGACAGGGAAAAGAAAGCGTTGGAAAGAAGGGAGAAGGAATTGAGCGGTGCGGCGATGCAAGAGCTCAAGGCGGCTGCGCTGAAACACTTCGACGATTGGAGGTCGGCGGTCATCCAGCGAGTAGGCGAGATTGTGAACTCGAAAGAGACCGCACAGCAGCATTCACAACACGCGAACCCAAGGGCTCGGCACGGGGAAAGGTCAGGAAGTCCAATGCGGTACCCCCAGCCTCCTAAATATGATCCGAACGTGGGAGAGATGATGACCAAGCTCTACCCGCCCACCAGCAACGTACTCAGAAAATTGCCGGAAGAGCAACGAGCATTGATCCTGCATTCGGTGTTACTTCTACTGCTGAGTTTGGAGCACTACCAGTCCTACTCACGCACTGTACTCCTGTACCTCACCACCAGCCTCGACCTGTCCGTGTCGTTCCTCGCCCAAGACGAAAGCAAGATCGCACGTGGACTTCTGACGGCCGCGGCGAACATGAAGGCGGACGAAGAGACGAAAAAGAGGGCCGAGGAGAACCAGAGTAATAGGAAGTGGAAGGTAGGGCTGGCGACTGTGGCAGGCGCGGCGCTCATTGGCGTCACAGGTGGCCTGGCTGCGCCGCTCCTCGCCGCTGGTGTCGGCTCGGTTATGGGTGGGCTTGGCTTGGGAGCGACCGCTGCGGCAGGCTACCTGGGGACACTGGCCGGCAGCACGGTCTTGGTCGGTGGCCTTTTCGGTGCGTACGGGGGTCGGATGACCGGTCAAATGATGGACCAATACGCACGCGAGGTCGAAGACTTTGGCTTCGTGCCCGTCAAGACGCACCACAAGCCACGCAAGATCGAGAGCGAATACCGACGCTTGCGGGTGGCCATCGGCATTTCTGGCTGGCTCACCGACAAAGACGAGGTGGTCGAGCCGTGGAAGGTCGTCGGGACGGGCATGGAGACGTTTGCGCTGCGCTGGGAGCTCGAGGCGCTAATGAACCTTGGTAATTCATTGACGACCATGGTGAGGAGCGCGGCTTGGGGTTACGCCAAGTCTGAGATCATCAAACGTACGGTCTTCGCGTCTTTGATGGCCGGGCTATGGCCTTTGGGTCTTCTGAAGGTCTCGCGCTTGATCGACAACCCGTGGAGCGTGGCGCACTATCGCGCTATCAAAGCCGGCGAGGTCCTTGCAGATGCGCTGATCAACAAGGCCCAGGGCGAGCGACCGGTGACTCTGATCGGCTACAGTCTAGGCGCGAAGCTCATCTTCACTTGCCTTCAGAAACTCGCCGAGAGGAAGGCTTTTGGCTTAGTCGAATCGGTAGTTCTGATTGGTACACCTGCGCCATCCACTGCGGCGGAGTGGCGACGGATCCGTGCCGTCGTTTCTGGCCGTGTGGTGAATGTCTACAGCACGGACGACTACATCCTCGCTTTCCTATACCGGAGCAGCAGCATCCAGTTAGGCATTGCCGGACTGCAGGCCGTGGAGGACGTCAAGGGTATTGAGAACGTGGATGTTTCCGAGATGGTCACGGGACACACCAGCTACCGCTTCCTGACCGGCACGATACTCAAGAAGATCGGCTTCGAAGACGTCGACACCATCGAGCTGGAGAAGGCGGAGAAGGAACTCAGGGAGGCAGAGGCGAAGGAGGAGAAGGAACGGAAGGATTCGGAGCAGGCGGAACAAGCCAAGACTCCACCAACTGCTCAAATGGAAACGACGAAGCTCGACGAAGTGCATGCGGCGGTCAAGAACGCTTTACCCGGAACGACCGACCAGGCGCCGGAAGTCACGGACCAGCAGGTCAAGGAGATGGAGAAGGAGATCGACCGGAAGAATCAGGAGAGTTACATCGGATGGGCGCAGGAGAGGATGGTCGGTGCGGGGACCAATGTGGTCGTGGCGTACGAGAAGGCCAAGACGCAGTGGATGTTGCGCAAGCAGGGCGGTGTTGGCAAAGCTGCGGCGGGCACTGTCGGCGCGGCGGACGCGGCGACGAGTGGCGTGACGGGCGAGGTGGGTGGTCGGACGGGTGCGCAGGGCCCCGGCGCAGGCGATGTGGCGTATCAGGGGATGAAGACGCGGAGCGAGGCGAGGAAGGCGGAGGGTGGCGCGGGTTTACCTGGGATCTAGGATCTAGGATCTTTGCATTCGTTTATCTGGGCTGAAGAGGTTTCACGCATATGGCATGACTGGAGAACGATGTGGACGGACGAGCAATCTGATGAGATAATGACCCCATATATGAATACGTGCAACAGTATGCCGTTACTTTGACTATCCTAGCAATGACATGTACGCTGTCCTCTTCTCCTAGGAGATACGTTTCCCGTTCATCACAGGACGTACTTTTAGTTGCCTAAGGCAGCCGCGGAGGCTCAATCCGGATGTCGGCTCTCGATCCCGCCGTTGGCCTCCACTACAGTACTTCCTCGGCATTTTTTCACGAGAGACACTGTCACACACACGATCCTCACCTTCTCTCAGCCGCACAAGAACGCACAACAGATTGAAGTCAAGCGTCGCTAATCACACGGTACAAAGCCGGCTCATCAACTGTGCGGCCAACGACGTTGTGCATGTCCCATGCCCTGCGTGCACCTCTCACTCCATGGCTGATGACACCCCATGTTGCCGACAAGCGTACGTACATGCGTGTGTACCTATGTAGGTAAGGTAAGGTACATGAAGGATTTCATCAGACGACGTAGTGCCAAGAGGATGGTAATCAGTACATCGAACTCAAAAGGACCGGCTATCCAGCTTTTCTCTACCAGATTTCCTCTACTTTCCTTCCTCCATACCACTTCGGCACCCAGACTGTCCAGTACACTCATTATTAGGCTTCTGAACGACTTGTCGACTGCACTGATCTTGCGGACTGGTATATAGTACAGGATCAGTTCCTCACGGTGGCGGAGAAGGGCAACATCTACCATTAGATAGAACGGAAACCGGGCGATTTTCACTCACACATCTGGACCAACAACGTTCTTCCTTCTGCTTGATCGACGACGACGACGACGACG
>Ga0058704_10000760_pt1 | contig 15802 bp, 16 predicted proteins | sample AgamicMgSfe_FD_71363 | JGI IMG/M metagenome (GOLD analysis project Ga0058704, IMG submission 71363) | Agave microbial communities from Guanajuato, Mexico - Mg.Sf.e | ecosystem: Host-associated > Plants > Phyllosphere > Phylloplane/Leaf | place: Guanajuato, Mexico | collected 2012-05-30
TGTTGTAGTGGTAGGTGCTCGTCGCCCATTCTTGCGCGCCGGCGATGGATTTCCAGGGTTTGATGATGGAGCTGGGGGCGCGGAAGAGGCCGGCTGGGAAGGGGGTCGGGGGTTTGGTTCTGGAGGAGGAGGCGTGGCGGCGGAGGGATTGGAGTTGGCGAGAGGAGAGGGAGAATGTGCTCCGGGGGAGAAGGCCTGATGGGGATGCCATTGCGATTGTGTGGTGGATGTGTACTGTTACGATGCTTTGCTGCTTGGGCTGGGAAGGTCTGTCTGTGGTTGTGAGACTGCGGCGTTTCGGGGGTGCACTCGTGGGCAAAAGTCGTGACATGGCATTTCCAACAATATGCCCTCTCGTCTACACTTCCTCCACCTCTACATCACCTTCACGCAATACGCCGCCCACCATGTCCGCCAGCGCCGCGAAAAAGGGCGCCATCAACCTCATCGACCCTGCACAAACCGCGGGCCTGCAATCCCTGCTCTCCCGCCTATACGGCAAACCCGTCCAACTCGAGCTCACCAAACTCCGCCGCGCGCACCTGGACGCCGACATCCTCGCCGCGGCCGTGACCCAACGGCTCCGCGACCGCAAGAACCAACCGCGCCGAGTCATCCGCGACGCCGCCTGGAAAGCCCAACTGCCCTCCGACCGCGCCGTCGTCGAGCTCCAGCAGGCGAAGAAGCAACCGGGCGTGGCGGTGACGTCGCGCGCCGTCGAGCGAGCGTCGGCTTTCGGTCCGCTGCGGACCCCCACGTCGAATATCCTCCGCTCGCTCAAGCTGAGCCAGGTGAGCTCGGTCGCGGTCGGGGCCGCGGGGCGGTTGACGAAACGTATCACGGCCAATCGGAGTCAGCGCAAGGTCGCGCGGCGGGGCGCCAATGCCAAGGGCGCTGGGTACATGGTGAGGGGGTTTAGGAAGTCGCATGTCAAGGTGGCGTTGAGGCATGGGAAGAGGCGGATCGGTTCGTACGGGATTCGGGTGAAGGTGGGGCATACGTGAGGGTTTCTTTCGTGCTTGGGTTGAGGATGCTTGGGGCGCTGGCGGCGTTTGGTCGCATGGATGGAGTTTGGAGAAAAACTACCGTGGCGCCATGCATTACTGCTGCCTGGAGCGGATGGCGTGGAGTACATCACTTGCAAGATATACGCCACCGCTCTCGTCGAAGGTCAAAGCTACGACCTGCGGTGGACTAATGGGCGACGTCTAGAAGAACAGACGATGCAAGAGAGAAGAGGAACTCCACATTGGGCAGTGCGGGTGGAATGGGCTTGGTCCCGAGTACCTAATTACGGCCCAGCGGTGACCTTAGGGGACTCCTGGTGTCGAGACAAAGTGCCTAAGCTGCGAGCCTCTTGATGATGCTTCGAAACGGGGCACGGCATGTACAGACATATCGACCATTCTATCAGATCGCCTGACCCTCACTTTGACCGCTCAAGTCTTTAGAACCTACAAGGCTCCGTAAGCATGTACTGAGGCTGCAACATCCGGATGCAAGAATTCGAGACGATGGATGGAAGACCCATATTCATGTAAGTAGTTCGCTCAATCTACATGACGAGGCCTGTGTTTTATGACGAGATCGAAATCCTGCAAATCTGTGTCAACACAACCGACTCGCTCCTGTACACTATAGTTCGTGTCTTGTTCAAAACCATGAAAACTTTTTCTGAGTCTCATTCAACTCCCTGAAATACACATCGTTACCCACTTCATACAGCAAGATATTGCCGTGCTTTGATCGTACACTTCACCTGTATGATTTACAGAAGAGGACGAAAATTCTAGCAAGAAGTGATGAACAAGCCAATAGGCGAAGGGTTCCTGTGCAGTAGATTAGCACCTATACTCGTGAAAGCGGGTCGGTTGACATACCAGTCCTCGAAATACTCAAGGCTCAAACTGCCCGCAGAGGAGGCGGCAATGCTCTGGGTCGTGCCGGCGGCACAGGCTCCAGTCCAGACGATGTAACTGTTGCCTGGCTGCACAGCGATAGTGTCAAGGTTGTTCTGCACCTTCGGCGCGTTGTTGTAGGTAGTAGACACCGAGGCGGGGCTCTTCAACTGCTGGAAGACAATGCTGCCGTTGCCGGAGAAGTCGAACCTCGAAGTCTGGAGCTCGCTTTGCTTGGGGAAGAGGAAGACGACGGAGCATTGCTTTCCGGCGTAAGAGGCTGGGATGTCGAAGTTGAAGATGGTGCTGGTGTCGGGCGAGATAGTGGCGTTGTATTGCGTGCCCTCGGCGGTGTCGGGCGAGCTGGAAGAGACTGGGACGATGAGGTGAGGGGTTTCGTATGCACCTACGGAACGAAAGAAGGAGTGTCAGTATAGACATGGACTGGTAACGATAGAGAATCGTCGGATCGACACACCTGTAAGAGACGTTTGGCAAGCTGAGCCAGAGGCGGAAGGCTGACTTGCTGTGGTCGCTGGGGTCTTTGCGGGAGGAGCGCTGGCTGGAGTGTTCGCCGCTGGGGTAGAGATGACAGATGCCGTTGGCGTCACGAGAGTCAAGGAGCCGGCAGTGGAGATGCATTGGGCGCCGTTCGGGTCGCTATGGGCTGGGTTGCAAGCGTAGGTCGTCGAGGCGGACGGTGTTGGCGTGACGAGAGTCAGAGACCCAGCAGTGGAGACGCAATGGGCACCGTTCGGGTAGCTGTGAGCCGGGTTGCAGGCATAAGTCGTCGCCGGGGTGTTTGCGGGTGCGCTCGACACAACGGATGGCGTCGGCGTCACGAGGGACAGAGAGCCGGCAGTGGAGATGCACTGAGCGCCATTCGGGTAGCTGTGAGCCGGGTTGCAGGCGTACGTCGTCTGTTGCGGCGGCGCGGACACGGGCGGCGCAGGTGGTGCTGAGGACACGGCTGGTTGAGAGTTTGCTGGGCACTGAGAGACGGTGACCGTGGAGACTGGGCCTGGTGTCTGGACAGTGACGGTGGATGGTGCAGCGCAAGAAGAATGAACTGTAATTGTTGCGGGTGCGGGACAGGGCTGCATCATGGTTGATGCCGCAGGAACGGTGACAGCTGGAGGAGCGGACGCAGGAGAGGACGACGCAGGAGCGGAGGGCGCAGGAGCGGAGGGCGCAGGAGCGGAGGACGCAGGAGCGGAGGACGCAGGAGCGGAGGACGCTGGAGCGGAGGACGCAGGAGCGGAGGACGCAGGAGCGGAGGACGCAGGTGCGGAGGAGGCAGGAGCGGACGTCTTCGGCGATGACGCAGGGGCGGAGGGCGCAGGAGCGGAGGACGCTGGAGCGGAGGACGCTGGAGCGGACGTCGCTGGAGCGGACGTCGCTGGAGCGGAGGACGCTGGAGCGGACGTCTTCGGCGCCGGGGCGGAGGACGCCGGAGCGGACGTCTTCGCCGATGACGCCGGCGGAGACTGGCTGGCGGAAGCCGATGCAGACGAACCCGACCCGGAGCACTTGCCATGGGTGTTCAGCGTGATCTGCACGCACTTCGTCTGGCCCGCGACTGGAGTGGTATAGATGTTGTACTCGCTGTCGGTGGCCGGGCAAGCGTAGAAGTTCCCGCTGCCACCGGACTGGAGCTGGCCGCTGCTGGAGACGGAAAAGCCGCCGGCGGGCGTGGCACCCGCGTCGCATTGAAACTGGGTGGTTGGCGGCGTCAGGATGCAGCCGCGGCCGTGGCTGTCCGTAATTTGACCGTTGTTGATACAGTACGATGCCGCCGAGCCGTTGCCGCCGATCCTGTTCTGGCCATCGGAAAGCTGGCTGACGGTGCCGGAAGCACCTCCTGAGGCGGTCAGGGAGAAACAGCACTGATCCCTCTGGATGAGGGCGGCGGATGCACCAAGTGCAAAGCCTGCGGCACCGAAGACTGATTTCATGGTGGAGTAGATGGGACGAAAGGGTAGACTTGAAGAGGAATGCTTTGAAGTAGGAGCGTAAGGAAGTAGGAAGAAGAGCCGGAAGTGACCGCGAATGTTCTTATATTTTCATGCCAGTACGAGCCTGTGGAGCCGCCGAAGCTGGCCGTCATGCCAGGAACCACCTCGTCTCCTCGGATTGGAGCAGCATAGGTACCTACTATGTAGGTAGGTAGGCATGACCACGGTAGCTGACCTCGTACGCCGTTGTAGAGACTCAACAGCGACCACATGGAAGCAGTGGAATGCCAAGCGGGGTCATGACTGCACCCACATCGCGTGTATATGGACCCATCTCCAACCCGTATGATATGGGGAGAAAATGCCTCACGCGATCGGCAGGCACGGCGCTTTCTCCTGGACGGTCCTGGCAACGGTCTGCGGCTGGCCTACATCACTTTACTATTTTCTTCTGTGATGTCTAGGTGCTTAGCTGATGTCCTTCGAGTGGAGATCGACAACCACGGCGCTGCGCGCTAGCGAACCGTTTTTGGAGCGACAACCTTAAGGCCATGACGAGAATAGCAGAATATCGTCCAGGAAAGTGAGGGGGGCTCCGTAGGGCTGAGGTGATGCTGCATGTTGATGCTTGCCGACATCAACGCTGCCCGTAGGAAAGTCGAACATGTGCTCTCTCCTGCTGCGATTGCAGTCGCACGGCATGCTGATGACAGGAGGTTCTCACGTAGGACTGCGCGGAGACGGCAGCATCGGTCCTCAAATCGTGCAGAGGCGGGGACATCGTATCGACAGCTTCATCGCTGGGGTCCGACGTGGAGAAGTTGAGGCACCACTTGAAGTTAGTAGAAGATCGACTTGTCTTTCCCCTTGACCTTTTTTTTCTCTTCCTTCCCGCGACGTAAGAGCATCATGACGACGCTGCTGACTGTGGTTGTCTTCTCCACGATGGTCAGATAGGACGGAGACGGAGGACCAAATGAGTCGGAAATGTAGACTTCACTGCAGGGCCAAGCGGAAAAGGATCGAATGTGATTGATGAGCGTCGGTCACGTAGCAAATCCAGAGTTCGACGTTATGGAGAAGAAGAAGAAGAAGAAGAAGAAGTGGAGTCGGATTTGCCTTCTGGTGCCCGGGTCGGACGGACTGCCGCCGCGGGGTTGATCCCCTCGGTTCTTCCCCCAACAGCACGGGAAGGGACCGGTGGGCTTCTTGCGGGGCAAACCGAGGTCGGTGTGATCAGAACGGGACATTGCAGGGTGAAGGACCAGCCTGTAGAGCTCCATATGCTTTGCTCGGAGGAGCTTGATCGAGAGTATTTACGGCTGCCCCGGCCAAACCTCATCGGCGATGCTCCTCACCAGCTTCAACTTCTCCCTCATGTCCTCCCAGCCCAGCGCATTCCCCTCCGCGTGGCTGGCGAAACCGCACTGCGGCGAGACGCTCAACCTCTGCAGCGCGTCTTCCCTGCTCTGCTTCGAGCCCCCGGCCACGAAATCCGCAGCTTTGTATATGCGGTCCACCATCTCCCTTTGGTCTTCTAGTGCCGGGAATTTCGATGTCACTACTCCGAGGACGACGTTCTTGTCCTTGGGCAGCTGCTTGAGAGGCTCGAATCCACCAGCCCGAGGCGTGTCGTATTCGAGGTAGTAGGTGGAGACGTTCAGGTTGCTGAAGAGCTTGGTAGCGATCCTATCGTAGGCGCCTTCGCTGAAATGCTTGGAGCCCATGTAATTGCCCCGGCATATGTGGATCCCGAGGTGGAAGTCGTCAGGGCGCTACGTCCGCTCAGTCTTCGCTCAACCATAATGTATTTGGGAAATGCTTGCATTCGACGTACCTTGAAACACTCGTTGTAGAACTTGATGTAGGCATCCAACTGCTCGTCCGCCGATTGGAAATTCTCTGGATCTTTCTTCCAGCCCTCAAGCATTGCCTCGGAACAGAAATCTGCCAGCTCCTGTTAGCGTCCTCACTACGATGCGATATTGCACGTAGGCTTAACGTTATTAGGCGAATGAGTCGCTGGCACACTTACACGCCAAGTTTGGATCATCAACCTGACCGTTCCTAAGCCCCGCGTCGTATAGGATCTTTAACTCGGTCTGGTAAGCCTTGGCAACGTCTGCGAAATACTCGTCGTCGTTCGTATAGGCACCGTTGACGTACGCCTTCTTGGGACCGTACCGGAAATGGTACCTGGAGGCTGGTCAACCTCGGCTCGAAAGGAATTGACTATGCTGAAGAATACCAAGAAGGGCTTGTCAATGTGAGCTTGATGTTTTTCCACTGATTCTCTGGCAAGGTCGCCTTCATGAACTCAAGCTCCGGCAGAAAGCTGCTCTTGCCCGTGTGTGAGATCTTGCCGGTAGCCACAGTCACGGCATTTGGAATCGTCTTCGCGTGCATGAAGGACTTCACGTCTGTAGTAGAGCCCCGCGGTCAGACTAGAGTCTGGTGGACTAGCTTCGACCTCACACAGACTTCTGCAAGTCACACACCTGGTGCGTACATCCGGAATATGCTCTGGTCGTAGCCGCCTTCGCGAAGGTTGATCTCCTCCTAAATCGCGTGGTTACTGATTAGGTGACTGGCATTCGGCACAACACTCAGCTACCCACCATGCCCTTAAGTGTCTCGAAGAACGTCCCCCAAAATTGATGTCGGCTGTACTCGCCATTGGTAATACTGTGAATACCGCATTCCTGCGTATTCGTGTCAGCGTCCAGCTCAAACGCGATCACAGCAAGGTCATAACCCACTTGTTGCAGTTTCACAATCTCGCGGATCGACTTTTGCTCAACGGGTACCAATTCTTCGGCAGCAGCCGACTTCTCGGCCACAGCATACCGTTTCCGAACAAGCTCGTCCGGCCGCAGCAATGAACCAATGTGCTCAGCGCGGAAAGGAGGATCTCTCGGGCTCGTGTTTGCGGAAGACATGGTACCGGAAGTGGTTCAAGGGAAAGAGTCAGAACGTGAACTCTGGGATATGGGTTTTCGTTTGTAGCGAGCGAGTGGAGTCCCCCGCAAACAGCACGTCACAGAGAATCGGACGCAGGTACCGGCACAAGTGCGAGCGATTGAGCTCATCAGATACCTAGGTAATAGTACCTGCGGAGGAAGTAGACTAGTAAGTGTGAGTACGGAAGCTGGAATGGCGCTCGATTGCCGAGTATAGCACTGCCTTCCCAGGCCTTTGCACTTTTGGACGAACGTCGCTCAGCATCAGTGGCGATATGTCCAGAAGCAGTCGACAACGTTCACGTCCGGCAAGAAGCTGCCGGACACCCGGGTGCTGTTCCTCGGTTGCCACTTTACAGGCTGCCTTGCGGACGAGAGAGAAAATGGCTAGGTTTGGGCCTGGCTCTGTCGGTACATAGTAGTGCATCGTGTCGTGGCGTTTGATGAAGGTGCAGACGGATCTGCCCTGGAGATTATCATGAGACAAGAGAAGAATCGACATTTGCTCGGGCTCGGGCACTACCCACCCTCACGAAACTCATAGTGATGACTTACGTGGGAGAGAAGTCGTTGTCATGTTCGCAGCGTGTCGTGCTGGACGATATGACTATGTAAGCTAGATTTACATACACCAACTGACATCGGGGAGTCCCCGATCGAGCGACCCGAATACGACCAATCTCTAGACTAAGCCCCTGTGGGAAATCGACATCTCCCTGTCACTACATCCATCTGCCGCATGCATACTACAACACAGGTCATCCTGACAATCCTACCACCATTATGGACGATCCTCCTCTGACCTCGCTCTCGCTGACACACGTCCACTACAACGCCAACGACCCTGTCTCCCACCTGTGCGCATATCTCGCCCTCGTGCCACAGGCATTGGTCATTACCTACACGGCACTGCTATGGAGCACTCGCGAGGCGGAGATAGCGCTCATGTTCACCGGTCAGATGGGATGCGAGGCGCTGAACTGGGTGCTGAAGCGGTGGATACAAGAGGAGAGACCTTCGCGTACGCATCACGTAGAAAAGCTCACGTAGACATGAAGAATGAAAGAACAGGAGCTGATCAGCCGGGGGCTTTGCAGAGATGCATGGTAAAGGCTACGGCATGCCGTCCTCCCACGCCCAATTCGTCGCCTTCTTCTCGACATACTTGACCCTCTTCCTCCTGCTCAGACACAACCCGCACCATCCTCACGCCTCGAGCACCCACATCCCCACACCCTACTGGCAGCGTCTCGCCCTCGCCCTGCTTTCCGTCGCATGCGCCGGCGCAGTAGCACAAAGCCGGATCTACCTCTACTACCACACGCAGCGACAGGTCTATGCTGGCTGTGCGGCTGGTGCCTTGTGCGCGATCGCCTGGTTTGTAGTGACCGGTGTTGCGAGACACTACGGTTTAGTGGAAGCGCTGCTGGAAACACCGCCCGCGCGGTGGTTACGGCTGCGGGATCTGGTGGTCAATGAAGATCTGGTGGACGCGGGATGGGAGCGGTGGGAGCGGAGAAGGCAGGAGACCGTTGGAAACTCCCGTGTTCCGAACAAGAGCGAATAGATCTCGGAATGTATCTCATCTACAATCTAGAAAGGACGAGTGGTGTCCAATGTGAAGTCTTGACTTAAGCCCAGCTACACAAGCACCTGGCTCTCCCCATCTAGACGAAGAAATGCTCGGACCTATCTCGCGAGCACCTTCTCGACCTCCCATTCCTTCTGCTTCCTCACCTGCACAACCTTCCAAGCCGGCAATGGCCAGACCTGTCCTCCACCATCCGGCGCCTTGAGACCCACCGACACCCAGCATCGCCTCCGAGGCAAACCATCATCCGCTCCTTTCCACTCTTCTTCGAGCTTTAGTGGTTTACCGATATCAAGCAACGGCGTGCCTTCGGCGAGGACTGCAAGCTGCTTCGGGCCCAATGTGGCCAGCGGATGCATCCTCGTCTTGGGTGTCTTCGTGGAATCAATGGTAGCTGGCGCCGCTCGGCTGAGATGGGAGTAGACGATGTACGACGGCATTTCGTCTACGCTGAGGTGGGACAGTATGCTGGAAGGGTGCACAAAGACGCTGCGTTGCAGCTCTTGTTCATGAGGAGGTAGGGACCGGTCGGGCTCGGCAGACGCAACGAGACTGCGATAAGGAACCTCGATGGCCCGTCTCGGTTTCCGCAAGGTGGAAGCATCGCCTTGTATCAGATTGGAGCGTATGGCGACCTGGTCGATGAAGCCAGCGGCCACGATCTGGTTCAGCATCTTCCTCTCTTTTTCATTGGGTAGTGGCAGCGCCTCAGTGAAACCACCATGTGACGTATGCTGCCGAGCGCTGACGATGTTCTGAAGCTGATGCCGCAGTTGCTGCACTTCACTCATGCCTTTCTCACGCAGAAAGAATTCTTCACAGAACTTGCTGGCGGCCGCCATAGGTTTGTCCCTTCCTGATGCTTCCGCATGCGCCGCGACTGCTGTAAGCAACTTCATAACGTCGCTTTGGTCGTCCCACCGTGCAAGCGTGGCGTGCGCGCGAGTATAAGCCTGATGCCGCTTCTGCGCTGCTGTCTGCGCTAAATTCTCTGCTTGAGACTTGGCCCGACGGTCATCCTCACTCTCGTCCTCATCTGCAGTCTCGTGATCTACAGCTGCCGGCCCACCAAGTTGCGCTTCAGGGATAAAAAGGTCACCCACAGCCAGCCCAGCGACCAATGCGATCGTGTGCGCGGTGATGCCGTTCCGTTGAGCAAGCAAGAGCATCTTCCCGAAGCGGGGACTGACGGGAAACGCCATGATCTGCCGTCCAGTCTCAGTAATCTGGCCCGTCTTCTCGCTGATGGCGCCCAAGCTCCTCAGTAGCCGCTCAGCTTGCGCAAGCTGCACAGAGTCTGGCGCAGTGGGAAACGGGAAGTTGACGACATTATCAATATCCATACTCTTCAGCTGCAAAACGGTAGACTCGAGTGGCGTACGCAGGATCTCAGGGATTATATGCTCAGCGAAGAACCGCTCGTACACAGCACTGCTGTAAAGCCTGTAGCAGTGACCGGGCCCTGTGCGGCCGGCACGACCGCTTCGTTGAGATGCGGATGCTTTCGATATCCAATCGATTTCAAACGTTTGCACGCCCGTAGATACATCGTAGCGCTTCTCCTTTGACCTGCCGCAGTCGAAAACGTATCTTGTGCCAGGAATGGTGAGAGAGGTCTCTGCTACGTTGGTGGCGAGCACAATCAGCCGTGAGCCCGCCGGCGGTGGCTGGAAAACACGTAATTGCTCCTTTGGCTGCAACGCGGCGTACAGTGGGAGGATTTGCGGCTTCAAGGACCCTTGAGCGCCGGAGCTGGGCTGTTGGTCCTCGACCTGAAATTCGCGATCTTCAACATCATCATCATCGAGACCAATGATATCTGCGTCAGAGTCAGATTCCGCCTCTTCCTCGCCCTCAAGGAAGTCGTTCTTTTGCCTCTGGCCATCCTCGTAGTCGTCGGTCTCGAAAGGCATATCATTTGCATGGTGATCGCGAGGTCTTGCTAATGTACTGGAGCCGGATGAACCGCCACCTAACTTCTGCTTCAACTGTCTTGCGACGGTCTGGATTTCGTTCTGACTGGTCAAGAATACCAGTATCCCGCCGGGAGGCAGCTTGCGATGGGCTCTGGAGACCTTGTTCACTGTCTCTGCAATGAAGTCCCGCTGTGTCCGCCGACTGAAATGCACAGTGACTGGGTATTGTCGACCCTCGGCTTGCACTATCGGTGGAGCACCACTTCTGAACAGGCGCTGATTCTGGGCGAAGTCACTCACCCGTAGAGTGGCACTCATGATGATCAGCTTGAGAGGATAGTGCTTGTCCTGGTTTTCAAGAGCGAGCTCAGAGCGTAGGAGTACGATCCGAGAAAGCATGCCAATGAGTATGTCCGTATTGACGCTGCGCTCGTGGGCCTCATCGATGACTATTGCGCTGTATTTCGATAATATGAAGTCTTGGCTGATCTCACGAAGGAGTATACCATCTGTCATGAATTTGATCGCCGTATCGCGATTGACGTTCGAGTCATAACGAACTTGGTGAGCGACCCTGGACCGAAAGGTTGGACCGAACTCGGTGGCAACACGCTCTGCAACCGAGACAGCTGCCACTCGACGCGGCTGTGTCACACCTATCATGCCTTTGCTTTGCAGTCCTGCCGTACCCGAGGAGTTGGGGTTGCCGATGTGCGAGCCGTAGCCGCTTTCGAACATCATCTGTGGAACTTGTGTTGTTTTACCAGAACCGGTGGCACCACAGATCACGACGACTGGATTGCTGTGAATTGCCTCCATGATCTTCTGCTCTTCCTGAACGACCGGAAGCTCCAGTCTGACGGCTTGTATATCGTCCGAACGCGGTATAGTGACGGCCGCCGTTGGTCGAGAAGTTCGCTCGCTATTCACCGGCTGCAATGGAGCGAGCGTTGCATCGGGAGATGGTTCTCTAGGCTTGAAACTGGCTCTGACTGTGACTTCGCTGGTGGGGATAGCAGAAGGGGTGAAGTCCACAGCCGCGTTCCGCTGTACATCAGCCCAAGCCTTAAACGCGGAGACTCTACCTGGCCGATCCTCGTCGGCATCGGCCTGTGATGTACTGGCAGTCGAGGCAGAATCATTGCCATCATCTTCTAGGTCGCTTGGGTTGCTGTCAGACTCGTTAGATTCGTTAGACGAATCTGATCCTGCAAGAGCGATCGCCTCGTTCTCTAGGCTTGGTTCCTCACTTCCATCGTCCGCGCCAAACCCGTTCCATTCGTCTTCTTGCTCATCACCATACTCCGAGTCTATATCAGGGCTCCGTGGAGCAACTCCATACCCTATTCGCCGGCCGTCCACCACATCTTCAGGACTCAAAGCGCTTGCCTTTTCCTTTGCCACCTTCCGTCGCTTTCGCTTCCGAAGAACTGGTCTACCAGCTTCGTCCGTCTCAAGCGGCCTCTTCAACCCACTTCCGAAAGTCGAAGCTGTGTGAGTGGCGTCCGGAACATTTGGCGCCGTCGAAACTGCAGGTTCGTCGACAGAAGTCTCGTCCTCATCCTTACCTTCGTCGTCCTCCGGCTCCGTCTCAGCCTCCCGCCTACTTTCAAACAGCACATCGTGATCCACCCCGTTGAGCCCGGCGTTCCTCTCTTGCAATGCTCTCGAGTATCGCTCTCGCTTCGTCTCCGTCACCCTTCCCAGCTTCTTCGAGCTTTGCAGAAGACTCGTATCGACCTTATGTGCCGCAAGCTTCTTTAACAGCTCCAAGTTCTCTTCTTTGCGCAACTTAGTATCGATGTACTTGTCGAGTCGTTTGCGCTTCTTGCTCGGTATCTTAGCCTCTGGCTGCTGCTCTTGGATTTCCGCCGCCAATCGCGCCCTGCGAGCAGCCCTCTCGACCTGCGACTCTGGGATTATAACGTCAGGTACCGGCTCGGCCGGCTCTCGACTGGCATCGGGTTTCTGTTTGACCAGGCGTCGGTGCTTGCGCTCCCGACGCACGAATTTAGCCATGGCGAAGGAGGTACACGATGGCGCAACAAACCCGAGAGGCTTTTTCATGCAAATGTCGAACTTCTCCGGACTTTTCCACGAGGGACGATCACGCTAGCGCTACGGTACGGGCCGAACGTTGCGTCGATCATGCGTAGAAACACCCCACATCCGCTACTTCAAACTTACTTCAGGTGGGTTTCAGATTTGGGGATGCACTTCTGTTTATACTCGACCATCTTGTTCGCGCGAACTCACCGCTAAAGGACTCGATATTGGCCATATAGCAGACAAGGGCCTCTCATCTGTGACAAGCAAGTAACGTCCACTGCAGAGCCGCTTGCTGGCCATTGTCCTCGCCAGAATACAAACGACCATAATGGCCACCATCAACGTCCAACAAGAACCCTTTCCCGCCCCCTCGAAATTCCACTCCGGCCTCGCCAACAACACCCTCACGAACGTCACCTCGCTCAATTTCGCAGACAAACTCCTTCTCACCATTACTCAAGAGCCCGCCAGCTCTCTCTCGCACTGGGTGCACGTGCCGCTCGCCCCAGCTGCCTCCGCCGATCCATCTGGCATGATGTCGCATTTCTCGTCTTACTCGGACGGCGATAGCGACCGAGTGGACCTGTCCTTACTCCCGCGCAGTGATCTCACCGCCACCACCGTGCTTGGTGGCACCAGACGGGACGAGGAGGTCGTTGGCCAGACGCTTGCCACGACGATCGCGTCGGCGATTCTGGTGAAGTCGCCACGGGAGCAGCGTATGCTGGTCCTGGGCCTTGGATTGAGAGATGCTACGGCCATGGGCAGCAAGGGGTTCGAGGAGGTGGTGGGGTTGGTGTTGGACTGTTTGTGACGCGCGTGGTCGCCTGCCATGAAGGTGGCTCTTCTTCCTTGCGGAAGACGAACTCGGGAGGTCTGCGCCAGGTCAGGAACAGCGTCTCGGGCTGCAGGGTATTGCGCCCAGCCGTTACCCATTGCTCATACGCTAAGGCAGCGTGTATCGCGCGATTTCAGGTCAAAGTTGATGTCGTGCACTGCTAGAAGCCTGAGGTCGTGTCACGACAGTCTAACGTTAACCTTACGTGATGTGGAAATCACTGAAAGAACTTCTTGCATGGGCAAAGCAGGCATGTATTGAAGCGATGCACTCCACCCCGAGATAACAAGGACCGCCAATCTTTGCGCCACACTCCCATCACAACCACATTGCATCTACGGCTTATAATACTTCCTCCAATCGTGCTCCTCCTTGAAGCCCAACACCTCCCGGATCTTCCGATTACTCAATGGCGCCTCCCACTCGCCCATCTTGCGCGTAATCGGCGTATTCGGCGCAGCCTGTTTCAAGAACTCCTCCGTTGGCTCCTTGGTGGTAATCGTATCATTCGTCGCGTTGAAGATCTGGAACCCCAGCCCGCTCTTCTGGATACACAGCTCGCAGATCTGGCCAAGGTCTCGGGCGTCGATATATGACCAGGCGTTGCGCTTGCGCGTCATGGGCTGGTTCACGTGGATGGGGAAATCGCGGGCGTACTCGTCCGGCTCGATGACGTTGCCGATACGCAGGGCGTAGATGTCGGTGCCGAAACGGCGGGCAAAGGTGCGGGCGGTACGCTCGCCGCAGAGCTTCGACAGCGCGTAGGAGTCCATGGGATCGGTGTCGTAGTCTTCCTCGAGCGGGAAAGAATGATAATCGACATTTCCTTCGGCAAAGCACACTCCGTAGGTCGTTTCGGAGCTCGCGACGATGATCTTCTTGACGCCGAGCTTCGAAGCCGCTTCGATGACATTGTAGGTGGCGGTCACGTTTGCCGTGAAGCATTCGTTGTCGGGGACAAGCATGTTGCGCGCGTAGGCTGCAAAGTGGATGACGACGTCCGGAGGTGCTTCTGGGTGGCCGTGTTCGTAGCCTTCATAGTTGTAGTGGGTGGTGAGGGCATTGAAAACTTGACCAGCCTCGGTCAGGTCGGTCTTCAGAGTGTAGACGCCGGCTTCTGGGTCCGGAAATGGGGTGAGGTCAAGGTTGAGGACCTGATGAGTGATTGCATTGTTCAGTAGGAGATCGCTGTAGTCTTCGCAACAATGGCCATGCTCACCTTGTGTCCTCTTTTGAGCAATTCAGGGATAACATGTCGCCCCGCCTTGCCCGACCCTCCAGTGAACACGACCCTCTTGCCTTGAGAAGTCATGCTGTACCTATGTTCGTTGTCCAAACGTGAAGACTGTGCGGTTTAGGGTGGTCGCTCGGAGACGCCACGAGGAGAATGCCACACAGCTTCTCTGCATCCTTTCGGGACAAACTTCTTCTTTAAGAGCACTCCTCGTCGAGTTTATTACATATGTACCAACAGACATAAGGTTACGAGCAGCTATCCGCGTGTTCTAAAGTTCTGGTTGGATGTTGTCGATCGGTTTTCCGAATGCGGCAATCCATCGGATTGCTCTCTACCACGCCTAACGCGGACGTCATGCTCCAGCTTGCTACACTGCATGTGTGTACCACAATTCACTCTCTCGGCTTGCTGGAAGCGGTTATTGTGCCAACAAACAGACAACGACGGCGAGCTCGACGGCGATCGTAGAGCGCCTGGGACGATAGACGTCCGCCCGATGGAGCAGTTGGTGCTTGGCGACAGATGACAATCACCGACCGGCTGATGAGCGCCTCCTCTCTGACTCCTCGCCTCTTTGTTCGCGCCCGCCACCAGGCTGCGATTGTCGCACGAGCAGCGCCTGCAGGCACCGCCCTCACCGCGGGCGGCAAACACCTTACCTCAGGATGCGACCCTCGTACCTGTATAGGCGACTGCCGATGCTTCGCCCACGTCAACGACATCGAAAGCATCAACCGCGAACTGTGGTTCTCGCAAACGCCAGCGAGACCTTCGCCGGACCCGCGAGGCGACCACCAGCCGCCTGATGAACGAACACTCAAGTTGGGCAAGACGGTCCGAACTCTGCACGAGCGACTGCCCACGCTCCTACAATCGCCGCTCCCGGCCGACATCCTCTCGCCCCAAATCAGCCTCCACCTCTTTCCCTCCACCCACCCACACCTTCCTACCGTCTCCGGCCGCATAGCCTACAATGCCGCGCTCTGGACTGCCCCGGTCGCCTGGGGTCGCGTCCCGCTAGTTGGCAACGTCAAGCTCACGATCCTCTCCGAGCGCATGCTGCGTAACGGCAGCGCCTCGGTACCGATTGCTAGCAGAGATGAGAAGCTCATCGTGAAATGGAAGACGTGCGGCAAGACGAAACATCGCGACGGCACAGGTGGCATTTACCGCGGCATTGGGATCGGGGCACGAGATCCCGTGGATAAGATCAAGGAGTTCATCGCGGGGACTCGCGACGAGGCATCATCATCATCATCATCATCATCATCATCATCATCATCATCATCATCATCATCATCATCATCATCATCATCATCATCATCATCATCATCATCATCATCATCATCATCATCATC
>Ga0058704_10000761_pt1 | contig 15763 bp, 21 predicted proteins | sample AgamicMgSfe_FD_71363 | JGI IMG/M metagenome (GOLD analysis project Ga0058704, IMG submission 71363) | Agave microbial communities from Guanajuato, Mexico - Mg.Sf.e | ecosystem: Host-associated > Plants > Phyllosphere > Phylloplane/Leaf | place: Guanajuato, Mexico | collected 2012-05-30
ACAATTGATGACCTCTTCATGCCCAGGATGCTTTCGTATCCTTTGCCCTGTTTCCAGATCCCAACTTCCGAGATGCATGTCTGCCGAAGCAGAGTAAATGACCCTTGAGTCACGCGACCATTGAAGATCGAGAACCGCGCCTTTGTGTCCGGATAGAGCGCCATAGTTTTCGCATTCCCCAGAAGTTCTCCATAATAGAATGTCGCGGTCCATGGAACCCGAGGCTATGTGCTGGCCTGTAAGATCAAACCTTGCTGCAAATACCTCTCCACTGTGTCCAGTGAGCTCCATCACAGGAGAGTGTAGATTGCCAGCTCTGTTACCACCCTGTATGAGCGCGCTGCTTGATGCGCCATTCCTGGTGGCCAATTCATTATCTGATCTCTGTCTCTTGACGATCTGAACGGAACCGAATGAGCCTGAAGCTGCTCGCTTTTCTGCCGACATTGTGGTGAGTGCGGAATGCTGGTTATATGTGTCTCCGAACCAGATTTGAGAGTATGAAATTAATCAAAAATCGCTATATGTTGCCAGTCCGTCCGAGCATCGTGGTTCTCCAACTCGAGTTGGAAAAATCTCCAAGACGTGAAGCTGAATGTGGACGGGAAGATCCGCGGCGTCTCCGCGTCTGTCCCAAGATCTCAAGGTTCATGTGAAGCAACACCACGAACCCCCAGGTCGGCCTTATTTCAACATCACCTTGTTGTCTTGCTGTCGATACTGGACCTTCGTATTCGGATCAATCGCTCATACAGCTCCGAGGAACTATCACACACCGGGTCAGCCCTTGCACAAAACAAATATGGCTTCGAATAAAGCGGCCAGGATTGGAGAGGAGTCAGTACTACCAATCGAGCCTTGAATCCAGCATATCTTTGCTAACAGTTTTCGTCAGAGTATGGAAGTAAGTTCCAATTTCATCGCATACGTATCGCCATACTGACCGGTAAAGATCTCGCGTCGAAAAGGTTAATGCGGAGCTGGTCACCCTCACCTATGGAACTGTCGTTGCGCAACTATGCAAGGACTTTGATGGGGACTATGTCGAGGTCAACAAGCAATTGGACAAGATGGGCTACAACATTGGTATGAGGTTGATCGAAGACTTTCTGGCCAAATCCAACACCGGATCCTGCTCCAGTCTACGGGAGACGGCTGAGATGATATCAAAGGTTGGATTCAAGATATTCTTAAACATCACACCAGCCATAACGAATTGGTCAAGCGACGGCAAGCAATTCACTCTAGTCTTGGAAGAGAACCCGCTGGCAGACTTTGTCGAATTACCCGACGATGGAAAAGCACAGGATGAGCTCTGGTATTCCAACATTCTCTGCGGTGTGCTTCGGGGAGCGCTCGAAATGGTATGGATTACCGGATGGCTGATTTAACAAGAACACATGCTGACTGTATATTACAGGTCCAGATGCAGGTTGAGGTTCAGTTTTTGAGTGATGTTCTTCGAGGCAATGATACCACGGAAATGCGCGTGTCGCTAATCAAGTACATCGAGGACGAGATGCCACCAGACGACGAATGAGAGCTCCGCCACGACATGTGATGACTATCTATATGGTACTGAAGCCTTGTAGACTTCAACAAGGACGTCAGGCAAAGCGCAAGATGCCTTCGGGCAAGCCATGGGCGCGAAGCGAGCAACAGATATATCTGGCCGTGTGTCGGCTCTCTCGAGTTTTGATGTAGCACTCGAAACAGAGTGCCGCAGCGATCTCTACATAATACCACGATGAAGCCAATCATGCTGTATCACCTAACAGCCCTACAAATTGGACTTCTGATCTATCAGCCGATGTCAGAGGTCACGATCTTTGTCAGGTACTTCAACTCCAAAGACAGCTGGCTGGTCGTGACAGCCTGATTGGCGAAAGATGTTACGCAGGTCTAGGCACCGTGTGCTCAGTTGATGGCTTGGCATTGGGGAAAGCTGCTCAGGCCGTGATTGTCAGATAAAGCTAATTATACAGACCTCTTGAGGTCGACGACGAGCCAAGCAGCCTTCTTTCCTCGGTCATATTGACTTATAACAGAGAAGGGTCTGAAGTACTATAGTGATGCGGACAATAATTATTGAATGCCTGACGACCTCCAGACAATGAGTGACTTAGCTTGGCCGTTCGATTCTTCGATTTGCACCGTTGACGGATTCACGTGATACTGTGGGTCTGCACCCGCGCTAGTCCGGCTTTGGACTAGTCGGTCTGCCACGGATTTTGTGCTTCGCTCGTTCGGCGTCCATCGATGTCCCATGTCTGTTCCATGTCTTGTCTGTCTGTCCAGTCCCTCGCAATCCACATCCGCCTCCAGCGCGACTCTGCTAGTCTTTGACTGTGCGATAAGATTGTCTTGCGGTCACCGCTTTTGTCTTCTTACTCCCTCCACGACCCTGGAAATCTGCTGTCGCTCGATTGACTGCACTCTGCGGCTTCTGGCAGCTTGAATTGTGCAGATCTCCGCTGGCTTGCGATTGCAGCCTCCCATTTGCCTGGACTCAGATTCAACTGCACATTGCTTCCCCAAGCTCCGTGCTTTTCGCTCCACCCCCGACACCTGGCCGACCTCGAGTAGAGACACGCATCTCATCTCTCTCAACCACCATTACACTTCCACTTCCCACCACTCTCGACCACGACCGATCACGCTTTCGACTCTGACACTCTTTGCGATCGTGCCCAGTCGACACACAGCTGCGCGCCTGTCAAACCACCCCCTCCGCCAAGCCTTCAATTCGACTTCGATCGCGCTCAAGATCGCGAACATCGCGCATTTTCCCAACCCCATCGCGATCTCTACTATACGACAAAACTCACCCTCACCCTCAAAACTGTTCACTACTGACACACACACATCGCTTTGGCAGACGCGTCGACGCTCACTTTACCACATTCCACTTTCCAAGTCAATCCATTAGGGCCCGAGGCTGCTCACCTCGATTGCCGCCTTCGACTACGAGCTTAGCAATGAACATGAATGTTATGGGTGGTGTTGGTGGACCTGTCGGTGGACAACAAATGATGAACATGGGCACTCCGGGCAACGCGCCCGGCGGAAATGGCCAGAATGACAGCCATCGCACCAAACTTCACACATATATGTACGACTACTTTCTCAAAAATGGCATGTTCGACCTCGCCAGGATGCTGCTTGAAAAAGCCGATGTCGATACACAAGACCTGAAACAAAGCCCAGGTCAGAGGAATGTGAATGGGGATTCGATGGATCAAGACTCGAAAGACAATATCCTTGGTAAACCCGACGATTTACCTCTTCCCAAGGTCCCACCAGGAGGCAATGGTTCGTTTCTAGCCGATTGGTGGGACCAATTTTGGGATTGCTATTTGGCTCAACGCGGCCGAGGAAATCCTCAAACCAAGCAATACTTGAACCAAGTTCAGGTGAGTCGTGATTGAACAACTAGAATGTTCCCCTACTGAGCCGTTGATACAGAATCACACACGATTGCAGAACGAACGCCGCAACATGATGGCAAACCCACAGATGCAGACCATGATGCGCAATTCCATGATGGCGAATGGAAATGACATGAAGAAAGCTGTCGCCATAAATGGCCAACGTCAACTGTGAGTCGTACGCTTGGTCCGATTTGGGGCTTGGTTCTTATATATATAACAGGACACCGCAACAGATGCAACAACTCCAGCAGGCACGTCAGCAGCAAATGATCATGGGCGCCGGTCAGATGATGCCACAAACCCAAATGCAAAGAGAGGGTTCTTCTATGGACGGACAACAGAGACCTCAGACACCAGGCTCTGGCGAAAACGCACCATCTCCTAAGCGTCAGAGAATCGACGGAGGCAGCTTTAATGGCCAGATGCCTCCCATGGGTCGAGGCCAGCCGCAGGGAATGCCCAATCAACAGGTAAGCCCACTCAATACAGTTGACTCTGCATGAATCATGCAGAAGCTAATACATCACAGGTATATGCCCAATCAATGCGCCAACAAATGCAGAGTGCATTGGATGTTAACTCGGATAAGGGAATGCAGAATCCTAATGTACCTCTCCAAGGATCTCCTGCCATGGACGCCAACGCCGACTTCTTCAATGGCCAAATGCGCGGCATGCCGGGCGCCGGACCTACTGGCCAGAACAGCAACCACGCCCTTCAAGACTACCAGATGCAGTTGATGCTACTGGAACAGCAGAACAAGAAGCGTTTGTTGATGGCACGTCAGGAACAGGACAGTGCCCAGAATGGTCCAAACGGGCCCGCCATGCCTGGTCAATTCGCTCCTGCCATGTCGCCGTCCAACAGCCGTACCGGTCCGTCCCCTAACCCAGATGAGCAGATGAAGCGCGGCACGCCGAAGATGGCTCCAGGTATGCCGCCAAATCCTGACGGTTCAATGCCACAAGGTAGAGGTTCACCGGTACCTGGTTTCGACCCAAGCCAGATGAACCCCAACATGCCTCCTGCTATGTTCAACCAAATGGCCAAGATGCAGGGCATGATGGGAGGTCCGAATGGTCAAATGAATGGTCAAATGATGCCTGCAACGTCTCATCCAGCCATGATGAATGGTCAGGGTCCACCCATGACTGCTCAGCAGACGTTTGAGATGATGCAAAACGGTGGTCCGCGACGTCCTGGAGGTCCATGGCCACAGGGTCCTCCGCAGATGATGCCAGGCCAACAACCTCCACAGCCGCCGAATATGACGCCTCAACAACGAAACGCCGCGATGCCACCTCCACCGGCGCCACCACAGGGAGAGACTGCCCGTACCCAGCCGTCATCGCCTTCTCAGTCGCAACAAGCTCCGCCCACTCCATCGCAAACCAACAAGGCGAACCCAAAGGGCAAGAAGGAAGGAGCAAAGAACAACAAGGTTGGTCGTTTCTTTAGGATTCATGTTTGTACATTGCTGACAATCCCCTCAGAAGGCGCCTGCAAAGAAGGGCGGTGCAGCGGCCGCGACACCTGCATCGGAAGGCGGCGAACAGCCACCGACACCGACACCAGCCCCTCCGATCACGCCGACAGCTCCCGCTCAGCAGTTCAAAAACGGACCAAACCAGCAGCCAAACCAGCAAGGACAAAATCCTGGGGTTCCTGGTCAACAGCAACCGACGGATCTTGGCCAGTCGTTTGGTGCTCTTGACGGCAGCAACGTGAGTAGCTTGTCACATGAAGGCATGATTATGGATGCTAACTGTTACTAGGGCTTTGATATGTCGCTTGACTTTGGCACTCTTGATGGACAAGACGTTCTAGAGCAATTCGACTTTGACTCTTTCTTGAACAACGACAACGGAGACGCCTCCTTCGCTTTCGACGCAAATATGAACTTTGCTGATGGCGGACTCGAAGCCGGTGGAGATGTGTAGTATACCTCCGTGGACTCTCCGCCTGAAAACTTCATTCCCGAGCTTCAGAACTGGCTCTGGCCTCAATCTTCCTCACAGCTCAGTTCGGATCCTGCTCGAGATCCGCCGCTCTTCTGAACGGCACGCCTCTGCTCTTCGTCGTTTCTGTACAAAGTCGAACCGATGCAAAAGTCGTAGGCAGGCGTACCTATACTGGCATAACCTAGGCCAAAAATCTCGGCCGACGGCGCTTTCCTTGTACTTGTAGTAACGACGACCATATCTTTGCACCTTTCTCTACATCCTTGCTAAGAGCCTTAACGGCAGCATCTATTATACCCCAATCGTTCAGCATCGCACTGCACGCGTCCTCATCTACCGTCAAGCACATGACGCAGCAACCCACCGCGTCGCGTTGCTCCCCATCTCCAGCTTCCTCTCATTTTGGGTATGGTCACAGGAGTACCAAATCAACAGCCTGTTTTCGCTTTTTTTCCAAACCATGGTCTTTATGATGGCTAATGGCTCGATGTGCGGCTGATATCGGGGCGTTTTTCAGTGGACAAATGGAGGTACTCTACTGTCACTTAGAATTAGTGCGATATACGTGAAAAGAATTTCTGATGCCATTTTCGTGTCTCCTGTTTTTGCCAATAGTGTCATCATAAATCCGTGGGGACGTCCACTTCCAGCAGTGTGACCCTGTCAGTCGAACCTCTTTACTTATCGACAAGTATTCTTCGAACGCTAGATGGAGGCTTTATCGCCTTCCATTGTACTTTGATCATGTTTTCGTTTCTAGAATCAATCACGTCGATGGTAAAGGTCCAGATGCAAGCGTTCCAAACCGGAGTCATCATCCCAAGCATGCACTTCAGATGGGAATACATAGCAATTTGAAGGCAGGGACATGTCTCTGCATCATATGTTCATTACTATCATTATCATATTTCGTAAGCAGTCCGTGAGCAGTATTCCAAATCCCCAACGTTGAACGCCAATACTCGTGATTAAAGTACCTTTGCAAACCTTCTCGTCGATGCGTTATGTCGATGAGCTCTATCAGTCAGAAGCCGCAGCACCGAGTTCCAATTACCATGCAAAAAAACCGCTCCCGAGTCTTCGCCTCACATCCTCCTCTGCGCCCCAGCTTTAGCCAACTTCTTTGCTTCGATCATGGCGTAATAATTGGTCAAAACCTCGTCGTCTTCGAAACTAGCTCGCGGCTCCCATGTGGGTTCGTCGTATCCGAACCATTTCACTTGGTACAGCATCACGGGTTTTTTGCCCAGGGTCGGGTCGTTGTGTGTTCTTGGATCGGACCAGCGGTGGGAGAGGATTGCTTCGATTTCGTAGGCTTCGGATTCTTCCGAGTCGCTTTCGGACGCGGAGCTTGATGATGAGGATGGGGGAGGGGCTTGGAGCTCGTCTTGGTCGTCGATTTGGGGTTGCGCTAAGGTTTTGGTTATTCCTTTGGTGTTGGTCTTGATAGGCGTCAGGGGCTTGGGTTGAGGTTGGGGTCGGGCTTGAGCCTTGATCGGCACTTTAGTCTGGGACTGGGGTTTTACTTGAGCCTTCGGTTGTGGTTGAGGTGGGAATTGAGGCTTGACTTGAGGTTTCATTTCAGACTTGGCTTGAGGCCCCGATTGGACTTTTGGTTGTGTAGAAGCTTGAGCTCCATGTTGTGGTTGAGACTGAAGCTGAGGTTGAGGTTGAGGCTGAGGTTGAGATTGTGGAAATACCTGGCTTTTGACAATCGCTGCAGAAGAAAACTCTGGACGAGATGCCTGCTGTGCTTGTGTCTTGGTATCCAAGAACTGAGGCTTAGAAGGTAGACTCGTTCCATTGATATCTGAGCTGGACGTGCTAGCAGATGACGACCGTGTCTTTGTCGACTTCTGTACACCTACGCTCGAAGCAACTGCAGGAATGGAAGTTTGTTGCGAAATCGTGTTTGGGACTGGAACTGACTTTCTCTGGAGAGGAACAGCGGGTGCCACGTGAATGATATCTTCATCATCAGAATTGAGAGAAGAGGCAGAAGCAGAGACAGAAGCGGAAGGTGCACGTTTGAAAATGGTAATGACGACCTCAGTAGTGGACTTTGACAGCTGTCCACGAGCTTTGAGATCTCTGAACGAAGTTCCTTGCTGGGCCGGAGGACGCTCGTCGTCACTTCTCGATACTGAGGACGATGTATGTGACAACTTTCTTCGCTTTGGTCGATCTTCGGAGAGTGACGGCTCAGTCGCGGGTTGAGGAAGGTCTTTCTGGGCTTGGAAAGGTCAGTATGGTTCTCGGCCTTTTAGAGGCTCGACGCTAGAGAGCGATGCTTAATTTATGCTCGAGAAACGAAAGGAGGAAATGAGAAGACATCAAATTGCCGGGGAAAAAAAAAAGCATGATGACCTACCCTGCGGTGGACGCCCTCTACATTTGGGCTGCTCATCGCCACTCAGCTTGTTCGGTCCGCGCTGTCGTTGGATATAGAGATGAGCATATGACGGACGTGGTCTGCCGTTCCGTCCTTCCACAGTCGGCAAAGCTGGTTTCACGAAACGCTCTTCTTCAGAAGACGATGTTCCTGATGTGGATCCTGCAGACGAAGACGCGTAGACTGGATTGGTAACCTTCTTAGGGCGACCTCGTTTCTTCGCCACGGCTCGTTCACGTGCTAGCCGATCCTCTTCAGCAGCAGCTTCCTTGAATTGGTTATTCTCGTATGCTTCAAGCTCGTTTTCCGAAACATAGGAGAAGATTTCGTCCAGCGTTATGTCGGCAAGTTTGACTTTTCCGATCAAAATCGTGTAAGTGGGAAGACCACTGGGAGGAGTGTCTCTTGATAGGATTTTGGCTTCACGAGGCGCTACGTTCGACAGTCTGGTAGTGATTGCAGCCATGATGGGCAAAGCAGCAAGAGAAGACTGTACGCATTAGATTTATGCTCGTATTATAGTCATCTTTTGTTTGTAGATGAGTTATTTGTGAAGCAAACCCGCTTCGGAGTAAAGTAAAACATCTTACCTCGTCAGGTCCTTCCAATGAATCGAGAGTCAGACCCTCATAGAGGACCAATGGGCTTTATATGATTGATTGGTTTGTAAAAGTGAAGAATTATGAGTTATAGAGAATAAAGAATAAAGTATGAGGTAAGTAGAGGGGGATATAATAAGTTTAGAAGGAAGCTTCGCTTATGTAAGGAACTTTTAAGCCTGATTTGGAACACTAAAGTTATTAGCTTATTAGAATAAGCAGTATCTGCTATTATAATAACAACTGACGAATAGAGTTCCTTACTATAATAAGTATAAATTGAAAAACTGCTAACTTTACCGTAATTCCAATTTCTTCCTCATAATGGCTATCAACCTTCTGGATTCATGTTTGTTGACAGTCGGCATTAATCTTTGATGCTAAATGACTAATTTTCGAGATTCAAGCCATGGATTGCATTTTTTTACTATATTGAAGAATATATATGTTTTAGATAGTCAATTGAGGCGAACGGTTGTTCGTATTGATACGTCTCACTATCATAGAATAGACTGAGAAAGTGTCGAATAATTCAAGGGAATTAGATCAAGAATGACGTCATATACATAGTCTTATACATCTATATCCTGTCATTCGTAATGTTTGAGCTCATAGCTTTGATTGAAATGCAATGGCTCCATTGATGCCAGTTTTGTTCTGATTCAAATCGTACTTCTTCTGACGTGATAATTCAAAGCAAGAATGGATCAAATTATAATCAGAAGTGGTTATGGCAGAATCGTGATCGCCATATTTGCGCTTTGTATTCTGATGTCCGACGTGCGGCCGAATTAATTCTGACCGCGGAAGCACTCCGCTCGAAAAGTGCCTGGCCGCTTCTTCTCCAAATAATCCTTCAAGACTTCTTATATACATGTAACTTTGCGAGAGTATCAAGAACGTCAAAATGTCGTCCATGCGAAATGCTGTTCAGCGGCGCAATCACAAAGAGCGTGCTCAGCCTTTGGAACGCTCAAAATGGGGTTTGCTCGAGAAGCACAAGGTATGCAGGATCTCGTGTGGGCGAGAAGATACTGGTACTCATTCTTTGTACAGGATTATTCTCTCCGAGCAAAAGATCACAATGAGAAGAAGAGGCGCATGAAAGCCTTGCGACAAAAGGTCGCAGAGCGCAACCCAGATGAATTCGCGTTTGGCATGATGAGTTCGACAACCAAGAATGGTATCAAGATCACGAATCGGGGCGTGCAGAATGGAACCGATGGACCGCTTAGCATGGACATGGCAAAGTTGCTCAAGACACAGGATGCGACATATCTCCAGACTATACTTCAGCAGACTCGTAACGAAAGAGAAAGAGTAGAGAAGGAGGCGATCATTGCGGGTGTCGGAGTTGATGTGAAAGGTACTGGGCCTGGGATTGGAAGGCGCACGGCTTTCGACGAAGATGGCAACGCGCTCGCACGACCTCAGGATCTGCTGGAGGACGATGATGACTCAGACTTTGATTCTGACGACAGCATGGGCGAGGACGAAGCGAACACGTCGAAACTGCCAAAGGATCAACTGAGAATACAACGTCAACAGAAGAGGTCTCAGCAAGTTCTCAGTAGAAGGCTCGAGACACTAGTCTCTAGGGAGAAACAACTTTCCCGCGCTCTGGATCATCTTGACAGTCAACGCGCAAAGATACATAACACCGTCGGTGGAGTCAACAAGAGTGGCGTCAAGTTCAAGCTGAGGGAGAGAAAGAGATGATGAAAGATATGGTATTGACTCCATTCACATCTTACTTGGCATGCGCATCGCCCCGTCCAGCCGTATACACACACCGTTGAGCATCTTATTTTCGATACTCTGCCTCACCAGCTGAGCAAATTCATCAGCCTTGCCCGCTCGCTTTGGAAACTCCATCACACGTTGTAAGGATTGTCGGACTTTGTCTGTCATCATGGCTGTCATTCTGGACTCGAACAAAGACGGTGCTATGGTGACCACTCGGATACCATATTGCGCAAGGTCCCTCGCCAAAGGAAGTGTCAAAGATCTGACAGCACCCTTACTAGCAGCATAGCTGACTTGACCGGGTTGGCCATCGTACGCTGCAGAAGAACTGACAAGTATGATGACTCCACGCTCGCCGTCCGATCCGTCGGGCGTAGTCTTGGTCATCAGGGGGAGAGATTGCCTCACAAAGTCCAATGTTCCGCGCAAATTGACGTTGAGCACAAAGTCGATGGCAGACATCGGAAGAGGGTTGTTGTTGCGATCAATCAGCTGGTCCATCATTAGCATGTAGGAAGACGTAGAGCACTATTAGACATACCTTGCCAGGATTTCCTACGCCTGCAGCAGACACAATACCACCAATCGGTTTGCCGGTCTTCTCAACCCACTTCGCAACGTTCTTAATCGCGCCCTCGATACTTTCAGACTCTGTGACATCGCATTCGAAAAAGATAGATTTATCTTTCCCAAGTGTTTTGACTGCTTCTTCACCAGCATCGTGGTTTAGATCCAGGACAGCGATATATCCGCCTGCCGAACAAAGGTCCTGACAAGTGGCCAAGCCCAGGCCAGAAGAGCCTCCGGTGACAACAAAAGTTCGATCCTTGATATGCATGATGATGGTTCTCAGAGATGTAATGAGGCGAAGAATTCAAGAAATGAGCCCCGGACGAGTCTTGTAGTGAGTAGAAGGGATGCCTCGGCTCGTTCGCAGGCCCCAGATTGTCACGGGCCGTGCCGACTCCAGGTTCCGTTGGCGCTTTCAGTGCCAAGCATCGCGATACATTTCTCCAACATCGACAATCGACATTACACAAGCATTCACCTTCGCGGCACGACTAGATTCACTAAAATCTTCAACATCAATTCCAATCACACTCACCAGGACTAGTGACTTCAAATTGTTGACCAAATCCAGCGCATTAGGGTTGGTAAAAGCTTGGACTTGACCAGCGCAAAAGCGCAAACATAACAACCATGGCATCTCCGGCTGCAGAAGCAACCCAAGCACAACAAAACACAGTCGCACAGCAGACAGGAACACCGCCCGCAGATGACGGACAGTCGCGACGCCCGCGAGATGCGCGCCTGATCCACCTCGTACTCTCTTCGCTTGGCGTCCACAATTACCAAGAACGCGTACCGCTCCAACTCCTCGACTTCGCCTACCGCTACACATCCTCCGTACTCTCAGACTCCTTACGACTAAGCGCAGAAGGCTACACCGCTGCACCAGGAACAACGAGTAAACGCGCAGGCGCCGACGCCGGTAACGACGGCAGCAACATCACAGTCACGGCGCTGCGCCAGGCGATCGCTAGTCGTCAGGACTATACTTTCCAGGGTCCGGCGTTGCCGAAGGATTGGTTGATGGAGCAGGCTAGTGAGCGTAATAGAGTTATGCTGCCGAAGCCTGAGAGGGCGTGGGGTGTGCAGTTGCCGCCGGAGAGGTATTGCTTGACTGGTACGGGATGGAATCTGAAGGAGGAGTGGGATAGTGAGGATGAGGAGGAGTGCAAGGAGAAAGAGGAGAGCAAGGAGCAGACGAATGGTGATGGTGATAAGCAGATGGGAGGGGTTGATGAGGAAGGGACTGAGGAGGTTGAGGGTGATACGTTTGAGGACGTCTTTGGAAAGGATTCGGATCGTGAGATGGATGATGCCTAGGATTGGTCACGCGACTCTTTTTTTTTTGAAAAGCGAGGCGTTTTGGGGTATAGAATTTGATATTTGGGGTCAAGTCAGACATCAAAAGTCACAGGCATAACGGAGGAGTAATATCGCTTGCGTTATTATGCAGGAGTCAATAGCTATCTGCAAGGACTGTCACATTCTTATGTACTGTTTTCAGTAATGCGTCCGTATGTCTTGTTTAACCTCCTTTCGACATGAAGCCCTTGCGCCTTTCCCATATGCTTGGTCGTTCTTAGTCGGTCGATATGCTGCCCTATCGTCTTGACCACCAGCGTCTAGCACCGGCGCCAGCACCTCATGCTCGATATAGTGGGAGCCAGGCAGAACGCTAAGAATCCCTGCTCGCGGATGCACTCTGCATTGGCGCCAATCCACCCATTGAGTCGACGACCAATTTCGCTTCAAACAGTATCGATCTAACATCATCTCGCATCCGGACTCGTCTCATTCCTCTCACCCTCCTTCTTCAACACCCTATTCCCATTCTCATCAAGCCCCCACCACTCACGATGAAACTTCTCCTGCTCCTTCCTCTTCTCCTCTTTCTCCTCCCTCTCTCTCCGCCTCAGATCCCTCGTCTCAAACCACTCGCTCCGCGCCGCGTCTTGCTCCGCTTGATTCGCATACTGCAGCATGCATGTGTTCATCGCCCGCCGCTGTGCCCGGCACACAAATGGTGCTGTGAAGGTCCTGTTCGTGGCGCAGGCGGCGAAGTCGCGGACTAAGTCTGCGCAGTGGTTCCGTACACGCGCGTGATAGATTTCTCGTCTGGGATGATTAGATGAGGGAGTACTGAGGGACAGTAGTAGACTTACACTTGCGCTTCTTGGCTGGAGGAGAGTGGTATTGGACGGCCGGCCGGGACGCCGCTGGGGCCTACTGTTGGTCGGGAGGGGCCTGCTGGTGTACTCATTGTTGCCATGTGTGTCACCTGGACTGCTGGGTCATGGTTCTCTATTAAATTGCTGGTGTGGTTGATGCTGGTGGATTGACGTACTGACGCATGGAGGTGAAGATGTCGAATTCTAACCCGAGTTGGCTTAGCGTTGAAATGGTGGCTCATACTCCGAATATTACAGCGGACATTATCTCTATTTCCTACTACATGGAATAAAGATGATTTTATGTTCTTATTATGGTTCGACGATGTATGTAGAATCTGAGAAGACTGATGCTGCACTTTGTGTGGTGGTAATGATAGCTCGTAGCTGTGTGTATATCTAGCTAGCAAAAGGATGTCGACCGAATTGACTCCGCTCACCAAGCATAACACCATGTTTCTGCACCTCTTTGGCGTAAGACAGGCATCTTTCATGATATTCGGTCCGGTCAATTTTTCCTTGCATCCACTCGCCCAATGTCAAAGCATCGAACGCTGCCTGGCCTGTAGAAGCTGCAGTATGAGGTCTGAAGCCGGCAAGAGCATCACCAACCAGAAGAACCTTGCCGTCCATGAAGGAGTTCTCATCAGATATGTTATCCGTGATTGCCTGAACGAATGGCTGTTGGGTTTTGTTCACAAGCTCTGCGTATTGAGGTGGCAGCACATCATCCGCCAATTTGATCTGCTTCTGCCATTCGGATTTCTTCATGCCACCTGGAGGCAACGTGATGGCGTGTCGTTTACCGTCATTGTCTGTCATCAAGTCGTCCAGTTCGGTGCTTCCTTCTTCGAAATTGACGTACCAAACCCAGTTCATGAGTCTGTGTCCTTTTTCAAGTGTGCCGTTTTCACCAGGAATTAGATATGCCAAGATCTGGACGCCTTGGGTGTGATAGAAGGCAAAATGTTCGCTGAAGACTGTTGAGGCAGCTTCAGAAAGTTGTGTCTCGGGCACAGTACCTCGAAAGGCAACGTATCCGACATATTTTCTCTCGACCGCGGGTTTGAGAAGGCGGCGTGTGGTTGAACTTCCTCCATCTGCAGCGATGACCAAGTCGGCGTCGGCTGATTGTGACTTCACAGATTTGTCTTTCCAGGTGACTCGGATACTTTTTGAGACACCTAGGTCTTCCAGGTTGGAGACCGTGCAGCCATTGAGGTACTCGGCCTTTGAGCCGCTGTTGACAGGGATCGCTTTGATATCATTGAAATACTCCTCGACCGCCATTCCGTCGACTCTCCATCTCAGAAAGCGATAAAGTAGATCCCAGCTGGTCATACGCTGTTGTCGTTTGTCCACGCTTCCTTCGACAATGCCTCCCTGCTTGTCAAGATACAGTCGCTGCTGGCTGGTGACTGCGATGTCCCTTCCCGGACGAACATATTTTTCGAAAAATTCTTGGGTCTCTGACCCAGCTACAACTCCAGCACCTTGGTTGTGTAAGAGCGCAGTCGGTGATCTTTCCAGTATGGTGACTTTGGTTGACGGTGAGTGTGTGAGCACGGTGTGAGCATGCATCAGGCCAGCCAAAGACCCGCCCAGTATCATGCAGTGGTTGACTTGAGGAAACGCCATTCTGCTAAGTGCTTGCATGGATTGTTTGTAATAGAATAAAGGAAAAGACAAGGAAAGATCTTACATCCTACCTTCGATCAAGTTCGTATTGATGATGAGGGACAAACAGCGTCGTCTTTGGTTGATAGATTAAATAGCGGCCATTGCGTCATAGCGCAACCATTCGGCCTAGTGTATTACTACAGACTGACTTGTGAATGTGTACCGTGGTTTTCAATATTGAGAATGTCAAAAGAACATGTTGCTAAGTCTTCAATAGTCGCCCTTTAAAGTAAGACATTCGAAACAATCAGTCATCAGAGAGTACCAAGGTATTACAGACAGCAGGTGCCCAGACTCTACGATAGAGACTCAACATGGGTCCAGTCACTCGTAAACGAAAGCTCGAGGAGGAAAAGCTATCCTCAAACGTCGCAGCAGCAGAAGAGCCGTCAAAGCGATCGAAATCTCACGAAGCTATCGAATTCGTCGACACCAAAAATAGAGAATCAAACATCGATGCGTTTGAAATCAAGAATGGAGACAAGTCGATCGTCTGCAAGAAGTATCTCACCAGGACGAAGGAGACGAAGGACAAGGAGCACTTTGCGACACCATCCCTGGTATTTACACACGGAGCCGGAGGAGGTATCGAAACACCAGCAATTGCCGAATTTGCAGAGGGTTTCGCCTCCATAGACACAGCTCTTTGCTTTCAGGGTACCATGAACCTCAAATCACGTGTCAAAAGCTTTCACGCAGTTATTGAGAACCAAGATTGGGGTCTCGCTCTGGGTGGCAGGAGCATGGGTGCTCGAGCAGCAGTCATGACAGCCAATGAGTATGGAAAGACCGAGGCCCTAGTACTAGTGAGCTACCCACTGGTAAGTGAGAAGGGAGATGTCAGGGACGAGATTCTTCTTGAGATTTCAAAGAATATCGAAGTACTGTTTGTCATTGGCGATGGAGACAAGATGTGTCCGCTTGACCGGCTGAACGAAGTGCGGGAGAAGATGAAAGCTACCAGCTGGCTGATGGTTGTCAAGGGTGCTGACCACGGTATGAGTGTCAAGCCTAAAAGTGCTACTGAGCATTTCGTCAGAGAGACTGGCAAAGTGGCTGCTCAGTGGCTCAAGAGGAAAGATTCGAAGAAGCTCGAGGCTGCGATTTGTTGGAATGATGAGGCTGGCGAGGCTGCGATGACCGCATGGCATGGTGATAATAGCACACCAGACTCCATACCAAAGTCCACATCAAAGAGAGCCTCTGGTGAAGACAC
>Ga0058704_10000765_pt1 | contig 15733 bp, 13 predicted proteins | sample AgamicMgSfe_FD_71363 | JGI IMG/M metagenome (GOLD analysis project Ga0058704, IMG submission 71363) | Agave microbial communities from Guanajuato, Mexico - Mg.Sf.e | ecosystem: Host-associated > Plants > Phyllosphere > Phylloplane/Leaf | place: Guanajuato, Mexico | collected 2012-05-30
CTCGAGGCTTTCCTTAAGCGGGTGATTGGAAAGGAAGGCAATCTGCACAACTTCGACCGTAACTTCGTCTCTAATGGTACTCGATCTCAACGGAAGCTCGCCATCGCTCTGACCATCACAAGCGAATGGTGCCGCAGCCCAGACGCCAAGCAGATCACGCGCTGGTTCACCTTCCTCGACCGCCAGATCTCCGCTGGCAACATCCGCACGGAACAAGAGTTTTTCCTGGACTACCACTTCAAGGACGTCAAGGACCGCGCTGCGGCGAAGAAGGTGATGAAGCTCATGGCCAGTGGGCAGAAGCGGAGCGGGAGATGGCCGGGTATTGTGAAGTGTCTCTATCACTGGGAGAAATTTGGTGGGGATCAGAGGAAGGCGGAGGCTCATGCGAGGCATGTGGAGAGGCAGGAGAAAATGGATCTGGGGGCGGTGGAGAGGTATGAGGATGAGTTGTCGGATTGGGGAGGGAGTATCGTGGACTCGGATGAGGAAGAGGATTACCTGGGGGTGGTGCAGGAGTATGATGTTAGTAATGGGGATGGGGAGGAGGATGACTAGGGATAGGTGAAACGGGGCGGACAGAGGAAGAGGGCAGTAAGCGTGAGATGAAGCAGGCGCGCCTCTTTTATGGTAGGCGGCTGCCGTAAGTCTGCTTGCATGTATTCCAGGGTAGCGCAAAACGGGGGGAGAACTGGTATGTCTTCAATGAACTTAGATAATTCGCGCACCTGTGTCCAGCTATGGCTATACTTGTAGCTGCTCATATTCACACTCTGTAGAAGTTACGGGTACAATGGACAAAGAGACTCGACCCAGACCCGGCAGGCCGCCTTTGTCTGATTCCCGTCAAAGACTCCCCGAAGATGATAGACGAGCGGATACGCTGAGTCCCCAAGATGCCTTACATACCATACAGACATAGGGACAGACGTTGCCGTCGCCAATATGGCAGCCCTCGGCACACCGCCGAACTTAGCAGCCTTATCAGCTGCCGCAGCAGCAGCAGGTCTCTCGTGGAATGTCAACCTCGCCGCCACAGCCCCTACAACCCCCAGCCGACCACCAGCTCATGCGGCTCTCAATGCCTGGAACGGGCCACCGCCATTTGTGCCTGGAGCTGGGTCAGCCGGACACTGCAATGACCGCCCGCATCATTACGTTGGGGGTGCAGTACCCGCCGGCGCGCTCGTGTGCGCGAGCCACATCAATCCAAATCCGCACCCGCCTGGAGAAACTTATCTGAGCATGACGCCGAAGAGGTGTCCGCGGCGGGTGGGAATACACGGGCGATGGTTCAGGAGCTTTCTGTATTGTCGGAACCATAATAGGATACAACCTTGGTACCAGGCTATCTGCAACAATGTCACAAACCCTCCAGCTCCTTTAACTGGCACGGTTGCTGGAGCCCCAGCACCGCCGTTGCAGCCAATTGCAACTTGGACGCAGTTTCAAACGCCTCTTTGCCGCTAGTGTGAGGTCCAGGAAGTGATAAAGCTGGCTGATATCAGGAACACAGCTATCGTCACTCCACCTCCAGCTAATAGGTACAGAATGCGAGGACACGCCCGCCGCTATCCGGAGAACACATGCACCTGTCTTTACGAGCTTACCAGATGTAACTACTGCATTCGCGACCGTCGTGAAATCTCCAGTAACCGCCACGATACGCTGCTCACTACTCGACAGCAGAACGACTGGTGGTTGCGCAGGATTGGGCGTGATCCTACAACCGGTGCGCTTGGAAATGTTAGTCACCAGAAGAGAACTGGGAGAGCGACGAAGCGCAGTTTCAGAGTTTGCCGGTGCGGTGATTGGACTAAGCCAGTGGCTGGAAGAGCACCAGAGGTGTATATGTGTTTGAGCTGTGAGGGCGTGATTCACGTTGGACCTATGGCGGCTGGGGGAGGTTTGCCGGCGGGTGTCGGTGTTAATGCGGTCACGAGAGCAACGGATGGAAACTTTCAGCTTCGCAGACCGTAATTATGTGCCTTCAGGGATTGGTAGATGGTGGATAAGCTACTCGGATACTCCGCTGCGCTCCTTTCAGTTTTAGGCATTCACCGGCAGTCTTTGGCTGCGTTGGTGTCGAGTTCGATCGAGCTCGGAAACATCCGTTTCTCAACTATTGTCCGATCTTTGCAGGAAGATGCGAACATCCGTATTCATTCCGTGTGAATGTGAATGTGGCGGCGTCATCGCTTCTAAGGTTTTCGGCACGGTCCGAGGTGAGGGTGGTTTCGCCCGAGCTTTGACGCTTGCTCCACGACTTTGCAAGGTGTTCGCTTCCATCCAGCTGGCGAAGTTGTCCTCGCCATTTTCGCGACACCAAAAGCGCCTTGCACATCGAATCAAGCGCACGGTCGTCGAACGGTCTGCAGCAGAGACCATGGAGTACTTCCGCTTCCTCGACCTGCCGCCCGAGCTCCGCAACCGAGTCTACACCATCGGTCTCAAGGACTGGAACATCGAGACCGTCAACGTCCGTCCAAAGGGTAATGGCTACGCTTTCAGCGAACACCCTCTTCACCTCGTCTGCAAGCAATTCTGCAAAGAGTTCTCCGGCCTACTCGGCAAGCTCTCACCAGAGACTGCCAAGACTATCATCAGTGAGGTCCACGACTTCGGCCTCCGGGCGGTCATGATCTAACTCAACCGCATCGTGAAGAGCAAGACAGCCAGTCTCTCCGACTTCGGCTCAACCCGGAGACTCATCATCTCCCACACCATCTCGAGTGGATGGTGCGGGGACCCGGATGCCGACAAGCTCGCAGCTTAGCATCGGTGGGTGCTCAAACATAAGAAGAAGGGCATGTCGTTCGAGCATCTTGAGGAATTTGTGAGCGTTGAGGATGCTGAGCAGACGAAGAACGCGCTGAATGGTCTGTCGCCAGGGTTCGGATCGGGTGCCGGGTCATGGAGGACTTTCATGGAGAGCTTCGATGCTTGGTATACGTATGGGCCGGATGTTGCGCGAGGTGTGGAGGAGGAGGAGGAGAGGGAGGAGATGCGAGGGAGGAGATGCGAGGGAGGATCGAGGAGGGGCGGAAGGTGGTGTTTGATGAGGATCAGGACGACTACGACAGGTATGTGATCTGATGCGAGTTGGCACTCGCCTGCTGCAACGGAGTCAGCAATAAGCGAGATGGGGTGTGGACGGCGAGGTGACGGTCCGTGAGTTGTGGCATTTGGCAGGCTGCGGAGAGTTTCAAATTCAGTGTCTCGCCCTATTATACGGAAAGCGCCTGCTATGTGTCGTTCAGATTACCGGAAGAAACGTTTGATAAGTACCTTAGGTGGTGAAGCTCTGCTACCTTAGGTCTCTGATACTCATGCAACGTCTTTTGTCGTGAGTTCCATATCCCCCAGACTGTAACTCCTCTGCTTTCTCAAAGTGTGCCTCAATCGCCCACTAACAGCTCGCTTATTTCTTCTGCTTGTTCGGAAACGCATTGTACTTCTTCAGGATCCTCTCGAAGCCATCTAGCCCCGCCTTGAGATGGTCCATCCTCGGCCCATACGACACGCGCACGAAGTGGTGGCAAGGACTGTCGAACAGATCTCTGCGCTTGCTCGGGTTGAGGTCGAAGAAGATTCCCGGCACAACAATCACCTTCTCCTCCAAGCACGCCTGGAAGAAGTTCAACCCGTCGTTGATCTCTTCCGGCAGCTGCTCGAGGTCGAGCCAGAGGTAAAATGTGCTGTCCGGAACATCTGTAATTGTGAAGCCCATGTCCCTGAGCCGACCAACGACGTAGTCGCGCTTGTCACGGAAGTGATGCTGTAGGGCGCGCATCTCGTTGCGGACTTTGGTCGGCTCTAGCATTGAGACGGCAGCCTCCTGGAAGGGCACGTTGGTGCCGCCGTCGAGGTAGGAGCCGCAGGAGCCGATGGCCTTGATGAAGGCCTTTGGGCCCACAATCCAGGCCACACGCCACCCAGGCAGCCGGAAGCGCTTGGTAAGACCGTCGATGATGAGAACGTCGTCGTCGTTGACGTCCTTGATGTTGTCGGCCGCGCTGATGACAGTACCGTCGCAGTCAGTCGTGTAGTTGTACCCACCATAGAACTCGTCCATGATCAGCGTCGCACGATCGCGGGCCGTGTCCTGGATCCGCGCCAGCTCCGGATTGCCGACCATCTTGCCTGTGGGATTCCGCGGGTTCGAAGTAAGGATTACACTAGTACCTCGCTTGACCTCATCGGCGATTTTGTCGGCGTGGATGTGGTAGCCGTCGTCCCGATTCAACGGGATTGGGATTGCAGCGAAGTTTCTAAACAAGCTCAACATCTCGTTGTAGGCTGTGTAGTCCGGGATGAAGAAGCCGAGGTAGGCGTTGCCCAGGACAGCGGCGATTCTGATAAGACCCGCACGGCCGCCCGGGACGATGCAGACGTTCTCCCAGGTGTATTTGCTGTCCTTGCCTTCGCGGTGGTGGGCGTTGTAGAGGTTGGCGACGGCTTCGCGGAGAGGCTTGATGCCGGCTGTGGGTCCGTACTCGCGGCCTGTCATGGAGATGTCGATGCTGTGTGGGCGCTCAAAACAGCCCCTGATGTCTGCGGAGCTGTCAGTGTGGTGCTTGATGTCTGAGCTGGGTGGCAAACGTACCATCTTCGACCTCTGGAGCACCTTGACCAAGGTTCGCCCATTCTTTGGGATTATCTAGGAAACCATGTTCGTATGCTCGTTCGGTGGTCCAGACTACGCCCGTCGATGCTCGAGATGGATCAAGTCCGGCGTGTGCTTTGTGACCAGTGTGGGCATCGCGGAATTGGCGATGCACAGTCGAACCCTGCTCTGTAGGAACTCATCAGCCCCAGTTCGAGATAGCACACGATCCACATGGCATGCAATAGAGAAGTCTGTGATTGTGACAGCTGCTCATAGCCGACTGGTGGTGTCGATGTTGTGTAAAGCATGACTTGCTGCCAAGCGCCATACACGAATAGACTTCGGTGTCAACAACCTTCAGCATTAGTGCATCGACATACCGCTTTTGCTATAACCGCGGGGACGCATGAGACCGCCGTTATTGTTGCCGTCGTCGCTTGTGACATCGTCATGGTCTGGGTGGAAGGTGGTACTCATTTTGGGCTATTGTTCTGTAATGTTTAATAGCTGTTGCGTCGTAGATGAACGGGGTATCTGAAGGGTTGATGTGCTAGGGATGTCTGATTTCTTCTTGGCGGTGAGGATATACCAATGTCAAGCGACCAGTGGGAGAAAATCAAGCTTAGCTGTGCGGTAGCGCGAAGAGCAAGCAGGTGTTTGGTCAAGCAGGCGCTTGCCACGTCATAAACCAACACCTTGCTTTGGAAAGCGGCGGCTGCGGCAGCGACGACAACATACGATCATGCGAGCGGCTCACCACCACGTTCTTGATACCCAAACAGTGATTTGTTACATCGTTGCGCTCACCAGTTGGCAGGCTGTGTATCCGCACTTTGTGGGAAGAAGTCATGTGTGGCATTTGTGTGGTAAAACATGTATCAGATAAACCGCATACAAACCCCTGATCGCCAATAAGCGCCTGGCGCGTCCGGTATCCGTGGAAGCCCTTTCCAGGACACCCGTGCTTAACAGATGCGCGTCAGCGCGTGGCTTGACCCTTGTGACGCTGGCTGGGCAGCAAGAACTTCTTGAACTTGATGCCGCTAAATAGATCAGCTGCGCACACTTTCCTTAATAACAGGGTCACGTAGAGCGGTGACAGAAGGTGCACTCGTCCCTTCTCTCGAGCAAACTTTCAAAGGTGCAGACCCGCGGCGTCCCTAGCATCTAGAGGCAAGCAAGGAGGAGTTACGGACGTGCTTGTACCTTCGCATTAGAGAGCAGATATATCTCCAGGAGAGTGACAGACTCTCAAGATGGCGGTCGACATGGCTCGGCGACAGGCGACTCTAGCAGGTGTGCCGATGAAGCACATATCGCTCATTACTGTAAAAACGAATGGCAACAGAAGAGAAAGAAGTGAAGCTGACAACAGTGATAGCTTGTCTTCCAGAACTCCCTCCTTATCCTCATCATGCACTACTCTCGAATAATGCCTTTGGTCAACGGACAACGATACTACACTTCCACCGCCGTCTTCCTGAACGAGGTCATGAAGCTCGCTATCTCGCTCACTATGGCTTTGTACGATATTGCGACGAACCCGAAGACCTCTTCCGATACCTCGACCGCAGCTGGACTGTTCGGTGAGCTGGCAGAAGCTGTGTTTACGGGTGACAGTTGGAAGATGGCTATACCGGCGATGCTGTATACCCTGCAGAACAGCCTGCAGTATGTTGGAATCAGCAATCTGGATGCGGCGACGTTCCAGGTGACGTACCAGCTTAAGATCTTGATGACAGCGCTGTTCAGCGTGACGCTGTTGGGTAGGACGCTGAGTTTGCGGAAATGGTTGAGCTTGTTGTTGCTTATGGTTGGAGTTGCGATTGTGGTAACACCAACTGAGTCGCATGGGTCGCTTGAGCTGTCTGTCAAGGATCTGAATGATGGGGTGGCTTTCCACTCGCCGCGTAATATCTGGGATCTGAAGGCGCTTGGGAATGCGGCTGCTGGTCAGCTCTCGAAGCGTTCTGCGACCTATGAGGGAATTGATGAGGACTTCGAGGCTGCGAACCCACAGTTGAATGCCTCGATTGGCTTGATCTCGGTTGTCTTGGCTTGCGTCTTGTCTGGAATGGCAGGCGTGTACTTTGAGAAGATCCTGAAGGATCCGAAAGGTGATGCGCACAAGGTGTCCGTCTGGGTACGGAACGTGCAGCTCTCCTTCTACTCACTATGGCCGGCGCTGTTCATCGGAGTGCTGTTTAAGGATGGCGAGTACATCTCCAAGACCGGCTTCTTCACCGGGTATAATTGGGTGGTTTGGCTCGCCATCGTGATGCAGGCCACCGGAGGCGTAGCTGTGGCCCTGGTGGTCAACTATGCCGACAACATCGCTAAGAACTTCGCGACGAGCATCTCGATCATTGTCAGCTTTCTGGCGAGCGTGTTCTTCTTCGACTTTCACATCACACCTTGGGTATGTGCCATGGCAGTTCGGTACTTATCGTTGTGGTATACTGACAAGCCCATCAGTATCTGCTCGGAACCGCCACTGTGCTCGGAGCGACATACTTGTATAACGTGGCGCCAGATGACCGCAAAGCTCGACCGCCTCCAATCAGCATCTCGGACTACGAGAAGAGTAGCAAGCCGTCTTACTTCGACCTGGAAGCCGTCGCGACCATACCGAATACGCCTCTGCGAAGCGATGCCTTGACGACTAGTAGACCCAGTACACCGAGCTTTGAACGTAGACCTAGACCGAAAACTCCGGGTGCCGGACCTTTGTAGCGTGAGCAGTAACGACTATATGATACCCTATGATGAGAGTTAATCAGTATTTCAACCACCATGCGTGCTATGCGCCATTCCTTTGTTACTTGGCAAGTAGGAGCTCTGTGTCATCACAAAGCGTAAGTCAAAGATGCGGTGGGCACGCACGATGGCGGCGGCCTGAGGTAAGGTCTGGTCGACGTCCGCTTTTGGAAGGCTCGATGAGCGACCGACCGCATCTCGTAAGGCCGCGAGCTCGCACGATATCTCATCTTTTTTTCATCGCCCAATCCTTCATTCCGCCTCTATCGTCATCAAGCCATTTATAGCGGCTCTCGCAGATAGCGGTGTGAAGCTCACGGCACGTTCGGCATGGATCAGCGCATCTTCGACCAGCTGGATATGCTGGAGCGTGGCGCACGGTTTGAGACGCGTCCGACACGCGACGAACACCACAATAGCATCGCTGACTACTCTGCATACGAAGGGCATAACGCAGGCTATGGCGACGAATACCAGCAGGCAAACGATGAGTTTGTCGATCAGCCGATGGTGCTTGATTCGTTCGGTGAGCAAGCCTTGACTTCATACGCAAGCATGCGAAGCTGACCCTCCGCAGACGAGCATCTTCTCCGGCAGCCAGATCACGACAGTCGGCATGACCAGGCTGCGCTGGGAAGAGCTAGGCTGTCACTTGGGCCTGGCAATACGCAGCCGCTCATGCAAGGCGGGCCACGTGACCTTCGTGATGCCTCAGGCCTAAATCTCTCACGATTTGCCTTCGATTCCGGACCCTCGAGCTCCTCGCCACACGATGAACTACTGCCTTCCAGCCCGGCTTTCAGCGCTAGTCAGCGGCGTCCTTCGGCGTACGAGCTTGGTAGAGACAATAGGAGGTCGACGTACCGGCCACCATTGGCAGATATAGAGCGGCCGTCGGCCTATCACCCCATGAGCATTGGACAGCTTGAGGAAAAGGAACGTCAGATGCAACATGCTCAGCAGGAGGCACCTCAAGCTTACCGACCAGACTACATGGGCGGCCAACAACCCACCAAGTCGAAGCACACCAAGATTTGCGCGCCCGTAGTTCAAGGCATCAGTCTCGTCTCCACCCGCGAATTGCCGGATCGCTTCCGCTCGATCTTCCCTTTCCCGCTGTTCAATGCCGTGCAATCTAAAAGCTTTGAGACAATCTACAAGACCAATGACAACTTCGTCCTGTCTGCACCTACCGGTAGCGGCAAGACCGCTGCACTCGAGCTCGCCATATGCAGACTCATCAATGGCTTCGCCAACGGTTCGTACAAGATCGTGTATCAGGCACCAACAAAGTCACTCTGCTCTGAGCGCCAGCGTGACTGGCAGGCCAAGTTCGGCCCACTTGACCTCAAGTGCGCTGAGCTTACCGGTGACACTGACAATGCTCAGCTCCGCAACGTCCAGCATGCGACTATCATCATCACTACACCGGAGAAGTGGGATAGCATGACCCGCAAGTGGAAGGATCACCAGAAGCTGATGCAGATGGTCAAGCTCTTTCTCATCGACGAAGTCCACATCCTCACGGAGGACCGCGGTGCCACACTCGAAGCTGTTGTGTCACGCATGAAGTCCATCGGCTCCGACGTCCGCTTTGTCGCACTCAGTGCTACCGTACCGAACTCAGAAGATATCGCTAAATGGCTCGGTAAAGACCCGACAAACGCACAGCTACCGGCTGTCCGTGAACGGTTTGGCGAGGAGTTCCGGCCAGTCCACTTACAGAAGCATGTCTGCGGCTACCAAACCAACTCCAACGACTTTGCGTTCGAGAAGATACTCAACGGAAAGCTGCCGGAGGTCATCACAAAATGGTCGCAGCGTAAGCCCATCATGGTGTTCTGCTTTACGCGCGCCTCCTGTGTCGAGACAGCCAAACTGCTTGCCAACTGGTGGGCGACGAAGGGTCCCAGGGAGCGGTATTGGGAGTCGCCTCGCAAGCGCATCGTTGTTGGTGACAAAGATCTACGTGGTGAGTCTGCCAGATCTCATTAGCCATGCGCAAGCTGACCCTGTCCAGACACTATCTCTTCGGGTGTGGCCTTCCATCATGCCGGTCTACAGATCCAAGATCGCTCTGCGGTCGAGTACGGTTACCTCGAAGGCGACATCAACGTCATCTGCTGCACGTCAACCCTCGCAGTCGGTGTGAACCTGCCATGCCACATGGTCATCATCAAGAATACCGTGACATACCAGAGCAGCGCGCTCGGTGGCTGCAAAGAATACTCCGACGTCGAGATCATGCAGATGCTGGGGCGTGCTGGTAGACCGCAGTTCGACAGTAGCGCGGTCGCCGTCATCATGACTCGCTTACAGCGCGTACAGCACTACGAGAAGATGATCACCGGGCAAGAAATACTCGAAAGCTGCCTGCATCGCAATCTGATTGACCACCTCAATGCAGAGATTGGCCTTGGTACGGTGACGAGCGTCTCGTCCGCCAAGAAGTGGCTGTCTGGCACTTTCCTCTATGTCCGCCTCAAGGAGAACCCAGAACACTACAAGCTGGACGGAGACGCACCAGGCCGGAACCTTGACGAGCGTCTCGAGAACATATGCCGAAAAGGCATTGCTCTGCTAGAGGAGAATGACCTTGTGCGCAACTCACCAGGCCTGCAGTCCACCGAGTTTGGTGACGCTATGGCCCGCTACTATCTGCAGTTCGACACCATGAGAGTCTTTCTCTCTTTGCCTCCGAACGCCAAAGTGTCCGAGATCCTGTCTGCCATCTCACAGGCTGCAGAGTTTAAGGATATTCGGTTCCGTGCTGGCGAGAAGAGCACATACAAGGACCTCAACAAGAATGGCTCGATCAAGTTCCCGATCCCGGTCAACCTTGACGCTCCGGCACACAAGGTCTCGCTCGTCATCCAGTCTACTCTTGGCGCAATTGAGCTGCCAACCGAAGACCACAAGCCGAGGGTCGAGTACTCATCTGCCAAAGCCACAATCTTCCAGCACGCTCACCGCCTCATTCGCTGCATTGTTGACTGTCAGCTCTATCTCGACGATGCAGTCACTACTCGCAATGCACTGATGCTAGCCCGCAGTCTTGGTGCGCAGGTGTGGGATGACTCGCCACTACACATGAAGCAGCTTGAAGGTGTTGGACTAGTCAGTGTCCGTAAGCTCGCCGTCGCCGGCGTCAAGTCGATCGAGGACATCGAGGGCGCGGAACAGCATCGCTTGGAGCATATTCTGTCTCGCAACCCACCGTACGGCGCTCAACTACAAGAGAAAGCTAGAGCTTTTCCTAAGCTCATGGTCTGTCTAAAGAGCATGGGCGAGCCAGTGATCAAGAGAGGCGAGCATGTCATTGTCAAGATCAAGGCAGAGATCGGTTTTCTCAACGAGAAGGTGCCCGAGCTCTTCCAGAGGCGAGCGGTGTATGTCTGCTTGCTCGCCGAGACTTCGGACGGGCACAAGATCCACTTCGCAAGGATCAGCGCGAAGAAATTGAATAAGGGTCAGGACGTTTTGTTCAGCGCCAATCTCACTAACGCCAGCCAGACCGTGCGCGCCTACGTTATGTGCGATGAGGTTGCTGGCACCGCACGCTCAGCCATTCTCAAGCCTGATATACCGGCATTCGCATTTCCGCCTCCGAAGACTGCTGAGCAGATGAACCAGAAGCGCTTCGCACATGCGCCGAATACCTCCAAGCGTCGCGCATCTGCGAGCAAGCCCAAACAGGAAGACGTGGATGACGAGTTCGGAGATGCCGGTTTATATGACGCAGACTTAGTCATGGCTGAGAATGGAGGGTTTGTAGACATCGACGACCTCGACGGCGCTGCGAACGACGCAGGCAAGCCGAAGCAGAAGAAGCAGAAGGTCACTCACACAGTATCACCCAATGGTGACTGGGAGCCCCGTCAGCTCGCGAATGGCAAGTGGGCTTGCAACCATGCCTGCAAAGACAAGACCGCATGCAAGCACCTCTGCTGCCGCGAGGGTCTAGATAAGCAACCAAAGCCTCCCAAGGCGAAGGAGACCAAGAAGCAGGTGGCTGAGCCCGGCTCTGATCCCAAGCAGACACAGCTCACTCTGTCTTTGTCGAAAGGACCCGGCTTGCCTACGCCGGCAAAGTCTTCGGTCGACAAGGCTTCGTCCGCTCGCCGCGCTGAAGATGCTCGCGAGGTGCGCGACCTGAACCGCTTGCACAACAGTGTGAAGTCGAACACGCCAAACGTACCGACCATCGGCAAGTACGCCACGGCCAAAGATCCTGTCTCCAAGCAGTCAAAGAGCGGGGCACCTTCGCTGAGCTTCCTAGGTGCTACTCGCAGCATCGAAGATCAGGGGCCGAGTAGTGACTACGGAAACGACGTCTGGGAGTCAAATGACTTTCAGCCTGTTGACGACTTTATCGGCACTGAGGCCGCCGATCGTATGAGCCCGCCCAAGTATGTAAGCGAATATGGCTCACTTGACGATGGTATGCTCGATGCCGTCTACGCAGCCGGCTCGGAGTTACAGCAGAACCAGCCGCTGGATGAAGGTCACGGTGATGGTTACGTCGACTTGTCTTCTTATGCCAACGACGACGACATGCAGCCGGACGTCGAGTGGCAGATGAATGAGCCGATAATGTCTGGCGCGCTGGGCCATCTGCCAACTACGCCATGGAAATCGAATTCCAGCAACGAGCTACTGCGTGTAGGTAAAGGGAAGGGTCTGTTTATCAGCTCAGACTCAACACGTCATCGCATGCCCGACTCGACTGTTGCAGGCGGAAAGCGCGGTTATGACGACTCCGCCTTTGACGAAATTGCTGGAGAGTATACCTACTCTGCTCCCGACAAGAAGCAGAAAAGACTATCCCGCACACCGTCAGCACAATTACGCGAGGAGATGGAACAAGCGATGCAACCCATGATGGAGCACGCTTTCGCTGGCGAGGACTTCGATGAGAACGCTGAGCAGGAGCCGTCCAACAGTCCAGATGAGCTTAAGAAGTGGTTTACGGCTGAGTTTGGGACGGAACACTTCAACTTCGTGGGATGAAGTCGCTGGGGTGTAATGATGTCGATGAGCAAGGGTGCTCATGTGGCTCACAGTGACAAGATCTAGCTTGTCATGTCTGTAGTTAATGGTAGACATTTGCTTGGTAGCTGACTCGAGAATGAACACATTGGTGCCTGATACCACAGTGTTCAACAACGCTGCACTGAGCCTTTCGCTCCGTTCTTGCGAAACCCGCCGTATCCATTTGCTCCAGGGAGGAGAGGAGTTCATCATATGTTTGAGTGCATGGACGAGAACAACATACGGAAGTCTGATTTTAGAATGCCTCGACAGCGTCATCAGCGTCACCTTGCATGGTTTGCGAACAATCTCGCTTGCGATGACGCTGAGCATACCACTCTTGATTAACAATCATGCGTTCGGGCGTCAACAGCGTCATCAGTCCATTTGGGTACAAAGGTAAGCTGACTTCGCCGTTCCAAAATGTCTTTGGCACTCTCACGGCTCCTCTGCCCAAAACGTTTCTTAACATACCGTGATCATCATGGCTCAGCCGGCGTACCTAGTGGCGCACCTACGGAATGGCATTTGCATGGCCTACCGCGAACTGCGCCCCCCAACCGCCAGTCAAACCAAAGGCATCGTCATTCTGATCCACGGCTTCCCGCAGACCTCCTACCAGTTCCACCACATCCTCCCTCTTTTCGCTGCAAGAGGCTACAGCTGCATCGCACCCGACTACCGTGGTGCGGGCAACTCTTACAAATCTCCAGGTGGCTTTGATAAAGTCACCATGGCCGATGATATCGCTCTCCTCCTCGAGCGCCTGGGTAACACCAAGCCGATCCACCTCGTAGGCCACGACATTGGCGGCATGATAGTGTTCACGCTCGCGCACCGCCATCCGGAGCTCGTCAAGTCGGTATGCTGGGGTGAGTGCCCGCTCCCTGGCACGCGAACGTATGATCGTGATCGGAGGGAACCGGAGAGGCAAGTGCAGCAGTTTCATTTCATCTTTCATTGCGTGCCTGATCTGGCGGAGAAGTTGATTGAGGGGAGGGAGAGGATGTATGTCACGCACTTCTTGAAGAAGATCGTCTCCAATGGGGAGGAGTTCACCGAGGCGTACATTGATCATTACGTGACTGCGTACTCGCGGCCTGAAGCGATGAGATGCGCTTTGGGTGTCTATGCGGCCTTTGAAAAGGTACGTTGGTAATCAGCTCGCCTTCCCATTGACCGAAATGCAGCACAAGTTCACATCGGCTTATTGTTGACATATCTTCCAGGACGCAGAAGCTCTCCATGAGCACCTGAGTGTCCATGGCAGGTGTCGCATTCCAACGCTCATCCTCAGTAGGGAGCACAGTCGCCACCGCCCCGAAGCGGAAGAGATGGGCCTTGAAGTTACCGAAGCCGACATGCTTGAGGTGGATATAGTTGACGGTGCTGCGCATTACCTGGCGGAGGAGAATCCTGAGGGGTTCGGAGAGAGGGTCATGGAGTTTGTCGAGAAGCATGATTAAGTCGGGGTATATCATGAGTTGACTATGTGGTAGCGGAGAAACCACCTGCGATGAGAAGCTGTATATTGAGTCGGCTCTCCAACACCCGCTCAGAACGCAAGGTCACGCTTAATGTAACAGTCCGCCTTATTCCAATTTCCCTAGCGGCTGCATGTACGCCTTGAACCACTCCTCCCTCTTGCTGTAAGGATGATAGCTGCTAAAGAAGTCTTCGTAATCCGTCATCGTGTCAGGCGTAGTCTTCCAGACACCCAATCCCCGCGGGAACCGCCGGAAAAAGGTACCCAGCATGATGTACAGCTCTGCATAAGCCAGGTTCATGCCGACGCATTGGCGTGTGCCGCGGCCGAATGGGACCATGTTGCGGTTGAGACGCCAGGTCTGTTCGGAGCCTTGCAGCCAGCGTTCGGGATCAAAGTTCATTGGGTCTGTGAAGACGCTGGGATCTCGGTGCATCATCCAGGATGACATACCGACGATGGTCCTGGAGGGTAGGTAGTGATTATTGAAGGTTGCGCCTCCTTCGGGTACGACTCGTGGGAGGCGGCCGATGACGCCGAAGGAGAGGCGGAGGGCTTCTTGGATCACTGCTGTCTGGGAGGTATGTCAGTAGTATGCCCATCACTGTGCCGCGATATATGCTCACGAGATATGGCAGCTTTTCCAAGTCAAGCAAAGGCAGGTCACTTGTTTCCTGTGGGAAGCAAGCCTCTAGCTCTGTGACCAGCTTCTTGTAGGTTTCTGGGTTATAGAGCACGTTGAATGCAGCCACGGTCATGGCATTTCCGGTTGTGTCAGCTGCTGCAACAAGCACACTATACGCTTCGTCTTTCAATTCCCACGTCGTGGGAACACGGTAGCCCTCGGGCTTAACTTCAGGACTGAGGAGCGTTGTGAAGATTGTCTGCCTGCCAACATCTTTGCAGCTCGCCATCTTCTTCTTGACCGTCTCGATCTGCCGCACGCACTCCATCTGCATCGCCGTCACGTAGCCGAGCGGTTTAGACAGATATGGCGCCAGCCATGGCGGCATACTGAGTGCTAGACTTTGCAGGGAAGGGAATTGCTGGAAAGCCCAGAGTGCCGGGCCAATGCCTCGAGCCATCTCGAAGAATGTGGCACCCATGTCGTCTTTGTCTAGGAAGTCGTAACAACTGTCGAAAGCGAAGTCAGAGATGACGTCCACTGAGACGGCGCGGAAGGCGTGGTGTAGGTCCACTGGCTTGTCTTCATCAATGCCTGCTTGCATGCGGTGGCAGACTTTCGCCACTTTCTGCTGCACGATCAATTCCAGCTCTAGCACCTTTTGGCGAGAGAACATGGGGTTCATGGCGCCTCTCCTGATCTTGTGGATTTCGTTGGAATGTGTTCCGAAGGTTGCATTCGGTACGCAGAGGGCATTGTAGTAGTTGGGTGATTTCCAGTACTTGGTGCCGACGTAGTTGATCTTGTCGTAGTTTTCTGCATCGGCGAGGTGGACTTCGTCCGGTGTAATACGTACGATGGAGCCATATTGTTGGTGGAGCTTCTCGATCTGGAGGTAGAATCTGCAGTTGTGGAAGGTCTGGTAGAGCTTAGTGACGGCTGGGAGAAATGGGCCGGGTACATTGGCTAGAGGGTGGAAGAAGCGGCGATAGATGCATATTGACGTGATATAGGCGATGAGGACCGCGGCGAGAGTTGACCACTTGTGCTCTGCTATAAACCTAAGTACGGGTCCCAGTGCCATTGCTGTCAAGTGTGTGACAGCGGTCTTTGAGCGGCCTACTGCGGGCTATCTGATCAGCTTTTTATGGAAAGGGATGTTCTTGAACATTCAAGTCTGGCTCGGGTAAAGCTCAAGAAGCTTGGCGGCGCATGTCAGAGTGGC
>Ga0058704_10000767_pt1 | contig 15723 bp, 19 predicted proteins | sample AgamicMgSfe_FD_71363 | JGI IMG/M metagenome (GOLD analysis project Ga0058704, IMG submission 71363) | Agave microbial communities from Guanajuato, Mexico - Mg.Sf.e | ecosystem: Host-associated > Plants > Phyllosphere > Phylloplane/Leaf | place: Guanajuato, Mexico | collected 2012-05-30
ATGCAAGGTCAGCGACTGCGCAAGAACTCAGTGAGGACTCTATAGTACTGACTATTTAGCTGTCAGCATAACTCTGAGTGGCATTGTTTGATCCAGCAACTGCGTACCTTAGCGGACACTTTTCCTGCCCTTTGGCAGCATACTGGCCACACTGCGCTTTTGCGTCACAGTTGCTAGTGCAGTTGCCCGATCCGCACTCTGTGGGAGAGTATCCGCAAAGGCCATTCGTACCACAGCACGCGGCGTTTACGCATGGGGTATGGGCGTTGCACGTTCCTGTTGGGAGACCCCTAGGTAGTAAAGAGAACTTTTCGAAGTCCCAGCTAACTCCTAACCCATCGGCGTCCAAATGCGATGTTGTACACAAAGAGAAGAGTAGGCTGAAGAGAATGCACACCACCAGTGAAAGCGCCATCTCTCGTGAGGTGTTGCGCACAATGCTTGTGATGTGGAGGTCCGATGCTCAATCAAGCGCCTCTTGGAATACAAGTATACGGAAGAGGGGGAGTCGAGACGAAGCAGAGCCATCGGAGGTCGAACCAAGACATAATGAACGAGCGGCGACATGGATAGTGCTAGTGACTAACCAAATCAGCACTTCAAGCCGTTGCATGTGACCTTTCGCAGAGGCCGCACACCGCAAAAGGTCCCGGCTTATGTTATGATGACCTGAAAGAGCGTCTCCATGGTAGGCAGGGCAGCAGGGTGGCAGGCTGAGTGTGGGAGATGCGCCCCATGACCGGTGTGGGCTGACAGTGGAAGGGATGTTCTGTTGCCTTCAAGCAGCCGAAAATCGCATCTCACGTCCCAGAGTTCAACACTCCAGCTCCTTTAGGTTTTCTTACAAGGAACACAGCCGTATTTGACAGTGCGGCTGAGATGTTCGCCGGTATGTGCGAGTGAATGGTAGGCATATGCGTACCTGATAAAGAAGCAGGTATGTAGACCACGAGCGATGATAAGCCGCCATTGAGAGGACTTGATTACGTCGGCTCAATTAGTAGCTCGGTACCGATGGCTACCGGATCACTTGCGCCGTAAGACCAAGTTCCAAGCACACCCGACTTGCGGCACGATTCCGCAGATTACGCACGCAATGTAACTTTGTATTGCGACTCATCATCAAGACACGCCGACAGAGCCCGGGCTTGCCTGGCGGCAATATACGTACATGTCAGCGAAGGCTGAGAGAACAAGCAAGCCGAACCACTCTCTCCAGTGTCTAGGTACACAACATGCACGCTGCCTCCCAGTCTGATAGGCTCTGTGAGTCAGCCATCCTCCTGCATGTCAGCGCCTGCCGGCTTATGAACGTCTTGTGGATAGTGCCCGTGGAACGATTGCCTGGTCAATCACGTCCAGCTGCGTCAATAGACTGAGAAGGCAGGATATATCCCCATGTCGAATGGGGCTGAGGCGCATACGTGTGCCTCCTCAAAGTACCTCCGAACGGGAAGATCCTTGAGACTCTGGTACAGCCCACTGGGGGCGTCCTCATGATCACGCATCAGCTGGCATTTGCCATCAAATTTGTGCGAGTGCTGTTATCCTTACGCAGCCCGGGCTTTGGCCGGAGTGTCAGCACCCTCCCAGGTTAAGAGATGACATAGCCGTGTATACGACAGCCAGACTGTCTGCTGTGAAAGTGGTTCGCTCGACCGTATGTTTTGACGCAGGCTTCTTTACTCACTAATCTTTACACACGTCTTGACGTCTTGCACCATGGCATCTTTATTGACTATGGCCTGGGTGGCAGGAGGCGCCCTTGCCTTCAGCTTGTACCCGACACTTGACCCCGTGAATCTTGCTTCAGCACTGAACTTGTCCGCCGAATGTCTTGAGACGCTGTGAGTCTCTAAACTGCTTCAAATCGTATGATCAGCCCGTGAGCTAAGTGTATGCTAACGCTATTGGTAGCAACACGACATTGCCGGGTTGCGATCAGACTCTGTTCTCAATGGTCGGCCAAGTCGACAACTTCTGGTGGGAAGACGACAACGTCACAGCCCTCTGTTCCGGCAACTGTTCTTCACAGACAAGTCTCTGGAACTTCAATGTCGCCTACGACTGTTTCGGTCAAACGCTGTCGGTTGGTGGAAAGCTTGTCCCAGCGGACACAGTGTCCGGCCGTTATATGGATGGAATGAACATAGCATGTCTGTCTTCCTACGATGAGTATTCGTGGTGCTTGACCGAGTCCCAGAACTGGGTTGGCTCGGACATCATCAGACCGGACTGCAGCGTCACTCCGTCCGACCCGCAATGCGAGAATGCCACCAACCTTGCGCCTGGAAACAACCGTCTGGCCAATCTGTATTCGGACGACGTACTATGCAGTAGCTGTTTCATTCAGATGTTGTATACTCGGATAGTATCGCCATTCTTGCCAGACACTGACTACTCGGAATACCTTGTCGACCAGATCCAGGATGTTGGCGATATTTGTAGCACGACCATCCCAAACATCACCACTCGTGCCTTGCCCAGCTACGATACGGCACCCTTTCCTACTTCGCAGTACTTTGGCAACATCTCATCTTCTCCAACTAGCGTCTCTGTCGTTCCGACATGTACTGGCCAGATGGTGAATCCGCAGACGCAGAAGCGACTAGTGGCAAATGCCAATGTCCATCACAGGCCTGTCGAGCACCAATCCGATGTGAAACGCCAAGCTTCTGAATGCGATGTGTTTTCTCTCAAGTATGGCGTGACGACTGGAGACCTGCAGACTATCACAAACAGCGATACGTGCACCGTACCCAGCTCGATCTGCCTCCCAGCTGCGTGCACTCTTCAGCAAGTTACGGGCAACTCATCTTGGTAGGCATCCAAGCTCTCCGTCTTCTCATTTCGCCACCGCTAACCATTCTTATAGCGCCTCCCTGTCCGCAGGCATCGCAGGCACCTCCTTCAACGCCACTCAGGAGCAGTTCCTGATGTGGAATCCTAACATCATGGGTTTATGTGATCAACTCACGGAAGGCCAATACGTCTGCATCAGGTGAGGATCAATCTTCATAGTAAGCGCTTTCTCCTACATACTGACATCTCTTGCCAAGCGCTCCCGGTGGAACATACGCTCTAGCACCACCTCCTCTCGGCACGAACGCAGATGCCGGGAACCAGCAGCGTGGTGGTCAAGGTGGCGTAGTCACGCCAACCACAACGGTGACTACTACAGTGAACTCGGTATCCGAAGCTCCAGGCCCGACCGCTACTCAGTCCGGTATCGCGATAAACTGCAACAACTACGCCGAGGCAAAGAGCGGCGACAATTGCCACGACTTCGCCGTCTCCCACTCCATTGCCCCAGCTCAGTTATATCAGCTGAACCCAGTCCTCGGCAGTAATGGCGTAAATTGTTCAACGAACTTTTGGGCAAGCGAGTACTACTGCATTGGTGTGGCTACTACGACGTCTTCCGTGATTGTACCTGGTCCGACGCAGAGCGGTATTGCATCCAACTGCAACAACTTCGCCCAAGCAAAAGCCGGTGATAACTGCTACAACTTCGCCATCGATCAAGACCTAAGTCCTGCTCAATTCTACAGCTGGAACCCTGTGCTCGGTGCGAATGGCGCACAGTGCTCAACTCAGTTCCAGGCCGGCGAGTACTACTGCATCGGTGTTTTAGCTGGCTCGAACAGCAATCCACCGCCTACTACAACCGCAACTTCGGTGACAGCGCCCGGATCCACTCAGAGCGGCATTGCGGGTAATTGCAATAAGTATGCTGTAGCTAAAGCCGGCGACGACTGCTACGACTTCGCCACAGGCCTGGGTATCACCCCAGCACAGCTCTACGCATGGAATCCTGTACTTGGTGCGAACGGGGAGAACTGCTCGACGGAGTTTCAGGCAGGAGAGTACTATTGTGTAGGAGTTAGCAGCTAGACTAAATAGCCTCGCTACCATCCGATACGTGACTCGTTCACCTACACCCTTCCAATAATACAGATCCACGCCGGCGTGTCTCTCATCTGCTGTGGGGTATCCCACATAGCCTTCGCACGAAAGCAGCCAAGACTCCCGCATACCTTGGTGCAGTATAAAGCGCGGAAGCCCAACGATAAGACGGCCGATATCCTCAACCGGGCCTTGCAATGCTTGAATGCAATCGATTCCCTGCTTGCGCTCAATTGGTTATGGCTTGCTTGTCTGGAACCGGTCCGATGACTTCTGATAGCACGGCGCGAAATGCTGTCAGCCGTTCCGACTTTCATCGCAGCGACTGAGGACTGCTCATCTTGTCATGTTGCGCGCTCTATGTTCCTCACCTTCCATACCAACTATGAGTGTGAGCACCGACGCTTGACAATAATTTGCTTCTCCCACGCAAGAGACAAGACCACTTCATGTATGCTAAAGCTCCGGTCCATATGATGCAGCGCAGGACGGCGATATCTTATACACAGTTCCCTTCCTACTATACAAGACATCGCACATGTTATCTACCACTCGGTTCCCGTCCTCTACCCTCTCCATTCGCTGTCCGCGGTACATCTTCTACCGTCAGATCGCTGTCCTTGACATTGTTTCTATACAGAAAGAACTGCATGAATACGCCAAAATCCAAGAATAGCGTGCCCAGGCTCCCTAGCAGCCAGCTGGCGTTGACAAGGATATACCTCCGGTAGACCGCCTTGGCCTCGCCATCCTGACAGTGCGCGGCGTGGTAGTGGCCATGCTTGTACTTGCTACACAGCGGCTCGAAAGCGAAGATTGATAGGACGTATGTGAGGTTGCCAATGCAGGCGAAGAGAAAGAAGAGTGCATTGAGCCCTTCGGTTGACTTGCGGCGGTAATTCAGCAGCAATTGCGGAACTCTGCTGCCCAGGTATAGGACAGCGCAGATGTAGCCGAACACTTGACCCAAGGTATTGAAGTGCAGACTCTGCGCCTGTTCGTCCGCGGCAGTCTTCTTGTGAGGGTGCGGCGGCTCCGGGGAAGAGGGGCTGAGGTAGTAGCCTGCTATCCCGGCCAAGACGACAAGGAGGATGGCTGTGCTGTTGAAGAGGATCGCTTGTGTCCAAGTACGGGGTTGCTTTGGCTTAACAACCTCGACGTCGTCTGCGGCGTTCTTCTGCTGAGGGTGCATGGGCACGGCTGGAGACATGTGCGTGCCGTCTAAAGTGGCGAAGCGGTCACGGAAGGCGGACTGTGAGCGATTGCGTTCAGGCGACTCAAGATCTGCCGCATTTGGCGGGTGACCATTCGCGAGGCCATTCGCGACAAGAGGTGTGCGCTCGGTAGGCGCATCTCCTCCAGCGCGGACCGACTGATCAGGCTTCGGCTTAGGATCCCTGAATGTAAACCCCATGTAATAGAAGAATTGAGCCAGCAGCACTATGTCCGCCAACGTATAGTAAATAGCCAGAATGATCATCGTCGGCAGAACCTTCTGCAACACAGCGCCAAGAATATTGAAGATATCGCCCGCAAGCCATATGATTATGAACTCAATCGAGAGGCCTTCGGCGGAGCTCCTCCTGAAGTTCTCGATGATCTGGGGTGAGAAGACGACAACCCAGCAGGCGATACTTATTGAGCCACAGATACCAGATATGGCTTCGATATCGAGGTCGTATCCTCCGGAGGGCGGGAACATTGTGACTCGTGCGAAACCCTATGAGTTGTGATGGCCTCGGGGAACGGACGTGTATTAACGGTTATAGTACCCAAGCCAGAATCCCGTGTATGTAGCTCCCAGATCCACGCTCGTGACGGGCCAAGAGGGACAGACAGACGTTGTTTCAAGCGAAGTGACATCTGAAGAGGAGTCAGAGCAGGCATTGAAGTTTTGCGCCGCTATTACGTACATTTCGATGCGGCTCAAACAAGGTTTTGCGGAGATGGAAGGTCCCGGCGCATGGTGCCTGGAAAAGTGACGTCAATTTTGATCTGAAAATGTATGATCACGAGGCACTGAGAGTCTCAGGCCAGCGGGAGAAAGCAGATACACATAGCACAGCCGAAGCAAGAGGCACTGTCAGGATGCATACTGATCACCCGCCGTCGCTGACGGTCGACGAGACCGACGACTTGCTCTACTTCACCCGTGCCAACGAAGCGCAAGATCTACAGCAGACAATCACCGAGTTGTCGCAAAAGTATGGGTGCCGGCCTAGAGCTATCCTAGAAGCCTGCAAAGACCCGGAGTCAGGCAACACAGTACTCCATTACTGCTCCGCCAACGGTCTTTCAGATCTTCTGCAGAACCTCCTTTCTCAACTCGGTAGGGGTGAGCGAAGTGGAGCAGATGGAAGCAACAAAGTAGTCGGCTCCCTCTTATTAAACGCGCAGAACCAGCAAGGCAATACGCCTTTACATTGGGCAGCGTACAACGGGCACCTGGACGTGGTGAAGCTATTGATCGCGGCGGGAGCGGATATGTGGGTCAAGAACTCGGCAGGGCATCTGGCCATGTTTGAGGCGGAGCGGGCGGATAAGAATGAGGTTGTGCAGTACTTGCTTGAAGCTGGTGGGAGAGAAGTTGAGAGAACTGGTGTAGAGGGGCAGCCGAGTAAGGAGGACGAGGTGGAGGTGCAGGAGAGCGAGGCCAGTGGGAGTAATGGGAGTGCTGTGGCGGGTGCGGATGGAGATGAGGACGTGGATATGGGCGAGGTAACGCCGTCAGGATAGAAATGAGCCCTCTGGTGTAGTTGGAAGCATAAAACACAGCAACTATATGCCCAAACAGAACGCTCAAGGCAGCGCTTGACCATCCACAATCTTCCGAGGCTACCGATGACCATTGCTGCCTCCACATCCAGTGCTGCGCTGCCGACTACCCATGGACACCACCTACTTAGCTACTTGGTCCTCCTGCCTATCGCTTGCCGCCCACTGCTCATTCCGACATCTACCCACCTCCTCCTCGAAGCTCTCCCAAAGCATACGCTGGCAGCGATCCATTATGGTCGGCAAGCCCTTTCCCATCACTATGCGCTTCGCATCGACACCCGCTTGCATGACTTGTCGAGCCACATCAACGCCGATGGCTGCATAGTCTCTGGCTTTGACGCGACAAACGATCCCGAAGAGGTTCTTCTCAGATCTGCTGACGTGGGGATTGAAGAACATAGCTCGAAGGATGTGAAGCCGTTTCTTCGACTTCGGGTCGTTGCCACAGTATACGTTGATGGAGGGTATGAGTGTGGCATTGCGTTGGCCGAGCGAGTGAGTCCACTTTGTTATTGCTGTCGCGGTGCAGGCGGTGAGAGCGATGGAGAAGGTGTTTTCGGCGTAGTAGATACTGGTCGCTTCTGCACGGATTTGCTTGTTGGCTTGCACCAAAGCAGGTGGCCTCCCGGTTAGAGGTTCGATCGGCCTTATGTTCCGTAGCGCGAGGCGATAGATCGAATTGCGCAGCTCAGGCGGGAGATCGAGTAGGCGTGAGCTGGTCGTTGCAGCCTGTTGCGGCGCCATCGTTGTGTAACTTGCTTTTGGGAGTATTGGCAAGATGTGATGTCTGGAGGTGGCGTGTGCCGTTTTTGGCAGATTAAAGGTGCTGCGGTTGATATTGAAAGAAGTGTTGCGCTAGCGGCACGCTTGTTAGGCAGTCGCACGGCGTCATGCCAAGGCTATCACATGCAATTCACAAAATTAAGCGATGTGAAGAAGAGTTTGCATAGAGGCGTACATTTGGCCGTCGACTTTAGTGCTGATAACGGCACGAAGACTACGTGCTACAGCCTAGAGTCACTCGAATCTACCCTCTGCCATTCACTGCCACTGCCGCACCGCCTGCCAACCTACATCAATAGCTTTCAGCTTCACTCACCCCTCCTCATCTGCTCCGCCTTTCGCAACTCCTCCACAAACCCCCCGAAGCTGCCTCACACACCTCAACTCCGCCCACCGACTCTTAGGGTCTCGCACATCAATGCGCTCCGGCTCCCTTCCAGCATCGACAAGCTCCCTCGCAAGTCCACGACCCAGCTCTCCGTAATTGTTAAACACAATCTCGAAGACGTCGAGCAGCATATTCCGTTGATCGAGCCCCACTTTCATGGTCCAGCAAAGATGGTCATGGATGTCTTGGTACTTCTCGGCTTTGGCGCACTTCTCGAATGCCACAGAGAGAGTGGGGATGAGCTTGTTTATCTTGGGACCGAGGTGATGGAGCCAGCGTGCGATCTTGTTGGTGTTGGAGGCGGTGATGGTGAGGGCGAAGGAGTTTTCGGCGTAGTAGATGGAGGTTGCTTCGCTTCGGATCTGCTTGTTGACCTTCAAGAGAGCTGTGTGAGTCCGGGCGGCTATAGTCAAGGGATCGATGGACTCGTCGGAACGTAAGATGAGACGGTAGATGGAGTAGCGCAGCTCGGCGGGAAGGGTGAGCAGTCTGGATTCGGTGGGCTTTCCTTCCGATGAAGGCATGGTCTTGAGAGTTGAGTGTCCGTTGGGTGCGCGAAATGGTTTGGTCGATCAGCGGCTGCTCTAACTCTGTTGATCCGGGTGCTCCTGGGTTGAACGAGCAGAGGCTTCGGACCAAGTGCTGGCACTCGAAATTGAATACCAAACGCTAGGCTGAACAACAAGGCAAAGAAGCAGCCGTGGGTGTTCCGGATTCGTGCAAGGATTTGGATTTAGAGGCAAATGTGTCACACGCGCTTACGGAAGCCGGGCTTGCGTCAGGGAGTCGACTTGTCAACATTCACACGCCACCCCTTCACTGGCATGATCGGAAACATATTGATATGCGTCGCTACCTACGTCTCGTGGGAGGTTCTTCTTTTTTTTGCTTTCACTTGCCTAAAGAAGCTGCAGGCCCATAACGCCTTACGCACAGGCTGGCCCCTCATCCTCACCACGCGTCACATCGAGTCTGCCGTTTCCCTGGTACCAAGTTCGTCAACCGCTACACACTTCCTTCTGCAGAAGGTGTCCGTTTAGGATGTCGAAGACCTCTTCACAGAGTACACCCGCGAACCTCTGGCTAAACGATGCACCGTTCTCCTGTTCTTCAGGCTTGATAATAGCGACTTGCTCCTTGCCCGCATTTCCGAACTTCTCTACCAACCCTTCGCCGAGCCTCTGCCCAAGACGCCTGTATTCACCGAACAGCGTTAAGGCGAGGTTGAAGATGTCATCGTTCCCGTCGTAGAGCTCTTGTGCTTCTTCTATAAGCCTTGAGCAGGGTTTGAATGTTACGGAGAACGAAGTGATGAGCTTAGCTTGTCTGTGGCTGAGAGACCGCAGCCAGGCGATAGCTGTCTTTGCGTTCTAAGATGTGATGATAAGGTTGAAGGTTTTCTCTGCATAGTAGATGGCGATGGTCTCTTCGCGGAGCTGCTTGTTGACTTGTAGAACGGCCGTCGCATGTCGCTGCATCTCCAGTACATCGATCGAGTCCGGGAGACGAGCACAAGGCGGTAGATGGAGTTGTGGAGCTCGAGTGAAAGACTGAGAAGCGGCGAGCAGCCAGTGTCCACGTCGGTCTTGGTGTTCATGACTGTGCTCTCAGATCGATCCAGATACTGTCGGCGTCTTTCCAATGTCGATGATAGAAGTGGCAAGGCCTGCGGTGGAGCGATCGAAGCGTCAACGTCCGTCTATATAGAGGCAGGAAGAGGTATGGGAGTATTCTTAAAGATAAAGAAGTTGAAGCTGCCAGCTCGGATAAGCCAGATGTGTCAAGCGGCAATTTTCTTGCACAACTTGCATTCTGTCGAGTGTCATCCCAAAGCGTGTGGCTATACCAAAGCTATTCACATTCCGGCATCGCACTCCAGGCACTTGAGAAAGAGCTTGGTGAGTGGAGCATGGCAAACTCATCAAGCTCATCCCATCGCTGGCCCTCGAGTCACCTTGGTTCTGGTCCGTACGACCACCACTTCAGCCACGCTCCGACTCCTCAAACATCACGCCTCGCGTCCAGCTCAAGGACCCGGCTTGATCCTGTCAACTACCGCGGCCCTGCCCAGCTCTGGCTCCCTGCCCGCCAACGCCGTTCGTTCTCCTCAGCCTCCGCATCCATCACATCGAACCTCCACATCATCCGATAGCCGTCCTACACACAGCTCCCAAAGACCTCGTCGACATCGCCGCTCCTAGACATAGGTTCATCCATATGGATGTAATCTGAGTAGATTCCTGCCTTAGACAACACGCGAGCGAAGTCAGCCCACCTGGCATACGGGTAAGTGTCGACACGGAAGGCTTTTTGTAGCTGTTCCCAGAGCTTGACGACTTCCGTAAGGTCTCGGATAATAGTAATGCTCCGGATGAGCTTCGTATTGTCGATGCCTACGGCGCGAAAGAAGGCGGAAAGTAGTTCGAGGTTGTAGGATTCGGCGGTGAGTGTGAAGCTGTTGGAGGACCAGAAGATCTTGCTTACTTCTCTACGAATGTGCTTGCAGGTCCTAAGAAGAGGTGGGACGCCAGTAGTCGAGAGCTCAACTGCTGTTACTGAAACGAGGTCGAGGTCATAGATCTTGTTGCGGAGCTCTGCTGGCAGAATAAGGATCGGGCAACGCTGCGTTGTGATCGTAGAAAACGGGGTGGCTCGACTGGAGAGCTGCGTGATCGCATCTGCACGCATCTGATACGACATGGTGGCCATCTGAATGCGGCTTCTGATCAAAGCTCTCTGACTTGTCACTCCGGATGCAGATGATTATAAAGAAGAATGGCGTTGAAGATATCCGAGCAAACGACTTCTTGATGGCCACATACAGTCATGAACTGGAACGCAGCTCATCGTTAGCGCAACTCAATGTGAATACAATTAGTTCGGTTGACTCGATAGCACTAGACGGCACTTGACCGCTTGGTTCGCGACAACGGACAAATTCTGTTATTGTCATCACATTTGGCTGCTCTTTGTGGGTCTACAAAGCCTCCGCCTTCGAGTAGCTGAATTGAATCTTGCAGTCACGCCTGTTCTTCAGCATAGCCCTCCGACGGACGCCCTTCCTACTCTGTCACCCTTCGTTCCCGCGCATTGTTTCATCAGACGCCTTCTTCCTCGACATGACGCCTGCGCCTCACGAGCACACGAAGAACTCCACCCTCCAAAACTCCAGCAACCGCACGTCTCAAAGCCAGCTCGAAATGACCCTTCCAACGTCTTTGCATCCCGACCTTCACCTCAACGTACTGGTAGAAACGAGCCTTCGCGCCCATTCGTATCGCAGCTATGCGCTGCACCTCAAACTCCTCCGAACGCATGATGCGTGGCGCTTGAACGACAATCTTGTCTTTAGAGATACTCGCACGGCAGACAATGTGGTGCGCGATCTCTTCCCACTGTTTCTGCGCCAGTGCTTGGAATGTGACTTTACCGCGAGCTGTGAGGAAGCAATGTGCAGCTGCCGAAATGTCGAGACGGATATTCAGGCTTGGGATGACGCTTGTGTTCTCTCGGCCAATAAGGTCGAGTGTAGTCCTTATGGAACCAACGTCAATTTGCTGTATTCCAAGAACGAAGTCTTTGCTTGTGTAGTACACCCCTGACGCTTCTTGTCGGATGAGCTTGCAGACAGCGAGCAGCGCCGGCCTTGAGTGTAGCGCAATATCCTTCGGAGTCTCCGACGTCAAAGCCATCTCGTAGATGGAATTGCGAAGCTTCGGCGGGAGCGTGAGCAATGCCGATTGCTGGTTGCCCATGATGGCTTAGTCTTCAGCTCAATATGGTAGAGCCCGTCGTGAAACGAGCGAAGAGTCACTGATGTCTTTACGCTATGTAAAACTGTCGTGGAGACAAACGAAGCAAACAAGAAGAGTTCTTGTGGTTCTGGAAAACAGTGACTCAGTTGGCGCGTCATGAATACATGGCTCTAGCATTCACAGAGCATCAACATTCACTACTGAATGCACCAAAGGGGATCGAGACCGTCTAGCGTCCACCGGCCCAGCACAAAGTCGTTACGTGCACGCATAACAAGACAGATCGTCTCTGCGGGCGTACGCACCTTTATTCAGAATTCGAATAGCTCTCAGCTTTACAACCAAAGTTTCGAGGCTAAGGTATTCCACTCCAGCTTCAGATGGTCAAGGGTTAAGTTTCTGAATGCACGCCTACCAGTCCGGCCTCGCACAGATTTCAACATCCGCCGCCTCAACCAGCGTTGACATTACACCCCCGTATCAACTTCCGCCCTTCGAACAACAACGCCCATATCCTCCGCAAAAGTCAGCATCCAACTCGGATACAGCCTATCACAAGGGACTCGGTCGAGCACCTCGCCTCGGCATAGGTACTGTGCACTCTGCTGTATGACCGCCTCAGAACGAATGCCCGCCTCTAGCATCGCCTTCGCCAGGTCCTCCCACTTCCTGCGGTAGGTGCTCAACCACTCCAGGCCCTCTCTGCTTCTACAAAAACGATGGTTCGCCTGGTCGAGATTAAGAGTCAACAGCAATGGGTTAATGGCGGCTGCACTCTCCCTGCCGATGGAGCGGAGCCAAGTCTTGGTGAATTTGAGCTCAGTGGGTGAGATGACGAGGTGAAAGGTGGTGCTGCTGAAGTATAGTAGTGTCGCCTCGGCCCTGGTTTGCTTGCAAGTCTTGAGCAGAGCCGGCCGTCGCAGCTTGTGGATAGTTGATACCATGATGTCTTCATCAAAACTGAGAGCTAGGGTGTAAATGGCATTACGGAGCTCAGCCGGTAGCTTGAGCAGCCGCGAGTCCTGATCGATGTCGGAGGCAATCTTCGATGCCTGCGGCGGCTTCTGGCTCGGTCGAAGAGCCATCTTCAAGACGAAATGCTTGAGATGATTCCATAGTGACAGATGATATGCGACTGTGTACCTCATTAGACTGCTGGCGCAACCCACCCTCCAAAGCATTCTGCGTTGGCCGGACAAAGTGGCCTAAGACACCAGTGTCCTTTATACATGCCGTCACAGCCTCCCATGTGTATGCTAGCGACAGCGCACATGCAAGATGCGCACATTCGTTCTAGCTGTAAGAGAGCTTTCGTCCTGTGACTGCGTATGGCCGGTTGCTAGCGGAGCACACCCGTATGTCACACAAGGTTGGCTTATGGAGTTCGAGGCTGCGATCGACACGGCTTCCATATCGCGGAAAGGTCGCAGTGCGGTCAAATCCAGCGTGTGCTTCGATGCATATCTTCTTCAATAGCGGTAACGGTCGATGCCGAGATGTTGCCGTGAAGGCCTTCCGCCGCGACAACATTCATAGCCTCCATATCGACGACACTGTCGAAGTGGGTGTTCATCCAGACCCGGTTGGGCTCATCCGATCCTACTGACAAGCTCCTTCACCATCCCTTCAAAAATTGGACAAAGCGAGCACGCAGTATACTTCTCAACCAACAACCCCTGCTCATCCACACCATCCGCACTCTCTACATCCATTGCCTTGCCCTCAACAACAGTACCCTCCGGATACATCGGCCTTCTGCCCTCCTCGATGAGCCGAATGAACATCGGGTCAATAGGTATGCTGCCCAAAAACGGCACCTCGAACTCTCCCGCCATGACCTCCCCACCACCCTTCGAGAAAACATTCGTGCATTCCGAGCAATTCGGGCACACGAAGCCAGCCATATTCTCCACCACACCCAAGATCTTGACACCAGTCTTCCGGCAGAAGTTTATCTCCTTCTTAACATCGGAGATACTGATTGCTTGTGGTGTGGTTACTATCACCGCGCCTGCCAACTGCGCCGGCGTAGCTTCTTTGAGCAGAGTCTCGACCAGCGAGATGTGCTCGTCACTTGTGCCGGGCGGGGTGTCGATGAGGAGGTAGTCGAGGGCGCCCCAGTGGACGTCTGAGAGGAATTGGCGGACCATGGCTGTCTTTTTGGGGCCGCGCCAGACTACTGCGTCGGATCTGGAGACGAGGAGGAAGCCGAGGGACATACAGTGTAGTGAGCCATATGCGCTGTTGCCTTCAGGTGCGGCTGTAGTCTCACTGTTGCCGTATGTGTGTCCGTTGCCATTTTGGGCATCTCTTGCTTTCTGCGTTTCGTGCACTGGCACAGGTATCCACCCACCTGGCGCTTGCCTTACCTTCGCGTTTTCGATACCGAAGAAGCGCGGTATAGACGGTCCGGTAAGATCTACGTCGAGTACGCCGACGGAGTGTCCTTGGAGTGAGAGAGTGAGTGCTAGTTGGGTGGTGACGCTGGACTTGCCTACGCCTCCTTTGCCGGAGAGGACGAGCGCGATGTGCTTGATGTCTTTGAGCGACATCGTTGGCACAGACACGCTTTCGCTGCAAGTACACTGGTGGCTGACGACTGAGTAAACCTTTGATGATTTCGCATCTTGGGACCGACGGATATGACATAATCACAAGTTTGAAGCCAAAATATATCTCCGCTATCTCCGCAACGCTCCAACGCTCCTTCCTCGTGGTCCTCGATCCACATCCTCAAGAACAGCCTCATCACAGCAAGCCCTTGCTTCTCGAGTACCGTCCTGCCGTCACTGAGTCGCCTTGTCAACCACTACACCACCGCCCGACGCCCCTGACTCAGGAATGTGGTCATGCAGAATGTGAGGAGGGTCGAAGGTGCGGCTTATAAGTGTCGGACCTGAGAGTGCACGGGCCTGGAATTGTGAGCATTCACATATCACAACCTTCATTGAACATTTCTCCGTGCCAGTGACATGTTTGACCTCAAACCCTGCAGAAAGACGCTAGTCAAAGCCTCCGAACTAGATTCCACGTGCAGGGATGTCAAAAGGACGCTGAGTTCTAAGTGAACGGTGCTCTGAACAGAGTGCCGAGATCCTGTTCACCCTCCTCCACCATCGTGCCAATGCCCCTTCGCGCCCGCTAGATCGAAAACAACACGGACTCTAATTGTCGACAAGGCTCTAAGCGGCGTTCGTGGTGAGACCCTTCTTCGCCACGCCAGCAATCAAAAGCCAGGCCTTCGCCGTCGCCACCTCCAGCGGGGCTTCTCCCCGCTTGTCGACAACTCGATCGGCTTCTGGAGCGATAAGGTGAAGCGAAGATACAGGAATGCCTCTCTTGACAAGGACCTTCAGAACTTGGGACCATCTGCGAAGGCATGTCTTGTGTCTGAACAAAATCTCATTCTTGGTCTGTCGAAGGTCTTGGTCGTTGGCCTCTTGCCGAAGCAGACGTATCGCCGTGTCGTTGATCTCCTTGACGACCAAGCCGATATTTCCCTCGCCTTCAGACGCGGGCGGAGAGGAGCTGTACTCAATCACGAACGCCGTGATCGCACAAGCGGATGGTTTGTCGATCCTTTTCGTCCAGAGTAAAGGTCCCAAAGTCTCTTCGTCCCTCACCGACGCCTTGAAGGTATTTGTATCGTAATAGAGCAACTTCGTCTCTCCGTGACTTTGCCTGCATACCCGCAATAAGGCTAGCATAGCGACTTCACCGGACGGAGAGATGTCGATAGGTCCATCAGCGGCAAGAGCATAGTCATAGATGATATTCCGCAGCTCTGATGCTATGTTCAGCAGTCTGCTCGTCTGCGTTGTGGTCACCATTGTTCGATTTATGGGTGATTGGCTCGTTGCTCTTCGGACCAGCGATCTTGCTCGGAGCGTGTTTGCTGCTCAGTAGGTCGACATGATCGATTGATACGTGAGAGCGAGGAATAATGCCCGTCAGTTGGCGTAAGGTCCGGATGCGAGAGTGTAGCCGAAGCAACATGCGATCTAAAGACGATGTTCACTTGGAATTGGTGATGAACAAAGACGGCCGGGTGACAAGCATGTGACGAGACTTGATTCGCCAAGCTGTGAAGCATTACTCATGATCAGATCGTGG
>Ga0058704_10000770_pt1 | contig 15707 bp, 12 predicted proteins | sample AgamicMgSfe_FD_71363 | JGI IMG/M metagenome (GOLD analysis project Ga0058704, IMG submission 71363) | Agave microbial communities from Guanajuato, Mexico - Mg.Sf.e | ecosystem: Host-associated > Plants > Phyllosphere > Phylloplane/Leaf | place: Guanajuato, Mexico | collected 2012-05-30
CAACCAGAGTTGACAAATCACAGGCGCAAAGCCCAAGAAGAGCTCTGCCACGCCTCCACCGTTCTACCTCACAGCTGGCGGCGAAGATACACCTTATTGTCATACTTGTGGACGAGTGATTGGTGAGTACTACGTCTCGTACCCTTCCATATCGCGAACCCATCTCGTCGTGCTTGAACAATACGGGAGCTGCTGAACACGCACATCTCTTCTACCTTTCTGTCAATCGTACCTTAGCCTTCCGTTCAGGAGTACATAGCTTGAATCATCGGGAGCAGATCGGAAGATCAGCAGTCTAATGGGTGCAGGTACTCGCAACAAAGGACCACCAAAAGACAAAGACAGCAAAGCTACTGCTTCCAAGTTCTGCTCTGCAAAATGTAGAGCCCATAAGCCTTCGACTGCACCAGACAGTATCGATCGCCGAATCGAAGATGCTTTCCTCGCCTTACTCAACGGAGAAGATCCTCCAAGCGCATCTGGTTCTCAAGAGAACGAAGGCGAGAATGACCCCCAATCCAAGACCCATGAAGCTCAATCGACAGCCGGCAAAAAGCCGGTGGGCAAAAAAGGCGACCACAGAATCCTGGTACCTTGCACTCAGGTCGAAGAAATCATCTACGAACGAGTCAAAGACCCAGAGAAAGTCTACGGTCGACGAAAGAACCGTTTACCTCGATGGATGCCGGAGAAGGAAGGCGAATGGCGAAGTGTAGACATGGTTTCTTCCGACGACTTTTCAGATGCGTCCACTAACGACGAAAAACCCAGCGACGACGGAATTCTGAACTCTGCTTCTACCCTCGATCCATCTGGATCTACGTTTGCAAAGAATCCTTTCAAAGACAAGACGAACAAGGACACCGAAACACTAGGCGCAGAGAATCTCTCCCCAACCGACGAAGAGCGCCCAGACAGAGACTCGTCAATGCCCAGTGTAGTGAAAGGCGCACAAAAGAGCAGTATCCATTCACGCTCTACAATCACAGATCCAACATCATTCACAACCCAAGACCCATCCTCCGATAAACCCACCCACGAACCATCTCACGGCTCCGTAGCCTCAGGCGCAGTCGCCGTCCCCGCCTCGGACAAAACAACCGTCTCCTTCTCAGACAGCACGCACGAGATCGCCAACAACGCTCAAAGCAGCACGCCCCACGTCAGCGAAGACAACGCCAAACGCCGCGAAGGCGAGCGCAAAGCGCAGGAACGAGAACGCGTACGGTGCGCCGCGCGTCGAGCCGTGATTTTCGGTCTCGTGACCGGCATACAGGAAAGTAGCGAGAAGAGCAGTAGTGGGAAGGGTAAGAAGGGTAAGAAAGGGAAACGGCGAGGTAGTATCAGTAGTGACGAGGACGAGGAAGAGGATAAGGGTCCGAAAGAGGTGCGGAGGAAATGTGAGGCGGTTATGCAAGGTGTTGTTGTCGAGCCGTCATTCGCGAAGGGGGACTGGAGCGTGCGATGGAGGGAGGAGTAGCGGTAGCATTTTTCACAAGGAGATAGGTGTCATGGCAGAAAATTTTTCTGCCGCCGCAAAGAAGCGTTAAGAACAATTCTTGTTAGAATTGATAGCGTGACTAGATGCCTTATCCGTCCCGACTCTGATAAAGTAATCCATTCCCGATTCCTCTCTTCCTTCTTCCTTGCTAGAGACTAAAGGATCTATAGCTTACTCCCCTTCTTCGGATCCGCCGGTTTGGCGCCCCTGTCCTGCTCCGTGGGATGCGAATCCGCCGTCTCGGCCTTGAGACTGACGGGATCACCCAGCTGCGACGGGTTCGTCTTGAGTTTCTCCTCGGCGACTTGTTTCAGCGATTTTTTACCTCCCTGTGATAACTTTTCATCAGCAATGACCTTGAACCATCTTTCTTCGTTTCATCAAGCAGTCGGAAGGGTTTGCAGCCATATTCTATCTAACCCTTGGAGATTCGGTTCTTGCTCTTCCTCGTTGCGAGATTTGAAACCTTCTCCAAAGACCCGGATAAGGCAGATCGTATTGAAATACCAATGCAAAGGTTGGTGGTTTGTACTGACCTCGTTTCCTCTAGCGTTCTTGTTGGGCCTATCCTGCTCTGTGGGTTCATTCGAGCTCTTCTCAGCTTTCATACTGACGGGGTCGCCGAGCGCTGAGGGGTTTTTCTCTAACTTCTCCTTTGCGATCTCCGGAAGAGTCTTCTTGTCCTTGTCTACTGTTAGTGTGTTGATCATTTGACATATTTAGAACAATGCGGTTTGGGTGGTTCATCGTTGTTTGACGATGGGTGCTTGGAATAATACTGAGACTCGCTAGGGGGGGACGCAACTTACGTTTGGTGCCATTTTGCTTTGTCGTTGAGTTGATATCTGGATGCCGTATATTTGAGTCAAATGGACTAGAAAAATGTTCGTATGATGAGAGGCATTCGACGTGCTCATGTTCCCTGCTGTCACATGTGTCTCCGCGCTTCCCCAGACCGAGGCTTGAACACTGGGTCGAGCCATGTCGTCATGAACCACCGCAGTCATCGTGTTTGCGGGGATGGTTCACGATTTTGGTCAGGCACTTCCGTGAACCCATGGACGACTCATGTGACGACTAATTGAAACTTGAATGGCTAGGGCATCCAGGAAGGAGTAATGGTTGTATATTATTCATTGCTTTGACTTGTGACTACTCCACGCATGTAGGATTACAATGGGAGCTACGTCCATCATGCCGCAGAATCTCTTGTGTATCATCCATACTCCAGGACCTTAAAATTCATTCTTCAAGCTTGCCGTTTCAAAGGCTCGAAAAGCATGCATGAACATTGATCTCCGAAACAGCCGACGGCGAGATTGAGAAGTTGACAAGAACGAGAATGCAAGTGCTGACACAAGATGTTAGCCAAAAGCCACAACGAAAATCTGAACCGTGTATCGAGTTGACAACTGCATTCAGCATGACAAGTGGCGCAATGCATTAATGTATTCGTGACAAGAATCGAACAAGAACTTTCAAAAATTTGTATTGCTTCCATGTGCTCGGCGGAAAATAGTCGTCGTCATCCACCATGAAGCCGAAACAAATAAGAGTTCGTAGAGGACAAAAGACCGTTTCCCCGCCTTGTTGGGTATCAAGGGTATCGTGGATATCATGGTTGAAACGAAAACAGTACAGAAACCAGTAATCAATGAAAGATGTGCGTTTGTGATCATTCCTCGGACGTCGTCCTGGAGTGGAGATAGAGGAGAACCAAAAACTCCGTGTTTGTATGTAATGTATCGTTCGTCGCTCAAAAGTGGGAGGCCTGAATTTGTCGCTTGCAGCAAACGTTTCTGGTCGATCCAACGATGAATTCTCCGCTTGGCCTTCGACCGACTAAGTTTGCTTTGTGAGGGTTTACCGTAGGATGAAGCGCGGTGTCGGGCCACGTTGACTGGACATTCAAACCGTGCTATTGTTGGAATCTTTGCCAGTCGGCTGCCATGTTGCCATTTTGTGATTGATTCCAATTCTGCATGCTCTGCATGCTTTGCTGTTGTCCATATTGCTGAGGCGTTGGGCTAGCCTGATACATGTTCCTAGTCATACCAGAGAATGCCGCATTGTTCATGGGATTGGCCATGTAGTTCATACTGTTCTGGTTTGGAAGCTGGGCAGGAGGATGCATGGGTGACTGCTGGGGTTGAGTTGTTTGCTGTTGCTGCTGCTGTTGTCCATAGTTCATTGGATGAGGTGATGGCTGAGGTGGAGGCCACATTCCACCAGCAGCTTGATAGTTGTTGTAGGATGGAGTCTGCTGTCTGCCAGTTACTGATGGCATGCTCAAAGCTGGAGAGCCTTGCGGAGCCTGATTGTTTGACACAGGTTGATGCATCTGGCGGACTGGAGATTGGGATGGCATGCTTGATTGGTATTGCTGCTGGTAATTCTGCGAAGCCATCACGGCTGCATTTTGCTGGTGGGTCAACATGTTCTGGTGGGTATTGATCCCAGGCAGATGAGACTGCTGTGGTGACTGCAAGTTCTGAGGAGCAATAGTCGCGACATTGACGTCAGTACCGAAGGCTTGACTGATGGGCTCTGACACTTCCTGTGGTCTTGCCCAATAATCGTCCAGATACTTGGAACGGATGGCGCGCTGTTGGGTCAGACCTTTATTGAACTCGGCAGCACTGGTAGACTGAGACAAGATATCGGTCGCGGAACTCGGTTGAGAACGATCCTGGTAGCCAGGGCCAGTAATCTCCTGTCGAGGACGAATCACATTTGGAAAGTCCTGAGCTCTGAGGTGCTCGGGCGACAAATTCTCATAACCTGGAAGAGTGCCGTAGGTCAATGGATGGATTCCGGCGGGCACTTGAGGCTGGCCGTTGATCCCTGGGACGTTACTGTAGATAATCTCGCCCTGCGGTAATGCGGCCAGTGAATTCGCTTGAGCTTCAGCGAGTGCAGCGGCTCTTTGCTTGGCTGCACCTGGTCGTTTTTCACCGGCAGCATCTTCTTCGGTGAATCCTTGCTTCCGCGCTTTGGCTTCCCAGTAATCATCACGGACTCGCCTGCCTCCTTCGATGACCCTACTGCCAAACTGCCGGAACATGGACCGTGCAGTGACGATGGCGATTTGGCGGGATCTGTATGAATATGGTAGAATTTCTTGTTGGATGAGATTGTCCTTTTCCTCTTGACTTGCTATGATCTTGTAGAGAGATCTGTTCTTGTTAAAAAGCAAGTACGAATCGCGATAGTTCAATTGCCTGGCGCATTCGGTAGCAAGCATAAAGAGCTTCTGGCCGCGCTTGGGAACGGTGAACGTGTTGATGCGATATTGCCTATCGACAAGGTATCCATCTAGCGAGACCTTTCTCTCGCCAGCATCGTCTCTTTCGCGTGGAACATACTCGTCCCCCTCTTCATTAAGTTGATCGGTAGTATGGTCGCGCACTGTGGGCAAGGCCTTTATGACGGGCTGCTTTGCGCCAGAAGTTGGCGTACTCCTCTGAGGTGAGATGGGATCAGGTGAGGTCTGAGAGATGGTCGACATCTTGGACTGGAAAGGCTGTTGTGTTTTGATCGGTGTGGCAGGAGTGAGTGATTGTGCAGACATGTTAGGACTGTCTATGTGAGTCGACTTGTGTGGTCGGCCCCGTTTTCTTGGTTTGTCGTCTGGGAATGCTTCGTTAGTTGACGTCGGTCGACGCGACGCGGTCTGAAGCGAGTCCGTTGACGTACCACCATCTCCTCCTTGACCGACCAAAAATTCGCCGTAATTCTCAGGCGATCGATCTCTCTTTATGCCGCGAGGACTCAACTGCGTGAGAAGATTTGACGAGACCGTAGAGGCAGCTGTAAGAGCGACAGGCGCATGTTAGCAGGTACTCGAAAGGCATGCGGTGGAACGACGTCCGCACAGAATGGGGCGCGGCAAGAAGCGGTAAATCCCGACAACGGGGAAGCAGGAAGCGACAACGGGGAAGACATGGTAAAACAGAGGTAAGAAGCAACGCGATCGCGGACGATACATATTGCGCACGAACCTGGAGTATTGAGAGCAGCTGGATTGATCGTCTCGGAGCCATCCATGATGGGATTATATGTCGAGAAAGATGTGTAGGGCGTGTAGTGCGACACGGACAGCATCAGATGCGGAGAGTGTCAATGCGCGCGCGGTGTGGTGGCAGAGCAATACAATGCTGCAGTCGAGATGCAGCAAACCGTTGGAGAGGCGTCGGAGCGGTGTGTAAGTTGTACAACGTCAAGTTGTATCAAAGTCCGTCAACAATACTGAGGACGAATGATTGCTGTGCAGGATATGCGCAAGCGCGCGTTGTGCTGTTTGTCGAGAAGATAGGTAGGTTTCTGTCGATTTGCAATGCAGAGCTATGTCGCGGTGCAGGAAAGACGCCAGGAATTATCGCGCGACCTGCAGATTTCAAAGGCAAACTGGACACAGGCTGAAAGACGGGCCAGACGGTCGGGATCGATGGCGACAACGCAGAGTGTCCGAGAATATGGAATCGGATACGTCTCAAGGGATCGTAGACCTGTATATATTTCCAATCGATTCGAGGTGCGATGCAAGGTGGTGAAATATAATAATAATTGGCGGTCGAGACGATGACTTGTGCAAGCAAAGCGCACAGCAGTGGCGCAAGCCGAGCCGCGGTTTGAAAGAGACAGAAGCCAAATACGGGATGGAGCAACTATCCGTCGAAGAAGTGCTAGGCGGCTGCGCGGAAATGCTGCGCGACGAGACTGGAGTTCGAGGTGCCCTGGCTGACTATTGATCCACTTGGCTGACTATTGTGGATCGGCAGAGTTCTGCTGTTGTGCAGGCTCGGAAAAGACAAAAGGCAGAGAGTTCGACTGATTGCAACGTGAGAGCAGACGGGGTCTTCTTGTGTAAGTTACGACTCTCAACAAGGCAGGCACCTGTCGATTCTGATGAACAGCAGGAGCACCAGCACCAGCAGGCAGACACTCGAAGATGATGGCCCAAGCGTCAACAACGCTCGGCGGCGGCGACGGTCGTTCGGCCTTGTGAGCCGCAAGCGCAAATCGCGAAGAGTCTAATCGCAATGGCAAGGGCCGCCAACTATTCCCACTTTGGGCAGGCACACGGTTGGTCCGCGAAGCGGCGCGGCGCGGAGGGGTCTGTGTCCTCGAGTACTGTACGGTAAGGTAGGTACTGTACAAATACAAAACTTGTTCTTGCACGTCGCTCCTTCTGCTCGAAAAAGAAAAAGACTTGGAAGCTGACCTTCGAGCGATGAGATGCAATAATGTTTCGACGGATGACAAGCTGTGGCGTGATTGAAGCGACCGACAAGCAGTGTACCGTACCGAGGGAGTAAACACGAGTTAAAGAACTCGTCGTACAAGTCCACTCGGTTCGCTTGGAGATATACTGTAGTGAGTGATACAGTAGTATGTGATGATAGCAGGCTGTATTTGGCGTTCGAACATTGATCGACAAATCAGTGACGAACCTGCGCATGATCATGAGAGTCAGCGATCTGCATAGGGCATTTGTGTTTAGCCATGGAAAGAGGTAGATTTCGACGCCAGCCATAGATCATGAATGCATTATTATCAGCATATTCGAGTACTCAACTCCAAGCCACGTCGATCGCGGGTACTTCGAAAATGACAACCTCGGCGCGTGGAGTTGGTGCAAGGGTAGGATAAGGTACAATTTTAATTGATCTTGGCTGCTCACCTCAGAGAAGAATTATTGTAAATCGTTCGGTTTGTTTGCAGCTGGCTGCAGGTTCAACTGGCCGTATTCAGCAGATTCGGGAGCGTATGACAGTCGTCCAAGTCAGGGATTCGGTTGTACCGAGTGTGATTCTGCAACTGTGTGATCAGTTTCGGAGCTGACAGGCCGAATGTGGTACGGAGAAACGCCAAACCACGAAGTTGTCGCTGCGAATGGTTGGACGGCCAGTCCTTGGTTTCATAGCGCGATCGTGACTCTATGTATATCTAGGAAAACAAAGGAGACGTTTTGAGATGGTTGAAAGGACTGACCTTGCAGCGTCTGCGGATCCGAAAGCGAGGCTCATCAGTTGTATGAAGAGATGAGGTAGGGTACACGGACGGGGTACAGTAGGAATTGGAAGGTTGCAAAAAGCCATCAGAATAATGTATCATCGGTACGTAAGCTGTCTTTTCTACTTGTCCGCTCTCTACTGACCGAATGTGACCTTGGCTGCTCGTGGCGCATTTTTTGCGCGGCTGGTCCAATGCCTTGTCCACGAGTCGACGAGTAAAAGCATGTGAACTTGACAAGCGCTGAACTACTGCACTGATCGGAAGGAAAGGGTAACGTTCGGCGGTAATCAGCGGCGTCGCCGATGTCCATGATGCGTGTAGGACCATCTCACTTGTTGTATCTTCCTAATGTGAGTATATTCTAGCGCGGGAGAACGTAATGGATTCCATAACAACTTGATATCCGGGTAAAAGTCTTCTACTAGATGATCATCACACCGCGCTCTGAGCCACTGTTTGTCAATGCAATTGCAACGGTAGACTAGCATCTGAGCGGCACGAGATCTTGATCTGGCCATTGCATATGTATGCTTGGAATTCTTCACCGCTCTTCACGACCACCGTTTGATGACTGCCAGATGCCGATTTTGGAATCATGACGGAGAAGCTACTACCAAGAATGGCCCCAGATGGTCCCGAGCGGGCAAGAGCGTCGAAGAAAACGGTGGTGGCTTGCTGAAGGAGCGTAAGGTACCTTACAGTACCTACCTATCCAGCTCTAGCTGTCAGCCACTGCAAGGACTCTTTCCGCAGCATTTGTGTGTATTTGGGGTACTGTACCAGTATGGCAGTGTAGTGGTGACTTATGTACTGTACTGTACTGTATAGTACCATGGTATTCAAGTAGAGCAAGGTCAGGTAGAGCCATCGTTACTAATACTTGGAGCATTATTGGGGTGACGTCTCCAGATCTACAGTACAGCACTAGCCAAGTTACATGGCGTTTCCGCAAGAGGCAGATGACCTGCAGCAGAATACATGTACGGTTGGCCTGAGCTCAAGGCAAGAGCGACTGACTCCTGCTGATACCTGTATTCCCTCAGGCCATCCATAGCCGTGGGTCGCCCGTGCGCAGTTAAGATACGTGGCTAGCTCCTTCCCGTTCCAACTGCAATCCTGAACTGAACCGAAAACGACAGGACCGGCCTCGATGCTTTCACCGTATCTGCATTTGTTACAATAGTGCTATACGCAAGTTGCATTTTCACAAGCTCTTCTCATAGCTGTCTTCCATCCTTCAGATCAAGTCTGCGCCTTGTGCGATACGAGCTTGAACGACCATCTTCGCTGATCAACGATGCATCGTAGGAACTGCACTGAACTCGAGTCATGGGCACCGGCAGCAATCTATCTCGCGCCGCCTCATCGCCAGCGATTGACGAATAGCAATATCAAATCGCGAAATCACGCGCGTCGATACCTCGCACTGCCGCCATCATGCAACGATCATGCACGCATCGACTCAAAAGCAACAAACCATCAAGACCCGCCGCCACTATTCCATTCTGTTCCGGAATGTGGCAGTTGAACCTGATCGACGACGACACAGTAGTTAGTAAGTCGCTCTTGCGGTCGCTGACATGACGTGACGTTCACATCACACTGATAGATCCAGACCTGATTAAACACCATGCTACTCGTAGCTAACATGACGTCCAGTCAAGCTACTTTCAATGTCGAAGTCGGATGGAAAACACAATACAGTACATCGATATTTTGGAGCTGAAATCGAGCATGTGAAGATGCGCATCGGGAGTCCTGAAGAGGCATACCGCTGCGAGATATCCGCTGCTGCTTGCCTGCCGCTCGTCAGACTATCGCCGATCAAACGTCTCTCTGGATCGTCGCACTGTTACGCATTGCATGTCACATTTTGTATTAATAGTTGCGAAACCTGCAGCATCGTCTGTCGAGGGTCGAAATAGTCTGGCCGAACGAAAGCGTCTGCTTTGTTGTCGCAGATGCCGGAAAGTCAAACATATAACCTACTGCATGGTAGTCTCAGCGTGCAGAATATCGCTCCGAGTTCGTGGACAGCATCCGTGATGCAATGCAACGCTATCAGAACGAGTGGAAGACTCTCCGATTGCTCACTACCCCTCGAGTCAATACGTAGGTAGTCTACTTCGAGGCGCAAACGGTGTTGATTACTCAGGGCCAGCATTGTTGATGTCCTCTGCACGTCATACGCATCGATATTGCAAACATAGAAGGCATGCTGCTATACTACGACACACAAGCAGCAGTATCATTCGAGGTGAGTTGTCTCGCTTCATTGAGCCATTCCTTCACCGCTTCGACTGTCGGCTTTTGACGTCAAAGTCAACCATGGTTCACTACGGCTGGCACAAACACAAATCCGACTTCAACCCTGGACTTCTCTCCCCATGGCTACGGACCACAACGACATTGCATGGCGATCCCGCCGCCGTGCCGTACCTTACCTGTCCTCTCGGTTCGTCCTCCACATTTCGACTCGTCGCAACGAGATTGAGTTTCGGTAGATGTGCGGTGACATGACTTTTATCTTCGTCTTGTCGCAACGGTCGGATACGAGCCGTGCAGGCTGCGATCCTGTTCAGCTCTGTCGCCCACCGCCAAAGACTTGCGCTTTTCGTCAAACGCAACACGATTTCGGAACACCCCCGCTGCCCTTGGAAGGATCTCCAGCGAGGCCGCTTGGCGTCAACGTGCATCTGTGTGAAAAGACTGACTAATTGTTCTTACAATACGCATGCGCGTCATGTACCACTTCTAGCTCGTGATACTGTGGCCTCAACGAGTCAAGTCACACGAGACCATGCTGACTCGAACATCTCATTCATTGAACTGAATGCTGCTCAGATCTGCCGTATCGCTTCCAAGATGTCGTATATACGATGCACGCAGCCGGCAGCCGAAGACCGACACACCATCTCGTCAATTCGCATAGCCGCAACAATCGAGCGGAAGACCCTGCCAATGTGTCAACGCAAAGACTTGCTCGGATGCCATACCTTCTCTTGACACTGTACTGTAGACACAATCTGTTAAACATAAATGTACTCGTCACTCGGGTCACACGTCTGTTTCGTCAGGCCTGGAAAACAAGATTTGAGAGCAACAAAATCGCCTAGATTGACCAATGAAAAACTCGGGGAGCATTTTGATAACCCATGATCCCAGTCGATACCCGACCATAGTACATTTTGTATCTGTACAGCACCCGCGATTGCGATCGACTTGTTAGCGCAAGACTTGCTTGACCGCCCACCCTCCGAGATCCCCAGACCAAACTTAAATAGAATGTTCGTACTCGGAATTCCCTGCATCGCTTACCGAGATCTGGACAGCTTGCAGTGAACCTGCATCCTTTTTATCCATCCAATCTAGATCAGCCGGAGATATTCAATCGTCGTCGCATGTGATCGCCTCGAATCGTGAAGATGAATTTGTCAATTGTAAATTATCGAAGCAAGGAAATCCTCGCTCACCGGACCTGGCTCCGTCGAGCGTGACACTAGGTCACGAAAGATTGGCGCCTCACGGACGCGAACATGTCGCGAATTTGCACTACACTGCCAGAGCGTCTTTGTAGGTAACGTATCACGACACGCGACATGGATCTGAGATCACATTGACCACCTTTTCAACATATAGCGGTCATGGCGACTGAGTACCCATTGACTCGGTCGTGTGACACTCGTCTTGAATGCAAGATACCTCGGCAACCTGGTATATCATTGACTCGTACAGACCATGTCTCGTGACTATATCCGAACGCCATCGCTAAAGCCCACAAGCCAGTATCACAGCATCCTTTTCCGGCTCCGTCGATCCCAGGCTCAAGCCCACTACCCATTACCGTCTCCAGCGGACCATACCGAGAGGCACATCACCAGACCAAGACAAAGATGACATACGACCTCAGAACCACCCTTTCTTCACACTCGCTTTCGCCCTTGCCGTCGTCCTCCCGATCCCCCCATCAAAACCCCCCTTTCCAATCGCCACACCCTCAGCCCTGTCCTTCCAATAAGCGTACTCCCCCCTCCATACCCCGGCCAGACTCTGACAATCCTCCACCACGCCCTCGGGACCTCGTGTGTAAACCCACATTCCAAGCCCTAGTATCGCGCCGTAGAAGACCATTTTGATCGCAAGCCGTACCCAGAACATGACTGTGTTGAAGAGGATGTTGAGGATTTTGAGAGAGATGAAGAGGAGGATGAGAAGCAGGACGACGGAGGCGATGTCGGGTTGTTGTGTTGCTTTGTTCATGAGTGGGATGATGTAGGTTTGTACTTGGCTGTTTAGGAGGCGGAGGTACGAGGTAATTGTGCTGATTGTTGAGGAGTGGGTGCGTGCTAGGGAGAGGGCTGTTGCGAAGTAGTCTGGTGGTGTTAGTGAGTTTGTACTTGGAAGAGGGCGTGGTGGGGATACCTTGGAGGTCGTCCATGGTGGGCGAGTTGGTTGTGAACGTGTGATGAGGGCGTTCTGATTCGGAGACGAGGTGGTGGTTTATCTTTCAATATGATCTCAAATGCGCTTCGGAAGTGTATGTTGTGGTTGTATCGGTAGATGATTGTTCACGTCGAGGTTGTGTCTATTGACAAAGATCGAGCCTGGGGAAACGTGGAGAAGCTCTGTACTACAGCCACGAGCCGCAAGCAGACGATACAGCGAGGACTGATATATTTATCACAATACTGCCTACCGTCTTTTCTGATTTCATCGCGAAAGAATTGGTCGAACAAGGTCTGATATTCTACTTTTTGCAGAATTGGAACAATACGGAATAGTAGAAAAGCGCAGCACACATAGCGATGTTCATATATACCGGACGCTGATTGGTTCGCTTCCACCTCATGTCTTCAAATTCGCAAGTGCATCGCTGTAGTCTTCTCGTGCATCATATTTAATCGTTGTGCAAATCAAAAGCAAATCGTCAATTCGAAATCGCTCTCTTGGGTATCTACGCTGTAAATCAAAAAGCGCCCATCATGAGTTGCAAATGCCGGGTCTGAATATACTGTATTGCATCTCGCCCGGATCCGGCGACGATGCATTCCTTGTGTGGTCCAAAATCCCTTCCATCGTCCATAAGTTCATATTTCTTTTTTAAATCTTCTGAAACCGTCCCCTCCAGCTGCTCTGCTGCCTTTGTAACGAGACATCATCCATCCCAAGTCCTGCCCGAGACCATGTCCTCGGCCTCCAGGACTACTCGCTTCCAGTGCGAAGGTCAAAAGTCGCCACCAAAGACATGACCAGCATGTCAACCTCCTGCTTTGCTTCCCGCTCTCTCTTCACCGCACGATCATGGTCAAATTTCTCCGTCATCACAATCGCCTCTGGCCACCAGCTCGCATCGATCAACTCGACGCTGATGCGAGATGGAAGAAGTCCCGCGATCGCGCCAAGTGCATTCCAACGTTGCAGCTCTCCCACCAAATCGGAGACCAAGTTCAACTTGAGAGTCTCCAGCGCAGGAAGTAACGCGACGACATCTGCGCAAAAGAGTTTGATTTTGTGCAAGGCGATGCAACCCATAAGTTCTTGATCGTCCACCTCGAGATGGCGAAGGGATGCGCTGTTTGTTGCACCTTTGAAGACTGCATCCATGAAGGCGGGTAGTTTGGGAACACCACCGCCGTTGAGGAGACCAATTCCGGTCAGCACGACCCTCGTTTCTTTGTGGAAGTATGGCAAGACCTCGGAATGTAGAAAGCGACACGTCGACGAAAGGCCGAAAAGGCTATGGTCTTGTCCGATTGTAACAGCGCAATGGTTGAGCAACAGGTTCGGCCAGTGGTTCTCCAGTCGCCACTGGCCAAAGAATCTGGAGTGTCGATTGAAGCGGATGTGTTTTCTCATGTTGACATCTCCGAGACATTCCACGTTGCCGTCACGCAAATGGAGCCAAGGAACAGCTCTGGGGTTAAAGATCTTCTCGGGGCCTACGATCGCGCACTCGTAGATGGTGAGCCGGATTTCCGATGGCAGCTCGAGAAACAAACAACGAGCCATCTCTGAAAAGATTCAAAGTCAGTCGACGCTTTTGGTGGACTTTGAGAAGAGCTTACTTTGAGAATCTTCCTTGGAAAACATTGGCAAAGGGCGACGATAGCGAGGTGTGACGCTCATGTCTGGACTTTAACTCTGCAATATCGACAGAATCACTCCATGAGAGCACTGTAAAGAAGCTCTAGAAACGAGGTCTTGAGTTCTGGAATAAGCTCCGGAGATGGTTTGTTGTGAACCAGTCAAAACGCTTGACGCGAGAGGTATACGGAGGAAACTCGGTTCGTGGCACGGCCCCTTAGGCAGCAACAAAGCGAACGGCAACGTCATTAGCGACTGAAGTGTTTACTTTGCACGTCATGAAGTGAATTTGGGGAGAATGGCATGGATACATACGAATCGACAATCTACTCAATCGAGAATAGCATGGCACCTACCTGGCAACCGCGTCCACTGTCCAGGTAAGAGTCTTCACTTTCTACAACATACCTACTCGCTTGATCGAGACTCCTGCTTTGACTCTCGCAGCCACATCGAGGTTGAGTTTCGAAATTTCTTTGTTCGATCTCCCTTCCATCGCAACAAAAGCGTACTCTCCAAAGACTCCGCCAAGACATCAAAATCGCCATCTCTTACTCGTTCAGGTCTGACTCTCCGCGACGCTTCCTCCCATCGAATTTCCTGTCCTCGTCTGCCTGCCCTTTCCAGCTCCAGGTGTCGTCTGAGGCGAGCAAGTGGCTGAGCGAGTAGAGCATCAGCTTGTTCTTGCTTTCGAACGTTGCAATCTTGGCGTGTGTCGCTGTAGTCAATCTCCATCTTTACATGACTAGGCATGAGCTTGCTGATGACCGCAATACTAGCCTTGTTGTCGAGCGAGAGGCTTTCAGGTGTACGCTGGACTCTGTGACCAAGCGAAGTATAGCTGGTATGCAGTAGGTCCAGCGGATACGGAACCCATAGGAGATGAAAGGTAAGCCAAAACCTGCGCAAGTTGAAAAAGTACGACGACATAATCCTGCACAATCTGAGTGCCGCCTAGATAAAGACTCAAGGCCCGGACCATGGCGCAGCCTGGAAATCGTTCCACGAACTGCTTCACCCCCTTGCCAAGCCCGTCCAACTGGCAAACGCTTCTTGTTCTTCTCTCGTTCCAGATCGTCAGCTTGCTTCGCGTATATAATGTTGGGTGGATTTCGTGATACAACGTCCGACAGGAAAATGCCAATCGGACCAGATTCGTGCGATGAGACTGCAAATTTATAGCCATCAACAATAACGCAGTCCTCCCAGTGGTGGGTCATCCCTAGCGGTTCAAAATGACAGTCATGTGCGCCGTGATCGTCCAGTCTATCTCGGTATTGTTGACACCATAGTATCTTCCCCTCTCTGGGATATCGCGAGGGACGGACTTTGGGAGAGATGAAGACTCGGCCTCGACACTTTTTATCCATTTCGACGAGCATCAAGTCGTGAATCATGCGCCGGACGTCAGGCGAGAGATCAAGGAAGGTGGTCGGCATGTTGAGATCAATGCGTGTCTGATGCCGATTTGGAACCCGTGATGAGACTAAAGAATCTGTAAGTCGTTGAATCAAGATGGGGCTGCTGAGTTATATACAATGTATGCTTTTCGTAAAGCTTCGAGGTTGACGCATGCTGGATGAGTCACGAAGTATTTTGAGCAAATTACCGCAAATTTCTCAAGCCCGGCAAGCCAAATGTCCCTCATGGGCTCTGTAACGACTCATCGAACTGGATTAATGATGCATCCCGTATCGCAAAAGTGGAATCTTGGTCCGAGAAAGGGACCGCAAGCCAGGTTTTGGTGATGAGACCAATACTTAGAAGAAGAATTGCGATCCAGAGCTTAAATGCTTCCTTCTCTACGTCCCTTCGACCGATCCAGTGACGAACAGCGCCTTCACGGCCTTCCCCTCCTTCAGATCCTCCAACGCCTTATCCACCTCTTCGAAGCCATACTTCGTCACGAGGCTCTCGAACGGAAACAATCCGCTCTTCCACAATTGAATCAGTTCCGGCAGGAAGACCCCCGGCACTGCGTCTCCTTGATGTGTGCCTCTATACGTTCGTCCGCCGATGAGTTGTGCATTGACCTCGATCTCGGCTTTCGCACCCGGCGCAGCGCCGCCGACAGTAACGATCGTGCCCCTTATCCCCAGAGCCG
>Ga0058704_10000772_pt1 | contig 15684 bp, 11 predicted proteins | sample AgamicMgSfe_FD_71363 | JGI IMG/M metagenome (GOLD analysis project Ga0058704, IMG submission 71363) | Agave microbial communities from Guanajuato, Mexico - Mg.Sf.e | ecosystem: Host-associated > Plants > Phyllosphere > Phylloplane/Leaf | place: Guanajuato, Mexico | collected 2012-05-30
TCCCCGCCACCACCCACCTGCTCCTCCGCCTCCCCCTCCTCCCGCACAAACTCCATCTTCTCAATCTCCCTCGCGAAGAAATCAATCTCCTCATCCAACATCCCCTTCTCCACGCCCAACACATCCGGGAAATTCCGCACATTCCACCAACGCGTCAACGCGCGCAGACTCTGCTCGAGCGGCAACGCGTCCTCGACCGTGCCGTCCACGTCCCCGTACACCCCGGCCCCGCCCATACCGCCTCCACCGCCACTGAGCCAGTCATCGCGCAACTCGGCGGGGACGGAGAGCCAGACGGCGGTGATGATCTTCATGCTGCCCTGGCGCCACTTGCGGCCGCAGTACGGGACCTGGCTCTTGAAGAGTTTGAGGGTGTAGTACCGCAGCGGCTCGATCGGGGTCTTGAGCGTTTTCTTGAGGTAGTTGCTGCTCTTGTAGCTGACGAGCAACAGCGCGCGGTGGGTCTTGCGGCGGGTGATTTTCTGCAGGATGCGGAGGTAGTTGATGGAGGAGAAGATGTTGCGGTAGGAGTACGCTTTGAGCGGAGATGGCGGGAGTGGTGTTGTTGGGTAGCCCAGCTCGTCGACTTCCGGCGGGTGCGCGATGAGGTCCATCGGGGGTGAGGTGGCGGGTGACAATGGGTGGTCTTCCGTTGCGGTAAGTGATTGGACCTCACGTCTGAGCTTGATAGGCGGTGGCGCTGCTTCGTCCTCCGACTCGTCTGCAGGACTGGCACTTTGCTCATCTTTCGCGCTCGTCGGCAGACCTTGCCTGGAGTTTGCTTGACAAAAGTGAAAGAAGCTGCTCTCCTCCTTGTCGAGCTGATAATGGCACGCGCGGCCAATGTCCTGCGTTTGCCACAGCTTCAAAATCAGCGGCACATAATTCGAGTCCAACAGCAATTGCGCCAGATACTCGTACGCAAGGACATGCCAGACTTTGAACCACTTGAGCAATAGCAGCAAAGTTGCGGACAAGGCCTTGGCAGCGATCTCCTGAGACCGTAGCTTGTCAAGCTCTCCTGCGGTGTTCTCCTCCACGCCACCTTCCACGCCCCCGGTCTCCGTGTGCTTGGAAGTGCCATTCGCACCGTTGGCTTCGTTGAAGTGGATGCCGGCCTGCAAACCGGGCCCGCCGTTCTGGCCGGTGTTTTTCGTAACCAGGTCTGTGACATTCTGCAGAACCGCCTTCAACAGCACAATGACCAGACTCTGCAAATGGGGAAGCGAATCACGGTAGAAGTCTCCCACAGCCATGAGCTTCCGCTGCTCCTCCGTCTGTGCCAACGGCGCGCCTTGCACCGCGCTCTCCTCGTCAGGCGCCGCCGGCTCGGGCACCAACTCGAAGTCATCGACATCCTCATCACCACTTTCCGAAGGTTTCCACCCCCTCTCGAACTTCATGAAATCCACCCTCGCCTCCCACAGCTGCTTCATCGCCCTCGTGGCGCGCATCCTCTCGGCGAACAGCTCCGCCGCCTCCAGAATACTGGTGGGGATGTCAGAGCCCTCCCACTTCCTACCCACGAGCGCATCCTGCAATTGCGTGGTGCCTTTGCCGCCGAGCTCACTGGAGGCTGGGTCTAAAGGGGGGTAGAGAAAGGGAAACATCTGGTTCGTCTGGTAATTCTGTTTCTTCCCCGCCTTGCCTGGCCCCGCGGGCGAGGGTGGCGGCGAAGGTGCTGGTGTAGCGATATGGACGGGCTGATGCATGATCGATTGCGTACCCACAGCGGGTGCGCCTGTGAACGCGGTATCGATCGCGGCGAAGCTGGGTCGACGGTGCTTGAGCGGAGGTAAAATGCTGTTGTTCTCGGGCTCGAGCGGGAATAAAGGAGCAGGAGGTTGGTAGGCTGGGTATTTCGAGCTGATCTCTTGGCGGAAGAGATGATAGTCCAGAGGTGACGCCGTGATAACCGGTTGGCCACGAGCATCCACATCTTCTTTGTCTTTTCTGGCGTGGACGGAAGACTTGACTTGCTCAACCTCAGCAATGCCGCCAAATGTGACGAGGATCGTCTTCCAGCAGAGCAACAGCATCTTCGTCAAAGGCACAGGAGCCGACTCATCCCACCTCAACCTCGCCACAATCTGTGTCAAGTAGTTGACCAATTTCGGCTCCAGAGCTAGGACCTCTCGCTTCAACTCCTTACCATTCGCACCACCAGTCGTTCGAGCAACCTCGACGAAAAGATACATGAGCGTCAAACACGCCCAGAGCTCGAAACTCTCCTCAGCCCGCTTTGGCTGCGCTTCATTCCGAGAAGGCTGCTCCACAGGCATATCAGTGAGACTGTCGTCACAGACACTCCGCAAGCAATCGAAGACGACCTTGAGCCCGCCACACGAGTGCAGCGTGTTGACCATACCGACAATCCACTGGATCTGCAGCCCACTGGTCTTGTAGTCCTCCAGCCTGGATCCGCCGTTCTTTGGTTCGTCCGGGAACAGGTCCTCCAGGGCGCAACCCTCGGCTCTGCCTGCCGTTTCTTCCCACACGCCCAGAGCGATATACACCAGGATCATCAAGCTGGACACGCTCCTCCCTCGCGTGATCCCCAACCCCTCAATCTCCCTCCTCACAAACTCCTTCCTTACATCGTCCGTAGCATCCATCCAGTCCGTAGAGCTACCAACCTCGCTCGAGCGCCATTCAGTATTGAACATGGTCCTGCATCTGCGGAGCCTGAGCTCTTCCTCCTCGCTGTAGGAGAACCATTCTTCCAGCTCCACTGGCAGCGATTGCGCGTCCCGGTATGAGAAGTCATAGATGTGGGAGTAGTCGAGCAATTGCTGCTTCTGCGGTGCTTGATTGTTTGGGAAAGTGGCGCGGATGCGCTTCAAATCGGCGAGCGTCAGGCTGTCGGGGGGTTCTTGGGGAACGTCGTTTGTCTCCGCCAACTGAGCGGGAGGCGCTGGGGGTGGGTGCGGCGGTGGAAGGGCGGAGGCCTCTCGTTTCAGTGGTGGTCGTCCAACTGCAGCAGGTCGAGTCTGGACGGGAAGTGGGGGTTGAGACGTGGGAGACGGATTGGCGCTGTCGATGAGATCTTCTGCTTCTGCAGTATCGATGCCTGGCTTGTTGTCCCCCTTCCATGCGATTTTGTGCGAGTCATCGTCTTCCTCGATTGGACGCAGTGTCGGGCTGGACTCCCCAGCGGCTGGCAGGTCTGGGTTTTCGACCTCGTCCATGATCGTGTGTCTCCGCTACCTCCTACCGGCAGTTCCGCCCATGAACACGTCTTCACCGCACCCAGGACTCGATCACATGATCTTGAACCCTTGTTCCGCTGCAGAATACCGTCGGAAGAAACCCGGACGACGATCCGTCGCGTGTTGCCAACACTTCTCAGCATGCATGAGCTTGGTTTCGTTTCTTACAGCAAGGCCATATGAAACATTGCGGCGCGTTCCAGCCCGCCCGCTTGCACGCGTGGGGGGTCTCCCAAATTTCCAATGGCAGGGCAATTTCAAGTCACACCTCTTCTGTGACCTCATGTAGTGCTGCACACTTCCGGGACTTCTATACGCAGGATGCAACATGCCTGCCCGCCTCAAAACGCAAACACGACGATCATATCTACACTGGCGGCTCGCTCCCTCAAGTCCGCCACCTCGCGTACGAGGCGAGCATGCAAGCCGAACTCTACGTCCACCACAACTACAATCCGTCGATCCGACGTACGCACATGTTGATGATGTGTGGCGGAGAAGCATGGCTCGCGTAACCCTCGCCTCCCACATGAAACTTGGGAACCCATATATCGCCTTGGGTCCTTGGTCAACACTGGCCCAACAGTGGTGACTGTCCCGCTGGATTTCGACGAGCATACAGGCAACATCCTGACGATGATACCCTCCACCCCATCATCTCCGTGGTACGAGGATGCCAACCTTGCGATCGAATACGTGCTGGCTACATGAAGGTATCCACCCAGTGGGGAGTAGTATGCCCTCAGTTGATGAGCATCCACGGTCAAATGCTGTATATATTTCCTACCTGTCAACCATCCGTCTCTTTCTCATCTCGTTTCATACGCTCTACGATCGTAAAACATAACCAATTCCACCGCAATGCCTTCCTCTCTCCTGAATCGAGCCTTAATGGCTCTCACAGCCGTCGCCACCGCCGCTCTCGCAGCAAACTCCGGCCAAGCAACCTTCTACGGGGGTAACGTCAAAGGTGGCGCGTGCAGTTTTGCGGTCAGTTTTCCGACGAATACACCCAAGACCCTAACTGGAGACCAAACCGAGAATTCTGATCCCAACCGCAGACATACACCCTCCCCGCCCACCTCTACGGCACGGCCCTGAGCGACTCCAACTGGGCCAACTCCGCCCAGTGCGGCGGCTGCGTCGCCGTCACCGGCCCCAACGGCAAGAAAATCACCGTCATGATCGTCGACGAGTGCCCGGGTTGCGGTCCGAACCACCTCGACCTCTTCCCAGACGCCTTCGCCGCCCTCGCCGACCCGAGCAAAGGCGTCATCAACGTCAGCTGGGATTACGTCGCCTGCCCCATCTCGAGCCCGCTGCAGATCCATATGGTCAGTAGATCCGGCGAGACAAACCTGGAAGGCGACACGTTGTTCTCCACCTCGGGTAGTGGCGATCTTCCCGCTAACGATCCGATTCTTAGAAATCCGGCGTCAGCGCCTACTGGTTCAGCGCGCAAGTCGTGAACGCCAACAATGTAGGTCCAGTTTTCCACTCATGTCTCGGTGTTCTGATTGCTGACCCATACCCCACAGCGAGTCAAGGACCTACAAGTCAGCACCGATGGCGGAAAGACGTGGAAGGGCGGGCTCACAAGACAGACGTACAACTACTTCGAAAAGAGCTCCGGCTTTGGGACGAACACGGTGGCGGTCAAGGCCATCAGCGTTAATGGTGGTTCCGTCATCGTGAAGAATATCGCCGTCACAGGCGACAATGTCGTTACTGCGGGTTCAAACTTCTAGAGTAACGCGATAGACCGCTGCTTGTCGGAGACACATAGTATACAATCACCGAAGGCGTGAGGATGACGGAGAAACCCGAACAAAAGGAAACGCTTTCGAAGATATCTACGTGTACAAGTAGGCACCTCCGCTTCTTCACCGTCTCTCCGACGCTTGCTCTCCACTCTGTACAAATGCAAGCGCCAAAAGGACAACCGTTCTGGTCATTGTGCTCACACCCGCCCTCTCTCCACAACCTTGTCCGCTCACGACTTCTCCAAGTCCGCAAGAATCTTTTCACCCTTTCGGCGCGCGCTGTCGATGTCGCCGACCATGTAGAAGGCACCCTCGGGCAAGTCGTCACCCTCACCGCTCATGATGGCCTTGAATGACCGGATGGTGTCCTTAAGGTCGACTAGCGTGCCCTCGATACCCGTGAAGACCTGGGCGACGGTGAAAGGCTGGCTCAAGAAACGCTGGAGCTTACGGGCACGCTCGACGGTAAGCTTGTCGGCTTCCGACAATTCGTCCATACCCAGGATAGCGATGATGTCCTGGAGCGACTTGTACTCCTGCAACATCTGCTGCACGCGGGTGGCGGTCTGGTAGTGCTCCTCACCAACGACACGCGGGTCAAGCATGCGGCTCTTGCTGTCCAGGGGGTCGACAGCCGGGTAGATACCCAACTCAGAGATACCGCGGGAAAGCACAGTCGTGGCGTCCAGATGGGCGAAGGTGGTGGCCGGAGCAGGGTCAGTCAAATCGTCGGCTGGCACGTAAACGGCCTGCACGGAGGTGATGGAACCCTTCTGGGTGGTCGTGATACGTTCCTGCATCAGACCCATGTCGACGGCCAGGGTTGGCTGGTAACCGACGGCAGATGGGATACGGCCGAGCAGAGCAGACACCTCCGAACCGGCTTGGGTGAAACGGAAGATGTTGTCGATGAAAAGAAGCACTGCCAGATGTCAGTAATCCATTTTCGTGCGATTGTATCGGACTCTAGCATACCATCCTGGCCTTCAGCGTCCCTGAAGTCTTCAGCAATTGTCAACTACAACGAGAAGTCAGTCAATGTCAATGTAAGGAAGTATCAAAGCGAGTAAAGGTCATCCAAAGACTCCTGGGGTTTCCTGAGTCTCGCGCGTGCGAGGAAGTGGCCAGGTGTCTGATGAGGTCCCCAGTGTGTCCAGATAGGCTTATCGCAAGTAGAGCAGTAGTGGGTAGCGTTACTGAGGCCAGAAGACAGATGTATAGCATAGTATCCCCAGACTGAAAGGGTCGATGAGGCGGCTGTAGGGGTCGCTAGTAATCCGGCGACGAGGCCGACGGCATTGAGAGTGTTGCTGGACAGGAAGCCCGTTTGCGACGACAATAACACCTAGGTGGAACAACAAGATGCGATGTTCTGCCACCGCCGTTGCTCGCACAGCCTTGAGGGCAGAACAACTCGATGAAAAATGACAGACTTACCCCAGTAAGAGCGACGCGAGCACGGGCTCCCGGCGGCTCGTTCATCTGACCGAACACCAGAGCGACCTTGGACTCGCCGTCAAGCTGGATGACACCAGTTTCTTGCATTTCGTGGTACAAGTCGTTACCCTCACGGGTACGCTCGCCGACACCAGTGAAGACAGAGAAACCACCGTGGGCCTTGGCGATGTTGTTCTACAGCGACTGTCAGCGATCGTCAACATGCGTGTGACGATTTGACGCGTACGATAAGCTCCTGAATGAACACAGTCTTGCCGACACCTGCACCCCCGAAAAGACCGATCTTACCGCCACGAGCGTATGGGGCGAGCAGGTCAACGACCTTGATACCGGTGACCAGGACCTCAGCTGAGGTAGACTGGTCGGTGAAGGTAGGCGGGTCTGCGTGAATCGGGAGCTTCTTGTCGTGCTTGATCGGGCCACGCTCGTCGATTGGGTCACCGGTGACGTTCATGATACGGCCAAGGGTTCCGTGGCCAACAGGAATCATGATCGGGCTGCCGGAGTCCGAGGCGGCAGCGCCACGCACCAGACCTTCGGTACCGTCCATGGCAATGCATCGCACAATGTTCTCGCCCAAATGTTGCTGCGCCAAATTAGCCACTCTATCCCATCCATTCCATCTCTTCTCATCGAGTACATACAGCGACCTCGAGCACGAGCTTCTGGCCTTGGTTGTCGGTGGTGAGGGCGTTCAGGATGGGAGGTAGCTGTTCCGTGTCGAACTTGACTGTCGCGGGCGTTAGTTCGGCGAATCTTTTCCGCGGCTCAGGTGGCGTTCATACCATCGACGACGGCACCGATGACCTGATGGATCTTGCCCTGACGGGCGCTGTCTGTAGAGGCGAATCGCTGTGAAATGGCCGGCACGACCGCCTTGGGTTGAAAGGCACGTTGTCCGACAGGTCTGCGGAAGGCAGAGGCGCGCAGCGAACGGGTGATGCCGCTGTCGAGAATGTCAGTACTATCGCCAATGGCGCCGACCAGCGACTCGATGGGGTCGGACGTACTTCTTCATCATCTTGGCGGGTGTGAGTGGGGTGATTGAGGGAGGTGGTGGAGGATGGTTTTCGCTGAGAGGGAGTGAGGAGCTTGAGTACGGAGGTAGCTGGCTGTCAGGTCTTTCCGCGCACGGGCCGAGCTTGGCACGGGCGCATTCGGCATCAACAACATGAAGGCTTCTCGATCTCTTCTCCTTCAATACGTGACATTTTTTGCGGTCAGGACTCTCTAGACGATACGAGCTATGGTCATTCAATTATGACCCTTCATGAGTGAAAGACTCAACATTGCTCAGTCTCTACGCTGCCTCAAGCAAGCTCGAGGTGCAGGTTTGGCGGACTTCACGACAACAGTTCGCTTGATACAAACATCGGAATGTGTGCAACAGTACATTATGGCATTGTAACTACGCTAAGCATAGCGTTTGCTCTGGAGGCTTCGATCTGGCGTGATATAAGGAGGCATCGCTCCTTGCTCCGCAGTTATCTGCTTGCCGCTATAACAGCAGTGCTGAGGTTTTTGTCTTGTCGCTGCACCGACCGTTCTCAGCTGTACCTGACGCCTGGTTCACTGGTATCCTTACCAGTGCCTCACTCGCAGCTTGTTTCACAGACGGTGTCGTAGCTGCCAACCCTACAGAGCGTACTGAATGGGCTCATCGTAAGGCCTTCTCCAGGTACTCCCAAACAACCAGACGCTGCAGTTGGGCCTCCTCAGCTAGTCCGAGGACCAGGACGCATGCGACTTCCGGTACGCAAACACAGATCGCCCATTCCCAGCACCACGGACTTTGACGAGTTTGTCGCGAAGAGTGACCTGCGGAGTGGTGCTGGTACAATCGCTAGGATCATCACACCAGATCTCGATACCGTCCCAGCAATCCTCATGAATGCACATGAGAGCAACGCGCATTGCTTGTTGCATATCTGAGACCTCGAAAAGTAGCGCCTTGGCCTCCACACGCTTCGCCAGCTTTTGCAGGCTCGGGTAAAAGACATCGCCGTCCGTTGTTGGGTCTTTCGAAAGGTGCGTTGGAGGTACAAGAGCTAACGTCGGCTCAAAATTTCGGACTGACCTCGAAGTCGTCGTGCGGAAGGCTTTCGATGAGATGTAGGGTGGATTTGAGATCAGAATGTCATATCTTGGTGGAGTCTGATCTTCAGAACACTCCTTTAGTGTCGCAAGCAACGAGTCTGTCGTCTTGGTAGGAGAATCGTTGTGGTGATCAAGCACGTTTCCTTCGACCAGTCTTACTCCTTCAAGGGCGATCTGTCTCAGCGATCCACTTCCATACTCGCCACGTTGAGCCTTGATTTGAATACCCAGGTTTTCTTGTGCTACTGCCAACGCTGTCCTTGAGATATCGACACCGACAAGCTGCAATCGCACGTCGGCAGCAGGGAACTTGGTATAAAATTGGTGGTGGAACAGGAGCGGAATGCATCCTGTGCCTGTGCAGAGATCGAGAACGCGAAGAGCAGAAGACCCGGCACAGATAGGGTTGGCAGTCATGCGATGTACGAAACATGACACAGCCGTCGCCGTCTCTTGTCTATTCGTCCATAATATCAGAAAATGACAGAAGGAAAGAACAGAAATGCCAACAAACCTTGGAATCAGAACGCCTGGTCGGCATTTGATCTCGAGATCACCAAAGTACTCAGAGCCTAGTATATACTGAAGTGGCTCGCCGCTACCACGCCTCTTGACGTACGTTCGCAGAAGACGATGGTAACCGTTGGGACAGCGCCGACTCACAGTCAAGGCGTGGTCTCCGAGCCATCTCAATTCGGCCTGGGCAGAGCGAAGGTCTCTGCAAACGGGTAGTAACAATGGTAGAAAGTGATTGACGGCGAACGCCTGTCGGAGAGCGCGAGGCTGGATACGTGGCATGCGAAGTAAGTGCAAGGGGGAAAAGAAACACTGAGAATAGTGGTTAGAAAGTGATGGAAGGAGGTGAAGACAGATATATGCCTCAGGCTGTCAAGGTGGGGCCAAGCGGCGGAAACACATGCGCCATCAGCTGCCTGTTCTACAAAACGCCACACATATCAACCTCCATCCGGCACTTTGCAACCTCCCTCGATCAGCACTAAACCCTTGGCCTCTGAACACCTTCAGACAGCCATAACTTAACGGTGTTCGTCACTCTCACGCTACGTCTGCCGCTCGGCAATTGACGTACCGTCACTCAGCTATCGAAACTCGTCTCTGAACTCCACCATGAAGCTCCAGTTCAGAGACCTCAAGCAGCAGAAGTTCACCGTCGAGGCCGAGCCTTCGGAGACCATCGGCGCGGTCAAGGAGAAAATCAGCAAGGAGAAGGGGTGGGAGCCATCACAGCAGAAGCTCATCTACTCTGGCAAGATTTTGCAAGATGACAACACCATTGAGTCGTACAAGATCGAGGAGAAGGGCTTCATCGTCTGCATGACCTCGAAACCCAAGGCTGCGCCCAAGCCCGCCGAGCCCTCCACTCCCGCGAAACCAGCAGCATCTACGCCCGCTGCCCCCGCCGCACCAGCAGCTGCAACCGCACCCAGCGCTGCGCAGCCGCCCGCGACGCCTTCTCCGGCACCCGCCTCGACTGCTGCTTCGACCGACCCAGCTTCGTTCAACGACCCGTCGGCACTCGCGCTCGGTGAGCAGCGTGCGGAGGCAATAGCGAGCATGGAGGGGATGGGTTTTCCGCGAGACCAAATCGACCGGGCGATGCGCGCGGCGTTCTTCAACCCGGACCGTGCGGTCGAGTACCTGCTGAACGGCATCCCGGCAGGCGCAGAGCAGGCGCAGAGGCCGGCCGCGGCGTCGCCACAGCCAGCTACAAACCAGGCACACCAACCAGCACAGACGGGCACGCCGGCAGCGCCGCAGGCGGGAGGCGAGGAACCGGTCAATCTGTTCGAACAAGCTGCGGCACAGGCAGGTCGTGGTGGAGGAGCGGGTGGCAACCGTGGCGGCGATGCCGGTGATCTCGCGTCTGCGCTGGGCGGCGGACAGGGCGGAGGCCAAGGCGGTAATGCCGCGAACCTCGACTTCCTGCGCAACAACCCACAGTTCCAGCAGCTCCGACAGGTGGTGCAGCAACAGCCACAGATGCTCGAGCCGATCTTGCAGCAGGTGGCGGCCGGCAACCCCCAGTTGGCGCAGATCATCACGCAGAACCCAGAGCAGTTCATGCAGTTGCTCGCCGAGGACGCCGACGAAGACGTCGCCTTGCCACCCGGTGCGCAGCAGATTGCTGTCACGGAGGAGGAGAGGGAGGCTATTGAGAGGGTGAGTAACGCGGACGCATTGACTTATCTCAGTTCACATACTAACGCATTCGACAGCTATGCCGTCTTGGCTTCGAGAGGGATCTGGTCATCCAGGCCTACTTTGCTTGCGACAAGAACGAGGAGCTGGCAGCGAACTTCTTATTCGACCAGCCCGACGAGCCGGACGAGCCTGCGGCCTAGTAAAGCACTTCCATAGCCAATGTGGTGCTGTGGCTCAGAGGGAGGAGAGTGCTCATGGCCGATTAGCATCTGCACTGCTTTACGTTAACACCAAGTTCTGGAGCCCTTCGGCCCAGGGCTTTGATGTTACATCTCGGCATCACCATTCGCTTGCATAATGAGCGCGGAAGGCAGCATATGTCTGCGCGAGACGTTGCAATGGCATCGGCTGTAGATAGCCGAATAGCCAACGAAAACCGTCATGACTTCAGTTTCATAATGAAGCGTGAACAGTATGGTATCCAGCGATTGCTTTGACAATCCATCTCGGCTTTCAATCTCGAATACTACGATTATCTGTATGTAGTCACGGTCGTATTGTTACACGTAAAGTGATATACCGAGCCGACCTACATGATTGTCCCGACTGCATTGGCTGCGCGACCATCGGCTCCCGGGCGGTCAAGCGTTGTGATTGGCCTAGCGGCGGGCGTCGACACCTCTAACAAAGCATCGCATTCTCCATCCGTGTGCCCTCGACAACGTCCCTTCACGCACCTCATGATGGCGTCCGCCCGATGGCCTTGGGGATGACCAGAATCAATGCACCGCTCGTCTCCCGTTAGTCTTGTCACGGCCACTGTTGTTGGCAATTGAGCCCTTTCACTCCCTAATAGGTATCCATACATATATCCCGCCGCAATACAATAACAGGGCCAACATCATCAACTTCGTCCCTCATTGAGTCGACGCAGACCACCGCCCTCGACAACGATCGCTGTTGAACACACATTCTCAGGTACGATATCGACTCCTTCGTACAATTGCATTTGATCGTTCTGGCGAGTTACGGGTGTTGTTTTGGACTCTTGACAGGAGTGCGCCCCTCCGCTTTGGAGATCAATTTGCCGCACGCCGGAGACGTCTGGTTTTGCTCGCTTCTCGACGAGTACATCACCGGCATCACTCCATCCACCGTGTCAATTACTCGTTTCAATCTGTGCGGATGTGTGGATCTCGCTGCGGGATTGCCTCCAGGTGCCTGCCATCACATGCCCTTTCGCTTATTACTGTCTTCATCTGCGTTCCGCGATTCACAGTTGCGAGCTTGCCACCGACTCATTACCTTCGCGTCTTGAGCCTCACTTCATTCATCGCTAATTAAGTGTTCAGGATTCATCATGTCGACAATGACCACGGCGGACGAGCGCAGGCATATCATCAGAGGCAAACGTATACCAGGCAAGCCAGGTCGCTTCGACCCGGACAGGCCGCTTCATATGACTACTCGGGGCGCGGCGAAGAAGCACAAGCCAGATGGCGAATCACCGTCTGTCAACGGCTCATCGGATGACAACGAGAGCCGCCGAGGTTCTTTTGACGACGAGCTCAGGCCGACAACTACACATAGCTCCGGCAGTCAACCTTCCCCTTATGTCGACAATGCATCTGCACCCATGGAGACTTACATCGACAATACGTCCGCAGCCATTGAGATGGCTACGTCGCCCAGTCCGGCAGAAGCGAACGACTTTCTTGTCGAAGACGTTAACGACATTGAAGTCAACGAACTACCTACAATCGAGATCCACGATGCTCCATCACCATCGAGGAAGAGAAAGCGTTCGACTCCATCTCCGCCAGTGACCCCCAACGGCCTCGCTGTTCCCCTTACCTCGCCCGGCGAAAGTACCGTTGATCACGAGGACGGCGACTTTGTTGCTGTCGTCGATCCCGGCCAACTATCGGATCGAGAGGCCTCCGAAAGCAGCTCCGAGCCCGGCGAGCTGCTGAATGGAGGCTCTACTCTGGCCGCGCCATCGGCAAACATCACGCCTACGCTCTCAGTGGCAAACTCACCCCCGTCCAGCACGTCAGCGTCACAGAACGATCTGCCGATCAAAGATGTTGTCCTTCGACTCGACGCAATCGACCAGAGCGAAGAAGGCGAAGCCGTCGAGTACGCCGAGGAGGTAGAAGAAGTCGACGAAGTCGAAGGAGCTCTCGAGGACGGTCGTCTCAAGCGTCGCTGGGGTGGTCGGAAACGGCAACGTCACCCTGAGCAAAATGTCGAACTCGCCATGCAACGTCAGCTCCACCTGAAGAAGGCATATCGTACATTAGCGAGGGAGATGAAAGCAATTGCTGCCGATATCGCGCATCGCACGCTCGAAGAGCTCATCGAAGGACCAAAGATTCACGAGCAGGCGGCTGAGCACCCTCACGTCATGGCTGGACTGCGAGACGCCCTCGATAGAAGACGAGCTTGTATGGAAGCCCAGCACCGGCTTGATGCGGATCACCTGCGGCAGCGACTGGAAGCGGAGCGGCGAGTGATGAGATCTAAACGGCAGCTCGACATCCACGAATTGCGAGACAAATGCCTTAATCAGCTGGAACACGACATGGTGGTGATCGCTCGAACTGCTCATCTGGCTGAAGATGGAGCTTCGCATTCAACCGAGCACGGAAACGACATCATTCCACAATCGAAACAGAAGGGCTATCGGTTTCAGGTTGGTGATGCGCTCGATTCGATAAACGATTCGCGAAGCCGCCAGCCGTTGGAGAAGGAACGAGCAGCAGAGGACCTATACCGACAGATTTTGATGCGCAAAATGCTGGACGATCTAAAGAGGGATGAGAGGCCCGGCGTATTAGAGGGGTTCACTGTCATGGACAAAGACGCTCGTGACGCGACGATAGCGCGACAACAAAGCATCGCGCTGACGCAAACCCTAGGCGAGGCTGCGAACGAGGTCGAGAGACGCTCGCTCTTACTGGTTCCGAATGAGGCTGCTATCGGTCTGCAGGTACTTGGCGATCTCGCATTACGGCCATCGATACGAGCGGATGTGAAACCGCACAGTCACTCCGGGCCTGCACAAACGCCTTCACGACAAGTGCCACCTCCAATCACGCTGCCTCCGCCGAATCCCCGTCCTGTCCCCGTCGAACTGTCACCCCGCACGAGCCGTCTGGTGGGCGACCGATTCGACATCGCGATGCTCCTGCCGCCCCCCACGCCGCGTCAGGGCAGCATCGCCTTTGTCTGCTCGCCGGAAGTCCCACGGCATGAGCCTGCCTTGGTATCACCCAGGGATCGTCGTGAAGTTGCTGGCAGCAATTCCACGCGGGCAGTCCAGAACCACCCAGAGCGCGAATTTCAATTCCGGACCCAACCATTACCTCTCCCCGTATCCAACACCGGGGGATGGCGCGAGTATCGCAAGGTGGACGATCCGGAGAGCCGCGAAACAACAAGCGGAGCCTCTGTACACGGTTCATCATCATGGCACGACCCCGTCCGGGATATCACTGGGGTACATGACCGTCGTCTCCGCGGCAGTGGCCGTCGGCGGCCCTCGGAGCTTGCACACAGAGCACCGGTTTCCGAGTCTGGTGCAGCTCCTCCTTGTGGCGACCCGACTTTGCCAACCTGGCGACCGCAGGGACCTACCGGTACCCTAGATACGCTACACATCAGACCGCCATCGCCCACGCGTCCCGGAGATGCGAGTCTCACAACCCGATGCAATCACCTCGCTGAGACTCATCCGTTCGAGCGTCCTCAGTTTTCCCAAGACAACATAGCGCCGCCTCGTCCGCGGAAGGCTTCCGTCTCGCAACCGGACCACAAGCCCGCGAGCGGCCAGAGTGTTGATCAACAACGACGTCCATCAGAAAACCGTCAAACCCGACGAAAAACGAACAAAGAAGATCGAGGCGGGCAGTCCCGACGCTCGACCAAGAAGACCCAGAAGCAAAAACGGCCCCCTGCGCTCGGGACAGCCATGCTCAGCGCCCCTCCTCCACAACCTCTTTCGGCCAATCTGGCTCAAAGTCCCATCGAACAGCCACCACAACCACCACCCTTCTGGCTGAACCCGACATCACAGCCCTCGAGCCTGCCATCACCATCCGCATCGTCAATCCCACCCCTCGCCCCGTACCGACCGCAGTACACCCAACGTCCCATTCAGCCACCGGGGTTCGGCCGACCGGAACCCGATTATCGGCAACCGCATCACCAGCACCAACATCGCAACAGCTTTCCGCCCTTGCAACCACCTCCACCAGGTTGGAACCCTCCGTCCCAACCCAGCCCTCTCTATGCGATCCCGCAGAGACCATTACCTCCACCGCCGGGCATATCCACCGAACAATACACTCACCCCTTCGCACACACCGTCCCCCCACCACCGCCATTCCCACCCTCTACCACCTCTTCATCATCAACCGCACACCACCCCGTGCCAGCAGCAGCAGCAGCAGCACCTTACACCCAACAGCCCCAATTCGGCGGCCAACCCATCGCCCCCGCCACAGCGGACCACCCCCGCTTCCACGCCGTCGTCCCCGGCTTCCGACCCGCCGGTGCGCCCAACCACGTGCCCGCCTTCGCTCAGCACCCCCGTCAGCAGCCCGACGGCGGCTCGTGGCGGCGGCCGCGCCGGCAGAGCGAGGCGGTGGTGACGGAGCATCATTGGCAGCATTGGGAGCCGAGCGGGCATACTGCATCGTCCTCGGGTGGGCAGAAGAGGCGCTGACTGCGCGAGTCTTGGTAGATGGGGGAGTTCTTGGGGTTTGGATAATTATGTACGAGGGGTTTTATTGCTTATGATTGATCCTTCTCGTTGAGCGAACGCATCGCTTTCGTTCTTTCCTTTCTTAGTTTCATCGAACGGTTGCGCAATGGAATAGCCACGCCGCACTGACTTGGGGACTGATCGGATTGGTGAGTAGGAGATTGCAATTCGTTTAGTTTGTTTTTTCTCCTTCAACCCGGGCCTTTTCACCTTTTCACCTTTCCTT
>Ga0058704_10000773_pt1 | contig 15666 bp, 12 predicted proteins | sample AgamicMgSfe_FD_71363 | JGI IMG/M metagenome (GOLD analysis project Ga0058704, IMG submission 71363) | Agave microbial communities from Guanajuato, Mexico - Mg.Sf.e | ecosystem: Host-associated > Plants > Phyllosphere > Phylloplane/Leaf | place: Guanajuato, Mexico | collected 2012-05-30
ACGATGATGGAAAGGTATATGCGCTGCCACAGCGACAGCGCGTTGAGTTCCAAGATTTGAGTATCAGACCATCACTCTCGTAGTCCTCAACCATATTTCGGCTGAGTGACTTCGTGCTCGTAAACACAAACGCCGCGGAAACCATGAGGTTCGAAAACCTCATCCATGACCCGACTCATGGCCATCAGCTAGCCAGGCTGATGGAAAGCAAACCGGTCGATTCTCCTACATCTGCCTGCTTGGTGGGGCTAACACCTCGCGTAACAGAATTCAGTAGAAGACCCATCCGACAAACCGCGTAGGCAATGAGTGTCGGACGGCGATGATGCCAAATCAAAGGGGTGCGTCCACACGCGCTGGGAGTACTCTGATTCCCTGGCTCGAACCCCGATGATAATGAGCTCTGCAGAAGGGACGCCCAGGAGAGACCTAATGAGGTACTCACGCCTTCGAAGTGGTCAAAGTAACAGTAGTCTGCCAGACGAACAAGTGGACTTGTTCGCCGATGAGTTGGAAAGAAGTTCGTTGGGGTGCGTGGCAGGTATTTATGTGTGGTAGGAGCCTAGCGCTAGACCGTTACTTACTACATATGCCGTTGCAAGCCGGTCAGATTGGGGAAGCCGCGCTTGCCACTTCACTTGGATCACCATTCACTGGATCCCAGTCACCCGCAGAACATCACCTGTCAACAGCAGACACAATTTCTGACACGACGAAAAGTTGACATTCCTTTGTTCTCGTGCGCCTCCGCTCCTTTAAAAGCAGCTTGCAACCTCGCCTCCATTCTCCTTCTTTACGTTTACATCAATGACCGCTGTCATGTCCTCCCTCTGCACTTTTTATTGCAAGGAGCTCATGACTGGCAGAGCACAGGCTACTATGCCCGGATGAGCTTGCTGTCTTATGACGGCCGACTGTGTGAAGGCTATGTCTGCCGTTATAATCGGGCGCAGAGTTGGGTCGAGTGCGTATCAGTCGCTTCCCTTGCATGGGTTGACTCATTGGGATGCATCGCCACAAATGCTATCAAACCAATCTGCGAGGAGACTCGTAGCGGTTCGGAGTTATATTGATGGCGTGGACTTCTCAGTAACTCGACATACAAGGCGTCGGCCGGCGCTGCGTACTGAGAGGGAGCGAGAAGGAAGTCAGTCTGTATGCCATCGTGCCTTAATCGGCCGGTGGACCATGGTGTTAGACCATGGATGTTGGTATCTGAGGGTCATGCATGGCTTCACTGTCAGCATGTGCGATACGTCGCAAACTAGTGGTCACTGGGGGCATACGAAGAGCTTACGAGCCTCTCGTTGAGAAGGAAATTGACGACTTGGCCTATCGGAACTATACACGAGTGGTGATTCACTCATTCATCTGCTGGTTGCTTGCCCGTTGCCGCCCTGGGAGTTTCATCGCTTCAGCATGGCAGGACCTCCGGATCGTCATTATCATTGGGCGACACCCCGGAGGACCGTTGTGTGCACCCTGTTTACCAATAGAGGTACAGCACCGTAACGGTCGCACGTCGGGCTAAGTTCACCGTTCCCCGAGCTTTGCTTTGGTGCGCAGGCCTAACTAGACCTCAAGCAACGACCGCTTTGACCGCAAAGCCGCAGTCAAGGTGTGGACACTTGAAGGTAGCCGCAGAACCTTATCCGGCATACGACCGTATGCTGAAGCCATTGAGCCTTCAGCGAACCTAGCCTACGTGGTGACGGTTGCTTGGAGCTGAAGACTCACGAACAACCTTAGGACATACGTTTTCGGGCACATATCTTTTTCATCAGCTTTGCAGCATATGCTGCAGTCTGGAGAATAAGCCTTGTTATAGTTCAGGACCTCTGTACCTAGCGTAATGCTTCCAAACTTTCCACGGCTTGGCTCAAGCACGTGAACATGGTGGATGCCATTGAAAGATCCTTATCTGGAGGTATATCGGAGAGCATCATCGACGGCTACGGTACGGTCATCGTCCGAGATGTTAGCCAGAGTATGATCAATGTGGATGGCATTGAAGTGAAGCGCCGTGCTCGCGGCGGAGGTTGTGGCTCCTGAAACGTCGGAGCGAGAAGAATGCGTAGATACGTTGAGCCAGAGGCTGGAGTACGACGTCACGGAGCAGATACACGGAGTACAGAAAGTAGTTCTTCTATCGCCGAATCTACGCATTAGCTATGAATATTCGGTCTTCAGGTCACCGTGCAGCAATGAATACAGGCACGCAAAGCTGTAGCCAATAGCCATTCCGTTTTACGATGCCATATCCTGGTTGTACCACCTGCGTCTTGCAATCGAAGCTAAACCTCACCAATAACAAGGTCTTGTGGTAGAAATATCTCATGCACCGTCCATCGACCACAGTTTTAAACTTCCTCTAGCAACCATAAGCCCATCAAAAGTTCTCTCGTATTCCGTTCTGTAGCTCTTGTCTTGCTAGGGTTTCATCTCTTCCGGAAGTAGGACTGCCTTGCCGCAGACACGTCGCGCATGCCACTCTACATGAGCGTGTCATTGTCTTGGAGGACGTTGCTATCACGATGCGCTAGATTTGTCCACAAACGCATGATCACGAGACCTCAAGCATGTAACTTAAGGCGTGACATGGTCCATGAGTGCCGGTCTGTTTATGGTGTGAGGAGACGAAGAAAGGCATCAAGGCATGAGAGTAACAGGGAAGGTCGGACTTCGAACTAGCCTGAATGGGAAGGTCTCCGCCTAGCTCACTGAGGACGAGGAATGATGGCTCCTTGTCAGACGCTGTAATGTCCAGATCACCTCGCACCTTTCCTTGGCGATACAATATGAGTTCTCATGAACATGCCGGACCTCTGTTTTCAGCGTCTGCCTCGATCAACCTCACCAATCGTACCGCCAGACGTGCACGTTCAAGGCAGAGCCGCCATCCCGCGATAACGCTACGACGAGGTTGAGTTATTCACGTACAGCATGCCTAGACATCCGTAGCGTATTGGACAAGTACAGCTTCGTGTCATATCTTCGCTACTCAACAATGTCTTCTCCACCTTGCTATCGAGGCAGCTGATACAAGACATGACTTGCAGTGAAACTGACGCTACGAAGACAATTACAGCTGTATCGTGCATATGATACTTGGTGGAGAGTGAAGAAAGCGGGAGAGCTGCGGAATGGCAGACTCTTGATCAGTCAGTCCTTGCTAGACATCTACCCTGACTAACACCAGAGCGGATCGGAAACTGTTCTTCGCAGGCGTGCGTACCAACACACTGTCGGCTTAGAAGAGCCCAGTATTGCCTTCTCACTTGAGCAGCATTCTTCCGCTAGCAAGGCGGGACACGCAGCGAAGGAACATGTATCTTGATTCTCAAGCCTCTCGTTCGGCATTCTCGATGTCCTGTAACATCAGACGGTCTATACGCAACATGCCACACAGGTATGCCTTACCATGTTGGTCGGTCTTCGTGTACGCCCAGAATGTGGTCCCACCGGCTTCATGTCAGTGGTGGAATGATTCACCCGACTCGGAATCGCACATCCAGAGCGCGCGCGCGCGCCAGAACACACAGAACCAACGCAGTAGCGCTCGGACTCTTGACTTCGAAAACATATAAAGCTGCATTTCTTCCCTACACGAAGCACTTTCGATACAACTCCCACCCTGAAACAAGTCAAAGTCGTGGAAGTATCAAGCATTCAACATCCAGTTGCGTAGCAAAAATCATTCAAGTCCTCCACTAGAGCAAGCGCTTGTCATGTCACTGTCGGACGTTTCCGTCTCCGGCGAAGCAAAATCAGCCGATACAGCTAAGGCGCCAAACGGTGCCAGCAGAGGGTACGATCAACGCGAGAACGGTCTGCAGGTGCAGCCACCGGCACGTACTTATCTTCACAGGAAAGAGAAACCCACCGTGCCGCAGGTCTCCAAGAAGCACAAGTCACCAGAAGCTGCCGCCACTGCGTCTCCGGCCACTAAGAAGCGCAAGACATCAGAGAAACCAAGGACCAATGCGGTCAAGCAGAACAATGCTCGCACGTATGTAGTGCGTTCCAATGGATGGTGAAGTTTCTTGTACTGACTACAGATAGGTCTCAGAGTACTATAGAAGCCAGCAAAGGCCAATTGGTAAAGACGAAGAAGCGGAAGGCGCTGAAAAATCTCACCAAAGCCAGGGCAGCTGCACTCATCGCGGACACGGAGCCAGTGTTTCAGCCCAAGACGAACGATCACGTGGAAGCCAAGAACATCGACGATGACTGCTGGTACGAAGCTATCATCATGGCCGTCCACAATGATGAGAATGACGGCCAGACGAAGTACGACATCGAGTTTTGTAACACGTCCATTACACTCAAGGGCTACGTTGCTTTTCTGATCGAAGAACTTCCAGCCAAGCCTGACGACGACGAAGATTACTACATTGCTGCGAACAACATGGTGCTTGCTCGAGAAGAGCTCGGCGCTCAAGACTTTCTGCCCGCCCGCGTGATCGAGAAGATGCTCGACGGTGAGTTGCGCATCGTGTTCCAGCACAGAGCTGAGTCACCGATCTACATCAGTTCGAACTTCAATCCCGTCAAGATGCATCAAGGTGGGCCTAGGAGACTGTTAAGGAGTAAGAGAGAAGTATGGCCATCTGTGCACGGGCTCGAGGAGCGGTGGAAGAAGAAGCAGGCTGAGTTCAAGACAGGCCGGAAGCCGAAGTCGGTACCAGAAGAGGAACTCAACCGTGAGCCATTCGACTATCCGCCTACGGACAGCGCTACAGGTGGGGGACGTATGGAAGGCTGGATGGATCTCAACAAGGTCAGTGGCCTCAAGAGAGGATCGAAGGACAAGCCCGTCATCTATGCACAGTTGCCTGATGAGGAGTACAAGTACGTCAATGGTAAGCTTGATGCGAGTGGTGAAGACCCGGACATCATCGCCATCTGGATGGCGCATGTGGGTGAGCTCAAAATCGAACTCCGCAAGAGCAACATCAGTGAGTTCTATTGCCAACATACTCCGTCGATCGAATGCTAATACGTCGAACAGAGAAGGTGTGCTGGCAGCGCAGGAAAGGAAGTAACAGGGTCAAGGACGAGAAGAGTTCTGGGGCGGTCTTCATCAAGTTCGTGCTCAGCGATGGCAATGAGCCGATCTTCAGGATTGCAATAGACTAGCACCAACGGAGGTCGCTACCCTCAAATTCGGCAGGAAGGTGCTGGCAGGATTGACGTAGAGCATTGGCGAGGGTGTGAACAAGACCGTATGCGACTAGTGGCTCGATTTCCACTACGCGGGGCTCATACTGTCAGGCTCTATTCTAGTGACTTCCGTTGTCGACATCATGGAGATTATTGCTTCCTGGAAAGCACAGCGGCGATAGTTAGAATCCGTAGGCGAGCATGCAGTCTGCATCTTTACAACTAGTAATCACCGAACAGCTCCGCCGTCGAACGTATCACGTTATGTAACGTGTTAGATTATCTTTGTTGCACAGGAAATCCCGCCACCGTTTGTGCCCTTCTCCGACTTATTGCCAAGAGCAATAATGTCGATGAAAAGAAGTATAAGTATCACCGCAGCGATCAAGCTCCAGATAATGAATGCTGATCTCACGAGCCGCAACAATACTTCGAAGGCTTTGCAGGCTAGTAGAAATGTCCTAGCAGCTGATCGAGTGCTTGGATGAGTCGCTTCCGGCTACCGCCTCGAGCCAGCGAAGCGCTGCGGCTCATAGCGGCATATTGAAGCCCAAGACGTCCAGCGTGTAGCCCAAATCATGAAGTGTCCGCTCGCTGATAATGGTCGCGGGTGGGAGCGCCCAAGGGAGGATTGAGGTGCGCACGGGTAGCGGCTGGGTAGGCATAATAATGATTGCCATCCAACATAGCCCTATTTGGTCGTTTTTCATACCCACTCGTCACCCGGGACCACCGTAACCGTAAAACTGATGCTTTAACATGTATGTTGTCGAGAGTGGCCAAGCATCTAGCTGTTCTTTTGTCAGCGGCGCCAGGCATTGTGGGGCTCATGTACTCGACTGACCAGTTCACTCTGACCAAAGCCAATGTCCAGCACCCTTCAGTATCGTAGTGAGACCTCGAGAGGTCATAAAACGCCCCAGTGGACCACATGCACAGCTGGTAGCCAACCAGCTGCGCCGACTTGCAGCTCGACCTCCAGCACCGCTTCAGCGAGCGGCCACACGCTGCACAGCAGCGTGCTGGAGTCCAGTTCGACCAGAGCTCTTTCGGGCCTAGGCGCTCGAAGCTGGCGATGGAGCCGGAATGCGAGGACCTTTTGTTAGCGAGGTGCACACGAACTCCTCACCATACGCACGATTAAGATTGAGCATGATGAAGACTCTCGCCCAGTCAGAGACCGGCATCGCGGTTTCCGGGCAAAGCGAACTTGTGATCAAGTCTTCGTTATGTACTTTCGAAAGTGTAGGGAAGTAGGTCTCAACTAGAAGTTCAGGGAGTATTTGTTGCAGTTTAGTAACGCAAGCGGCAGCTTAGTCAAGCTTTCGGGTCACGAGCGTGGCTAAGGCAATCGCCCGCGCTTTCTCATGCAAGAAATGACGATGCGATTCGTTATCAATTGGATTGATCAAGGCACCACCCATACTACCACGATCAACAGAGCATCTGTAGCTCTTTCATGACTTTCAAAAGCTTCGCCTCCACCCATGATCGGTGAACGGCGGGTAGCAGTCACATCTCAATCGCACGCACTGCTCAACCCCCCTGCATTCATCTTAAACCGTTTCATCGCGCATCTCATGTGACATCCTGTGCCTCAAGCCGCGAGCTTCGAGCTCATGTTGCTCGCGTACTGTTCGGCCACCCACCTATCGGCGAAGAGAATGGAGAAGAGATACTCCTCGCCCTGCTTCTCCCTCAAGCGGATCCACACGCCCTTCGTAGTCTCCGTGAAGCCGACCTGCCAGTGCACGATCCCTGCCAGATATGTTCGTGTCATTATGAGATGCTTGTTACTGGATTCTTACTCACCGATATCGTCCGCACTGAAGGTCAGCGCACCGACGCCATCGAACTCTGACCAGCGCACGAGCTCACTCTTCTTGATGCTGTTCGCGCTTAGGAAGCCTGTTGCGTATGATCCGTCCTGCTTGTGGTACTGAGCGTAAAGGAGCGGATGACGGGTGAACTCTTTGCTGGTGCACTTTAACTTAGTGATGTCGCTCCAGCCAGGCAGAGAAACAAGCTTTTCCTTGCCGTCTTTACCCGGAACGATCTGGACCGTCCGGATACCATCTCCATAAACGCGGTCACCGTAGGTTTTCTGAACCTTGCGTAGATTCTGGTGGAACTCGCGGAGGGTGTTTGAGTCCATGTTGGCGACGGATGTGATGAGGTTCGAGTTGGTGGCGTTGGTGGCGTAGGCAGGCTTGCGCTTTGCATCCAAGACCGAGGGGCCGCCCCTGAACATCGGCTGGATCAAACTCTCGTGAACGCCTTTGTTCTTGACGCTAAATTTCGGAAAGAGGAAGAATTGCACGAAGACTTTGTTCTGGTTCTTACCAACCTTCTTCGCATGCAGATCCTTCATCACCACGGCAGGATAGTACCGCTGGTCGAAGTCGCCGGCTTTGGCGTAGACCATGCAGTCTTTGCACATATAGTCGCTCGGGTTGCAGGTGCCCGCTGGAGATGCATGGAGGATGAAGACCGGGTAGAGATCTTTGCGCTGCAGCTCCGCAGTCACAAGCTCACCATGTGGCTTGCCGTAAACGATGACGAAGGTGTCGCGCTTACCAGTTGTGTCGACGTACCAAACGACGGCATTGTGCACGCTGCTGTCCAGATGAAGGCGAGCCACGAAATTCTCGTAAGCGACGGGAGTCCATGTTTGTGCAGGCTGATCTTCTTGCAGCGGCTCTGCATCCGCGGCGCCATTGTTGGCGTGCTCTACATACGGGCTCTTGACAGATTGCGGTTGCTACCTGATAGCAACTGCTGTCTCCTTGTTGTCTCGGGCTGTTGATGTACTGTGAAAGATATCAGCAACGGAAACCTCCTTCTAGGCCCACGATACGTACGGAGCATCTCCGTTCACAAAAGCGGTCCTGGACGATCTTCGCCACCGTGGATGACACTGCCAGAAGCCGCACTTCTGTTTGGGCTATCAGTCTCTCAAACACTGTGCCGTATGAAGGTGAGAGCCTACACAAGTAACTGGACCGCACTTCGCACGTTGGATGCTGCAGCACCATCGCGTTTACGCTTCTTTGCCTTCTTGCGAGCGCGACTGGCGCCCTCGTCTTTTGAGTCGCCATTGAAGACTGCGTCTGTTCCCGTTGTCCTTCGATGAACGCAGCGGCAAGGGGGCGATAGCCAATCTCTGCTTGAATTTCTACCTGGATGCTTGAGGAGGCTTCACAGGCGCAGGCGACTGGCTGCCTGAGACGGCTCGCGGCTTCTTTGCTTTACGCCATCCTCTTCGAGAGCAGAACGCTCACGCTTCTTACTGGTTTCCATCACTGCCATTCGACAACCTGAACCGGGCCAGAAGCGAGAGTTGCTGCACTGAAGTGGACGTGATGCTCTCATCGCGAAGTCGCGTCAAATAGCTTTCGCACTTGCAGATTTCGGCCGGATCGCTAGCTGTGAACGGAAAGGCGGCGGAGCGGTCCCGCCTTTAGCGCGAAGTGAAGTGAAGGTCAGAAGAGTCGGGCGCCGCCGGAGGGAGCTGAACATGTCATGTCGAGCAGCCTAGGCATGACATAGCTCAGAGATCTGCAGGGACGCATTGGCTATAGGACCGCTTGATCTACCGGCCGCAGAGATACATACGATGACGCTAAGCCAGCAAAAACAGGAGAGATTGGGGTGGTTGATGGAGAGCAATAGGTGTCCCGGATACACAAGATGCAGATAGTGAGACTGTACTGTGCCTTCTCTATGGTGGTCTTGTACCTTGGGCCTAGCTTCACACTGTCACAGTAACCTCGTAGGCAGCGCGGTATATGCAGAGAGAAACATTATGCAGTTCTCCCGACAAGACAGGTCGTAACGGTACCATCTCAGCAGACTCGTATATGTCGATGAATTCGCTGTCTCGTTGGGAGGTGCGATCTTCTCAAGATGTTACATCGTCTCTTGCTGCTCCGCCAAGACATGCTTCTTCACTCGGTTCCTTGCTCCCGATTTCAAAAACGTTAGTACTCTCCGGAGGTCTTCGAACAAATTGGGTACGCGCATGGTGGGGTCGCCATTGGGAGTTCGAGGTCCCGAAGACTACGTTTGTCTGCTGTTCTGCGGAGTTTGGAGGGACTGTAGGCGTCAGTCATCTGATCGACACGCAGCCGGAATATTGAAGAGCCAGCGTTCGATGAGATCCAGACGGCTGCATGCGCAACAGGATGTACTGGAAAGCGATGGTACCTTGACAGAAGGTGTTGCCAACCAGTGCCGGCTCCTTGTCGTCCAACCTGTGCATTCGCTCGGCAGACGGACTCGCTATCACGGCTTCTGCTCTCCTCATCAAGCTGCTCTCTCCCCCACTCGCTCCGGTCAACACGATAGCAGTTCAGCCAGCTGGCAGCGTTACTGAATCGATGTGAGTTTCAGGAGCGATTGCCCTACCATAACCTCAGACAGGCTGCTTGGCATGCTGCTTACTAACCCAAGCCAATGGTTTTCCTCGCCGGACCTCATCCCTTCCACTCCACCCCACCCCTAATCCCACCATATCCATCTCCGTTTCCATTCCTCATACATGGAAAAAGATGGCACCAAACCAGAGCACAAGCGGTCGTACCTGAGGCGAAGTTGCCGGAATCGGGACCCAATGTTCTCGAAATTCTGGTGGTCTTGAGTGTTTCGCATGTCACCGGCCCGCGAGCTCTGCGACGTCCACTGTTCGGGATTTCACCATATGCCGGACACGCTTCTCATGCTCCTTCTCATACAAAGACGAAGAGAGCAGCGATTTGCTAGCACTTCAACCCGCCACTATGAGATGCACACGAGCTTGTCGAACAGGTTCGAGCGAAAGCAAGAACGTGGACCGCCACCCTATCATTCTGCGCGGGAAACAAATGCTCTCGAACTGTTCCTCCGCATATTGATAAGGTTCTCTGGAGCATGCTGCACCTTACTCGCCGAGTTCGCGCCATGTACTATCTGCTACTACTGCCAAGCCTCCCTCACTTCGACGAGACTGCCAAGAAGGGAGCTATGTATATTCTTCCAGAAGAGTGCACTCCTGATAAGATGGGTACATTTCCTTACGCATCAGAGCCGTCTTGTATCTGGTTGTCAGTCATTGCTCTACCGTGCTCTTGAGCTTTACTACGCTTCTCTTCTTTTTCGCTACCGTATACCAGCACTTTCTGTACGAGAGGACTTGCCGGCAAGTCGCTCAAGCCGCTCTTTCTGCCCCTTTCTTCTCTCGAGCCTCATAGTGCAGTGATCACTCGCCACGATGAAAGCATCACTTCTATTCCAGGCAATGGCGACTGCCGCTACGGCTTCTCGCGCAGACCGTGTCTCTCCGTTCGACGTCCTGCTCACGCATCACCACGACACCAAGATCAGGGTGTCCATCACCAACACTGACACCAAAGGGTACAATCTGCTGCATGAAGGCAGGATCCTTGACTCGGCGCCAGTGCGTAAGCTCCACGTCGCGAATGGCGGTAGGTCCATAACCTCCCCTGCATGTACCGACGATAAGCTGACATATGCTGAAGCTGCCGTCGCGCCTTTCCATGGGGTCTCGAAGGAAGTCGACATGTATCACTGCAATATGTCGCGAGACGCCTTCACGCCTATCGTCGCTGGACAGACTATCGACCAGTACCTAGACATTGCCGAGTTCTATCACCTGGAACAAAGTATCTACAATATTTCCGCTACCGGCTTCTTGCCGTACGCCGATGAGGGTTCGACGCAGCTCAGCGGCACACCTATGCCGTATCTTAGCAACCAGCTATCCATTGCTGTGGACGCTGACAAAGCCAGGCAGACCACCAAGGCCATTGACAATTTCCCAGTCGCCAAACGTGTGACTATCGAGTCCGATTGCTCCGATTTGAAAAAGAGCGCTCTTGTGGCCGCGAATACGAAGTGCGTGAGTATGGCGAATGCAGCAGCGGAAGCGGCGACTTCTGGTGACGCCACGGTGTTCGAGACGTACTTCAAGGACTCCTCCTCCTCTACCCGGAGCAAAGTCGCGGCGAACTTCCAGGCCGTGGCCAAGGACTGTGGCGCAAACCCTGTCGGCGATACCACTAGCCACTGCACGGATCCGTATAGCTACTGCACTGGTGATCTGCTCGCTTACACTATCTGGAAGGACACTGACTCATTAGTGAACTCCGGAAGGACTGGGACCATTTACCACTGCGCACGCTACTTCAACGATCTTCCTGCTGCACCAGAACAGTGCCATGAGCAGTCCCAGGCGACGAATACGCTACATGAGGAAACCCACGCGGTCGCTGGGACGGAGGATCATGCGTATGGGTACACGGCTATCAAGGAGTTGTCTGCTAGTGACGCTCTGACGAATGCTGATACGTATGCTTTGTATGCGAATGGTATGTTATGCGCAATGCTTCTCGAGGTGTGTTTCGAAGAGATGCTGACGCATTGCGCAGACATTGCCCTCAAGTGCGCTTCTGCGAGTTCCGAGTCGACTAGTGACTATGGGTCGACTGACAACTCGGAGTAGACTGGGCCTCAGGTGCCTGGAAGTCCTTTGCAAGGACTGCACACCTAGATGACTGCCAAGATGGAGCGAAAGGTCAGGAGGACAGTGGAAGGGCGCTTCCCTTCGCGCTCGTTCCTTTCCATGTATAGAACTCGCCAGATTTTCAAGAGGCTGTTGAATGTGGCCAGTGACCTTCAATTTCCGCCGATATCCATATTGTCATCTCAGATGTGCAAGCTTGGTGGTGACCCGCCCGTCTGCTAGGCTGCATACAAAGGCGACAGCGGCGGGTCTCTGGTGCTTCGATATGACTGGTCCAAGAGCGGTGAATACCGTGTGTACTTACTACAAAGGACTCTTCGACGGACGAACAGTGGAGATGCAACGAAAGCGAAGACTTTGCTGTCAATCCAAGTACCAGTTGTTGAGAGATGAACCCTATTCTCGACACATAGAGCACCATTGCGTAAACGCCAAATCTCCACACCAGCTTCGATAGAGAGCGCTGCCAAAAAAAACACACAGTTACTCCGTATCCGCATTATCTGTGTGTGCCACTCACGCAGCGGCTGTGAGAACAAGAGGCAAAGAGCAGTCTGCTAAAGGTGTGAAATACACAATATTCTCTTCACTGCCGTCCAAACAGCTTTGAGAAGCGGTCGCCGTGATCGTCGGACATGGCACGGCGGTGGTCAAACCCGCGCATGTCATCGACCCAACGCCTGCATTGGGTGCACTTGGGTCAAAGTAGGTACAGCTCGAGTAAGCGCCGTGCAGCGTCCCAGGAATGGTGAATGTCTTGGGATAGTCCGTATCATGGTTGTTGCCACCCATGCTCTGCGTCCTGGACTGAATTGTGTTGCAGAAGTTCGTGCCGCTTTCGGTGATGGGAAAACCAGCATCATAGTCGTACTCAGCCCAGAAGTCATTGGTGATGGGTTCGCCGCCAGCATCCAGATCCAAGTAACAGGCGTAGATGCGTGCAACTCAAAGGGCGTCCGTTGGGCTGGCACCGGAGATTGAAGTTGGTGATGGAGGCGGCGTACTTGTGGGAGTACTTGGAGCTGCTACAGGCGTTGTGGTCAACGTTGCAATTGAGGTCGTTGAAATTGGCAACGGAACAGTGTATGCACAATAGTTCGCGGGTGTTACAGCAGCATTAGTCGATTGTGCGAATGTCGAACCGGAGCAAACGCAATAGCCTTGCGCAATGCCATTATCGGGATCGGCGTTCTGTGTGGAGCAAGACACGAAAGATGGCAGTGCTGTCGTTCTACTGCTGGTCACAAGTGAGGAGCTGAAGGTCGTGGGAGGGCTGCTCGTCAAGCTCGATAGGGGAGATGTTGCTGACGCTGATGCTGTGGTGACCGGTGCTCCAGGATTGACAGGATTGTAAGGTGTTCCGGTGAAGTTTGGGTCTCCGTTAAGGCCAGTCGGCGGCGGGCCGCCGTCTTCGCCTTGGTTTAGGAGGTCGTCGAGATAATCGATTGAAGCACTGCAACACAGCGAGCCTGTTACATCGTTAGACATGCGTAGATTACATGCGAGTGCAAAGGGCGTACTCATTTGTTGTGGTAGTTGCGCTGGCCGAGATCTTACAGCCCGCTGTAATCTGGGAGCTGGTAGTCGTGCAGAACTGAGTAGACCCGCTGACGGTCTCGCAGCTGACGAAGTAGTCTGTGACAGTGGTGGATGTTGAAGAACTTGAGGTGGGTTCTGAACTGGCGTTCGGGCTTTCCGGAGGACCGTCATTTGTTGGCGGAGGTCCGGAAGGACCTGGACATTCACCAGCAATATGAATGCCAAATATTTTGATGCAAGGTAGATGGAACGGTGGTAGCTCTGGCAACGGCCATTTGAATAACACCCAGGGGATCTCTGGCGTACTCCAGACGATTTCAGGCTCGCACGTAGCGCAGGGAAGAACAACTGGCACAATCGTTGTAGACGAGTCACTTCCGGTAGTCGTAAGCCAGATGTTGGTCGTGATCGAGAAGTCCGTGAAAGCTCCAATGGACACGCCGGGAGGGAGTGTGGTCATTGTAGACGTTACGGTACCGCTTGGGAGAGCTGCGGTGGGCCCCACTGTAATGGTAGAACCGTCTGTGAAGATTGTTCGAAGTCCGGTTATTGCCGAAGAATCGGAGGGCAGAGTTAGAATAGTAGTGGAGCCATCAGGTTCGGTCAGCGTCTCTACTATACCGGTTAGGATGGGGCCTACTGTGAGCGTAGAGCCATCTATGGTGATCGTTTCAAGTGCAGTGATCGCCGAAGAGCCGGAAGGCAATTTCAAAACAATGGTAGAGCCGTCAGCTTCAGTCAGCGTCTCAATCACGCCCGATGGGACAGGACTAATAGTGAGCGTCACGCCATCTGTAGTGAGTGTTTCGACTCCCGTTGGTGCTGCGCCTCCTCCTTCGCCGTCGCCGTCGTCCGAACCAGAGAGAGCAGAGCTATTCGAGTTGGAGCACCATGCTAGCGCCGGTGGGCATGTTGGCCCGGCGCTACCCGCAGTGGCGGTGCTGGCGGGGTGAGGTGCGATAATTGCTGGGCCTTTGACAGACTCCTCGTTGCCATTGAAAGAGGAGACGCAGAACTCGTAGTTCCACACACCGGGAAAGAAGGAAGTAATCGTCCATGCAAGTAGACTCGGTGGTGTTCGCAATGTTGGCGAAAACACTACTCGCGTTGTTAATGTCGCGAATCCAAACTCTATATCCTCCCGAGGAGCTGGTTCCTGACCATGTAACGCTAGAGATTAGAGCAGCTGTCAGCTTCTGCCCACCGGACTCTGCAACCTCGTGATTTATAGAGGCCACAACTATCGGGTTGACTTACTGTACGGTAGTAGCGTCATTTGAATTGATCTGCAGGTTGGTCGGGACTAGAGGAGTGCCCGCTCCCGGTACTACGTTGTTGGCAAACATCGGGAGTCCCTCACCGTTTGCATTCCATGTCATGGGCGCAACGAGATAATTAGTCCCAGGTTTCAGGCCGGTGATGACGGCCGGAGAGCTGGTGAATGCTGCGCCGCTGATGTGTTGGCAATCGGTGGGATTCCAGTCCCAGTATAGGATATTGTACTCGACGATGTTGTTCGTGTACGGGCCAGTTGGAGGGTCCCATGTGACGGTGAAGCCCGTGTCGGTAGACTCAACGTTGACGTTCTGAGGTGGTGGTGCGAGCTGAGGCTCGGCCGTTGCTGATAACGTGGACGTGTACTCGCCGGTTATGGTGTTACCAGCGCGCGCGCGGACAGAAACAGCGTAAGTCCAGCCAGCCACAGGCCATGTTGAGTCCCACCGATTGGAGTTAACACTCGTCGCAGAGTAGGTGTTACCACCTCCGTTGATTGAGACTTGCACATCATAGCTGTATGCGCCATGAACTAAATAGAATTAGCTCGATGATCACGCAGCGCACGTAGAAAGGTTTACCAGCGTCCCAGGTCGCAGTCACACCTTGCGGTGAAGAGACAAGCCGAAAGTTCGATGGCACCGGAAGATCTCTCGGAAGCCTTGGGTCGGTTTGCGCAGGCACTGCAAGCGGCGATGAACCCATGCCAAAACCGTTCACCAAAATTTGCGAAAACGCATTCGCACTGAGGAACTCGCCCCAGGCATCGGGATGGACACCATCGTAACCTGATACAAAACGTCGGTAACAATCATGAAAACCAATCAACGGGACGGGCTTCGCTCACCTGCGGGACAACTATCAGGCTGACAGTCGTAGTTCTGTTCAAGCTCTACGAGATGAATCGGAGACTGAGTTTCGGTCCACTCCGAAATTGCATCAGGTAACAACGAGTTGTAGAGGTTAGTGCTGTCTACCAGGTCCTGCCGACCAAGCCAGCTGCGCTGCGGCACGTTTGCGACTGCGAATTTTAGGTTCGGGCTTACTGCCCGGGCATTCGTGATGAGGGTGCCGATACTGTCAATGGTCCCTGGAGCATCACTATAATACCAGCCCATGTCGTTGAAGCCCAGCAAAAGCAGCATCAGGTCCGCTTCGGTCTGTTTCAG
>Ga0058704_10000774_pt1 | contig 15657 bp, 14 predicted proteins | sample AgamicMgSfe_FD_71363 | JGI IMG/M metagenome (GOLD analysis project Ga0058704, IMG submission 71363) | Agave microbial communities from Guanajuato, Mexico - Mg.Sf.e | ecosystem: Host-associated > Plants > Phyllosphere > Phylloplane/Leaf | place: Guanajuato, Mexico | collected 2012-05-30
CAACAAAGCTATAGTATGCATATGTTTGTGACGCGGCAAGCTGCAGCTGTCAAACTCAGAAAGGATGATAAAAGGCGGTGCGACCAACATGTCATAACCCAGAAAAAGCGGGTGTCACGTAAGGCCACATCCACCCTCTGGCATGCATGCGGCTACGCGAAGGGTGGTACGAGGAAACGGTCTTGCAGGGAAAAATTACTGTACTGTTTGCATATTGTGTACGGTCGCAGCTCACCTTTTGCATCTAACTGGAATCAGGGCTTGAAAATTGCATCAGCCTTGTGAGGGATAGAAATGCTTGTATAGCAATGTCGCCAGATGCTCCCTCGTTGGAGTTCACTGGTATCGAGAGAGAACAGCGGACATGTGTTTGGCACTGTTGCAGAGTCCGCGGTCGGATGCGAAAAGGTGTCTGTACTGGAAAAGCATGCAACAGTGTATATGGTTTTTACTGTGTGATGATGGGCCAGTTCCATTCGACCGAGATTGCCAGAACACGATCCGTCGTAACTCTTGTGAATGCTGTCCAGGCGATCAGCAACTGTCACCAGTCTTGAAATACCCACCGCTACGACAGCATTTTATCTGTATCCCTGTGCAGCCTCGAATTGACATTGCGCCGTCGCAATGCTCTTCCAATTGCGTGGCTGAAAGTACTCCAGGAGCCGTGATGAGCGTCCCTCGCACAACTCACGACTTCCATGACATCGGACATAGGTCTCCGCCAGGCCAGCATCCGACAGCTCACTAAGTGCCGATCGTGATGCGGGTTGAGAGGAAGAAATATCCTGTATCGCGAGCCAATACCACAAGCAAACGCAGCTCCTTCTGCGCTGGCTGTACGACGGTCACGTACAGGCCGGGGTGTTTAAACGTATTCGAAGACAAGAGGCAAGCTTTCCGTCCGGGCTCTTGAGGTGGGCTATGAAGGGTCAAGGCCGAAAGGACTTCGAAGGATGATGTCGCGAGGTACAGCATGCCTCGTTGCTGGCGAGGTGGGTGGGGAAGGACAGAGTAATGAAGATGTTCTAGGGTGTCTTGCTTTGGACCAACGCAAGACGCTACTCACGAGTGAGTCCGGTGTGAGCAGTTTGAACAGATTGCTCGTTACTAGAAGCTTGATAGTTTTGATTATGGTCACTTTCCACGTCGGCAGAACGCTCTGGGTAACGACATCAGTCCTGAAGTGCCCGAAAGCTGGCTGTACGGTATATGGACTCTACTTCAGCCCAAAGCAGTTAGCGTAATATGTGATCACCGCGGGCCAATCGGCGAAAACCCTCGTCGCGCCAACCTGCTGGACAACGACGTCCAGGACGGTATACTCGTCGCCATCATTGTTGATGAAATTATTAACCCCAGTGTAATAATAACCCCCGCCGTCCTCCAACGGACCCGAGCGATCGAACGACCAGGTGATGATCTCGAGCCCGGCGGCTTTGGCGGCGACGGCGTACGTGGACGGCACGATGGTGCCCGTGGCGTTGTCGGCAGTGACGAGTTGCCAGATGGACGGGGAGATGATGTTGACGCCGCGGGCGGCGAGCGACGGTAAAGAGGCGACGGCCGTGGCGTAGCCGTCGGCGGAGAGGTCGGCGCGCTCGTCGAGGTAGATGGCTTGGGCGCCGAAGGCGGAGTCGTTGGCGAGCCAGTAGAAGATGTCGTCGGGCAGGAAGGACTGCAGCCAGACGCGCGTGGGGTCGATGGAGGCGTTGACGAAGGTGTCAACGATTTGTTGGGCGAAGTCTTGTTGGGTCTAGAGGTGGGTATTAGCGTGGAACGGGTGGCTGAGCGAACTTCTTCTGTTCATAATTTTCGATGGGTGTGTATACGTACGTAATTCCCCTGGAACGGCATCGGGACCTGAGGCGTCTTGGCCTCGGCGGTGAAGTTCAAGCCCATGGACTGCACGAGGGAGATCTGGTCGTTCAGGGACATGGTCTCGGCGCAGGAGTAGGCGTACATGTTGGTGCGCCAGTCCGGCGTGCTGCCGATGCGGCCCATGTACTGGCTGGTGTTGACGGCGTTGAAGGTGGTGGCCTCCATCTCCGCGCAGAGCGACTTGAACTCGGCGAGGGTGATGTCGCTCGTGCAGCACTTGGCGCTCGCCGGGGTGCCCGTGGCTGGGTCGTAGGGCACGAAGGGCGAGGAGCATTTGGCGGCGAGGTCCGGGTGGGCGAGGATATTGGTAGTGTAGTGCAGGTCGCAGTTGGAGTGGCGACAGACCAGTTCGTGGTCGGAGGTGAAGGAGACATCGCACTCGATGATGCCTGAAATCATGCCGGTCAGTATGGAATCATATATATTACTTGGTGCGTGTAGACTGACCAGCGCCCATCCTCGCGGCAGCGACATATCCCTGCCTGCTGTGCTCGGGGAACATGAGCGGAGCACCTCGGTGAGAGATGGAGAAGCTGGAGGTGTTGAATGGACCGTTGGAGCAAGACTCGAGCTTGTCCTTCAGCGGACCTTCATCCATGTTGTTGACGAGGTAGAACGGACGGGGGCCGAGCTGGACGTTGATGCCGCTGCCGCTGCCGCTGCTTTGTTGGCCACTGTGGCCGCCGTGCCACCACTGACCCCATGAGGTTGGCAGCGCGGTGGCCAGCCCGAAGGCGGAAGACGCAGCGAAGAGAGTAGCGGGAGTGAAGAGCATTTTTTTCCCCCGTGGACTGAGAATGAAAGACCTACCGTCGTCTCTTGTCGACGCGTGGGAACAGCGCGCTCTTGTAGATCATCTTTGCCCCGGCCGCGGAAGAAGCCATGCGTCTGTACCTGTATGAATCCGCTTCCTCGCATCAACAAGATCAGAACGCGTGCGCTTGACGGTGGCATTGAATGGTTGCTCCTCAGCGAGGCTGCAGACCATGACGGCGCCCAGAGGAGCTAAGGTGGTACATGTGCATGTACCTTACGACAAGAACGCGGCGTTCGATGCGCCTCGAACATGAGTGGGAATGACCCGTCAACATCGGAGTGCTATAGTCAGTGCCTCACCAATCCGTTCACGTACAGAACTTGAGCCAGATCAAGGTGGATGGAGTCAGTGTATTGTGTGTATATGTAGGTATCTGACAAAACTCCTGCTAAAATGCGTGGTGGAGTATGAGGTCAAACAGGAGAAGAAGAAGTTTTGACACGTGTGACTTGCGCTAGCGAACGTCACGTGACCGCCATCTCGGTCGATAAAACACAAGCGCTCTCATTGCGCACACTGGTACATGTCCTCGCCTGGACATCTCGCCACGCCTGTACGACACTCTCAGACCACCGACCGTGTTATGCGCCGGCTCCTGCGCCCACTGACTTCCACACCCCCTTCAAAAGGCACCTCATTACTCCCACTCCACCCATCCGCTGGTGGTGCAACTCCCAAGCGCTCATAGCACTTAGTGCTGGTGCAGGTCCATACCCAAGAGGCCTGGTATCCGTGCCAGACGGCAGGCGTAACACTGGTAGTCTTCTGATATTGCCCACGAGCTGCATTGCATACCCCTAGCGTTCTCCAATGGAGACAAACGCAAGGAGCAGCAGAAATAGGACGCGGGGCATACACGAGTGAGGATTACCCGCGTAATGAATGAGGCCGATGGGTACACTGATCACTCCAGCCAAGACGGCGGCTCGACCAAGGTGTGTATCTGTGAATCTTGCCCGTGACAGTAGACTATCGCTTCTTCTCGAACATGCGGTGATGTGCGATTCCCAGCCCAAGCTGCGTAACCAGTGAACTCGAGACCAAACCTCCAACGAGCTGGTGAGCAGACCGAATCTGGATGCCCCAATGGTACATCGTGTTGATCGCGATCCCTCCCGCCGCAGCTACGCAGGCGAGCACAAAGCCCATGGTTTGCACGAACCGCGTGCGTGGTAACGCAATTTAAGACGGGGAGGACGAGTGTGCGGTGACGAAGGTGAGGTGCATGACGAGGCCGTGGGAGGCCGGCCATAGGTTGTGATCCTTCTTCGCCTGCGCCAGATGACGATGCGATTTCCGTGGACCAACAGTGTTGAATCCGCATGAGCGCGTCACTCACGTCGTGGCCGAGCCCGACGCCCATCAAGGGAGGGGCCAGAGTCCTAGTAGATCTTGGCCGAAGTGTCGGGGAGAGTTCAAGGGGCCTTGATGCTATTGGCGACAGCATGGTTGGCAAGGCTGCGAAGCGAAACGCTAAAGAGCATGAAGCCCATGATGAAGGACAGCATTGTAGGTAGCGTTCGGCTGTTCAACTTTTGTCAATTTGCTACTTCCGGCTAGACAGCTTCGAACAGCTGAAGGCAGGCCGCCTAGTAGACTCACGTTGACCTAGTTACTCATCATCATCGCCGTTCGCGACGCCCTTCCCTGACCTGATTTAGCTACACTCGCCGGCCTCGTCAGTTCACTCCGGAAAGCCTAGCCAGCTGAGAACCCGCCAGTCGCGCGCCGCACTCCTCCGACACATCTCGACCATGCTGGACAAGGCTCCCGCTTCCTCCAGCAGGGAGCGTGCTAGTCAAACCAGCCTAGCCGCCTCGTCATCAGCGCTGGGACGTGGCTCTTGAGACGACGACGACAGACGGCCCTCTTCATCGTGATATGCATGAGCAATCGCGGACGAAGCTTCCTTCGGATCGCCGGGAGTCACCGTCTCGTCGCCATCGACGTGGATGTATCCTTGCCCACGAATGCCCCACCGGCTCAAGTCACCAGAGCAATGGGGGCAAGTCTTCCGGCGAAAGATGCCGCGCCACTGAATCTCTCGCAGGACGAACCAGCTGTGGAGTGCACTGCTTCAATGTCAGCGGCCCGTACACTCAGTCGATGGGGTTTTTCGGATGGCGCACAAGTTCAACATCATCGGAACGGTGGCATATGTTCCCATCATCGTCTTGCCCACAGAGGTCAACCTGCGGATGTGATCGGCCAGAAAGATCCAGGACGGGATCAACACCGCGATGAGGAAGAGAGCGCAGAAGAGGTCCATTGCGAGGTTGATGCCGCGGGATTTGCTCTTGCCAGCGAGGTGGATGATGCCGATACAGACCGAGAAGGTCATGGGCAATACACCAATCGCCGGGCAGAGTAAATGCGTCTCGATGCCGTGCGGGAGGGCGAGAGCAAAGGCGGGGATCCAGGCGAGGATGGTGAGGAGGCGGAGGGGACGGTCGGTGGCGTCTTGGTCGCGTTGAGCCATCTTTGATCAGGGGTGATCCTGCGATTATTGTTGTTGCTGGAGAGATGCTTTGATGCGTGTCGAAGGACGTGTGGGCGACTGGTGTCAGTCAAGTGTCTGGACGTCGTGAATATTGATCACGGCAAAGGCCAATCGTAATAGGAAAGAATTGGAGTTGGATTTTAGGAGGTAGAAGCAGCACGAGGGGAGCCATCACTACTTCTTCTTCTTTAATAATTCGAATTGTGCTGCCTGTTGCTATGTACATGTATCGTCTTCTCTTCCCCACCCCTGAACTCGATCGCGGCAACCGGCGCGTCGTCTGCTAGCGTCTTTGCAAGACCGGCCTATGCCCATCCATCAATCATTCCATTGTGTTTATGTATCGACCGACCTCGCCTACAGCAGGAGAGCCAGCTGTATCACGTACCGCCGTGAGTCGTCAATCTTCTCACATCATTTGCCGTCGACTGGAGGCATGGAAACCGCAGCGCTGTCACCGCAAAGCAGGGACTTCATCCTTGCATACACTGCCACGGGGGCATTCCCTCCGTAAAAGGAACAACAACATCTTTTGGGGCGCAGCAATCTCATGTCCACGGTAGCCGCTGACGGTGCGACGGGCCCGATGCCGAGCACTGATGGCGATCGCGAAAGACCCGCGAGCACCACCACCACCCGGCGGAGCGGGCTGGGAAGATGGCGGCGACCACTAGGCCTGGTGCTGCTGCTGGCGACCGTCTTCCTCTGGACCGCCTCCAATTTCCTCCAGAGCACCATCTTCGCCGACAACACCTACAGCAAGCCGTACTTCGTCACGTACGTCAACAGCGCCTTCTTCATCGTCCCGCTCGCGCCCATCCTGGCGTGGAGAGCGTACCGCCGGCCGGATGCTCTGCGCCAGTGGTGGGGCGAGGTCCGAGGGGGGCGGTATGCTCAGCTGAAGCAGGAGGAGACGGAGGGATCGGTGTACATGGACGGCACGGGGTCGAAGAGACAGAGACGGTCGATCAGCGATTCGCAAGAGCTTCTGTTGGGTGAGCATACAGACGGGGGCCAAGCGGTGAAATATCAGGGCAATGTAACGGCCGGAGACCAAGAGCTCACGATCCCGGAGATCGTCAAGCTCGCCCTGCAATTCTCTCTCGTTTGGTGTGTACCTGCTGTATCCGTCCGTTGATGTTCACGATCATGTCACTGACTATCTTACTAGGTATCTCTCGAACTACACCGTAGCCGCATGTCTAGAGTACACCACCGTCGCTTCCTCCACCATCATCAACAATACCAGCAGCATCTTCACGCTGATCTTCGGCGCCATGTTCGGCGTCGAGCGCTTCACATTGAACAAGGTCCTCGCGGTCATCGCATCGATGCTCGGCATGGTCCTCATCTGCTCCATCGACCTTTTCGGGTCCGACACCGACGAGAACCGTGGCGACTTCCCCAAGAAAACCATGCGCGAGATGGCCATCGGCGACATCTTCGCCTTTGCGTCGGCGACCATGTACGGCTTCTACGCGGTCTTCATGAAGAAGCGCGTCGGCAGCGAGTCCCGCGTCAACATGCCCATCTTCTTCGGCTTCGTCGGCCTCTTCAACGTCCTCTTCCTCTGGCCCGTATTCATCATCCTGCACTACGCGAACATCGAGCGCTTCGAGTTGCCGCCGACCCGTCGCGTGACGACCATTCTCCTCCTGAACTCGGCCTCCAGTCTCGTCAGCGATTTCTTCTGGGCGTACGCGGTGCTCCTCACGTCGCCGATCGTCGTCACGGTCGGCCTCAGCATGTCCATTCCGCTGAGTCTGATCGGGCAGATTGTGCTTCACTCGCAGATCGCGCCGACCTTGTACTGGATTGGGGCGTGCGTGATGCTCGTTTCGTTTATCTTTGTCAATCTCGAGGAGAAGGAGGAAAAGAAGATCGTCGAGTTACAGGAAGACGTCGAGCAGATAGCGTTCGCGGATGAGCAGGGCCGCACGGAGAGAAGGCCTAGCTAGAAGATACTACAGACCTTTGGACCTCGTACGATACACTTAGCGTTGGCGTTCGATGGTGTTGGCTCGGCTGGGTTGATCTTGATTCCATATCCGCTATGGCATGTTCACGCCGGGCACACTCGATACGTTTATGTCCTTCAGTCCATGAACTGTAGGTACATACGATGTATTCACTGACCTTACGGTGTATGTACCTCAACCCGAGCGGTGGCCAATCGGGCGATGAGCTGCAGAAGTCGGCCGAGGTAGGAAGCCGAACAGCTGGCCGAATCTGCCCCATCGCATCCTCTCCTTCAAGCGGCCATGCCGAAGCTACGAACACGCTTCCATCCCACGATGAACGCTCATTTCACGATTCGCACTGCCGTTCAGAACATGCGCAGGCGTCGCGATGGTCAAGTATATATAGTCCTTCCATCTCCTACTGCGCATCCATCAACCCATCAATCACCACCCCAACATCTGCTTGCTCACCTCATACCATTCCCTCTACTAGAAGCCACTGTTTCTTTGTCACCAACATGTCCCAACCCTCCATCCTCATCGTAGGCTGCGGTCTCGCCGGGCCCATCCTCGCCACCTTCCTCCTCCTCTCCGATACCCCAGCAGCCGAGAAACCGCACATCACGATCCTAGAGCGCTCCCCCGCCCCGCGTGTCCAAGGCCAGAACATCGACATCCGCGGCGCCGGCCTCACGATCATCCGCAAGCTCGGCCTCGAGAGCACCATCCGCGCGGCCGTCACGCACGAAGAAGGCGCGTCGTTCGTGGATGCCAGCAACCGCGTCTGGGCCGCTTTCGCAGCGGACCGGTCCGGGAAAGTCGAGACGGGCACGGCGGACGTGGAGATCATGAGGGGACGGTTGGCGGACATCTGCTACCGGCGGAGCGTGTCGGTGAGCGAAGAGGTGCAGAGGCAGGGTGGGACGGGCATCGAGTACGTTTTCGGCGACTATCTCGAGACGTTGGAGCAGGGTGGTGAGAAGGTGCGGGTGCGGTTCGCGAAGAGCGGGAGGGAGGAGGAGTTCGATGTCGTGGTCGGTGCGGACGGCTTGCAGAGCCGCACGCGGAAGATGGTGTTTGGCGAGGCGGGCGAGGAGGATCGGGTCAAGCGGATCGGGATGTATGCCGCCTTCTTCAGCATGGCCAAGACCGAGACGGACAGTCTGTGGCGGCGGTGGTTCAACGCACCGGGTCGCAGATCGCTCTGGATCCGGCCGAGCGATCGGAAGGACAGGGTTTCGGCGTTTGTGTATGTGATCAACGACCAGGACGAGAGGTTACCGGAGGTGGCGAAGATGGGGCATAAGGGCGTCGGGCCTCAGAAGGAGTTGCTCAACGAGTACTTTCGCGACGTGGGATGGGAGAGGGAGAGGATCATGAAGGAGATGGACGAGTCGGAGGACTTTTACTACGACATGGTGGCGCAGGTGAAGATGGAAAGGTGCAGTAAAGGGAGAATCGTGCTGTTAGGTGACGCTGGGTGAGTGTTGACCTTCAGAAAGTATACGCCATGCCAAAATCGCCTAACATGATCGGACAGTTACTGCGCCTCCCCCATCTCGGGCATGGGCACCACCCTGGCCCTCCAAGGCGCCTATAACCTCGCCGGTGCCCTCACGCAGCCAGACGCCCTCACCACCCACTACGCCGCCGCCTTCGCCTCGTACGAGGCGCACATGCGGCCGATCGTCGAGCGCGCCCAACGACTAGCGTTCGGGGGGCCCCCGTACGGCATGCCGCACCTCCTGAACCCGGAAACGTGGTGGGGGATCTGGATGATGCGCGGGATCGTCGCTCTGATCTACTGGTCCGGCGTGGTGAATTTGGTGGCGAGGGTGGCGAGACCGAAGCCTGCGAGTACTATGCCTGTCGTGGATTATGGGTTTCGGGATCTGGGCGAGTGGCGGGGCGAGTAGGATGAGGAACGTGGGTTGGTGGGTGGACTTTGCGTGCAGTGTCGGTCATGAATGAAATGCCCCTTTATGGTGAGAGACTTATTCACGGGGTCGTGGGTAGCAACGCTGATTTCACTGATGTTTATTCATGCGGAGAGTTGTGCGAAGGATTTGCGCGAGGTTAGATCCGTTCATAGGTCTACATCTGTAGCGTGATCATCCTGCGAGCAGTAACAGAACATGGGTTTTCCACAGCGAAATGGCAGCATGAAGCAAAGCACATGCGGCAGCTGCCTAGGCGTGTAATTCTCCTGCCGTCTAAATGATAAGAGGCTGTGATGCAACGTGATCAACGCACCTCTCAAGGTCTATGGAGTCGTAGTGGAGACAGTACAGCAGGCTTGCAGTGCTCTTCCTGTCTTGTCCACGTCTTCGAATGGGTATCATATGCACCGATCAAACTCCGTCAGACATGCACGAATCCCAAACATTACAAAAGGTACCTTTTCCAGATCAAGAAGATCAGCGCCGCGACAATGCCATAAATGGCCTTATCAATCCACGTTGGGATACCATCTTGCCGCTGTGGTGCCCGTTGTGCCTGTATCTGAGCCGGTGCAGGCGCAGGCACGGCCGACTGCACTGCAGTACTCGATGTTTGCGAACGCTCGGGGTGCAGGGAAGGCTGAGTAGGAGTTGGCGCCACATCTGGAGGCCGCGTCTCAGTCTCTGCCTTTGGCTGTGCCGCGCTCTTCTTCCCTTCGGCGTTGCTCAAATCGTCGCGATAAGCAAGCCTCAGTTCCTGCGGCACCACCTCTTCTTTCTTCGCATCCTCCCCCTGCTCGGCAACCGCGGCATCCTGCTCCTTCATGATCTCGTCATTGCTCTTCGCGCACGCCGGACATCTCCAGTCGCTGCTCTGCCCCGCCATCCGTTTCCGTACTTCCTCCGACGCTTCCATGCCGCCTAATTGTCCACCTGCACTCGTGTCCATGAATGATCGGATCGCGACCAATGCGGTCCGGATGCCCCAGGCCGGCTGCCATGTCTCCTCGTGATGTCCGCTGATGCTCAGACATATCTCCCTGTTGACCTCGAAGCGTCCAGTCGGGGTCAAGAATCGGAAGCTCGGGGGTTTGAGTGGATAGGCTGGTGGGAGCACGATCCGACCATGGTACATCCCACTATCAAACGGTGATGGAGCGGGCGGGCCGCGGAGGGTGAAATGCCATTCAAAGAGGTCAGACTCCAATGGTGCCGCATGATAATCGGACGAAGGTTGGTTCGCGAGCTCGGAGGCTTCCTTTAAAATGCGTTTGACGGTTGGGTTCCTCGAGGAGAACTGTCCAGTTGTCGACATCGTCCGGATCTGGTGGTTGGCAAGCAATGTTGCAGCAATGCTACAAGGACGCAATGTCTCAGATGACTCTCATGTTTTGTATCACTCTCTACTTGAGTAAGTCGAGCAGCGATCCTAAATCATTGGAGTAGGTTGCATGAATGTGTCCTATCAACTTGTCAAGCGTCGACATGTATGTATTCACTTACACGCGCGGCTATATTCCGCCTTTCACCAACATAAGCAGTCTAACCCTAAAGGGAAGCCATGTCGCCCAGAAGGGAAGTAAGAAGCACGGGCTAGGCTACGCTCGAGCCTCGCCGGCGTCCCAATACACATCAACTTTACCTCCCATTATTGTACTTGTTTGACGCCTGCTCTTGACCGTGAACATCGCCCCTGACCCGCCATCAACTTAGACGATACGTTATCCATGAGATGCTAAGCTCAAACGACTAAGAGCTGCCTCACAAGACATGTCCTCAGCACGAGATGCTCGCACTCCTCGGCAAGACCTTACTAGAAGTTGCGAAGCCCACTCGACCAGGACAGCCCCAAGCGAGGATAGCTCCGTTGGCGGCTCTAATCCGACTGCTCCTTGAAATACCAAGGCTGGCGGCCGTCGTACTTGCTGCCAGGAAACTCGAACGGTGGCTTGACTAGACCATCAAAGATTTCCATTCCGACGAGGCCTGCCTCATTGCGATTGACCGCCTGCCCTTCACCCTCACCTTCCGTCTCGGAATCTTCCCCGTCGATCTTTGCTCGCTTGTTAGTTTCGGTTGCCGGCTGCTGCTGGACAGATGCCAGCTCCTGTGGTGGTACGCGAAGTAGGACTCCACACTCCCAGTTGCGACAATTGATCTTCCAAGCCTTTTCCTTCTTGTCGTAGACCAGCTTGCCCCAGGCAGACTCCGACATGTTCGCTGAGCCGTGATATACCCACGCAACGTCCTTCGCCGATCCGGTGGAGGCATCCCGACGTTTACCTCTGGCGTACATGATCTTGTTGTGGCTAAGAAGTCCTGGCCTCACGGAGCGGTAGTCTCGAAAACATGGCCTCGGGAATGGCATGTTCTCCCAGTACTGTCTCGATATGCAAATTGTACCGGCAGCACCAGCTGTAGATGCCCTGACGGTACTATGTGTGGGAAAATAGATGCGCACCTTATCCCGTATGTTGACGTTCGTGCGACGTTCTCCACCTGTGGGCGCTTTGAAGAAGTCCGCCTTAGCCTTGGATGCCATTGTTGTGGATTGCACAATCATGTCATTGCCCCTTGCGGCTGAGTGCACGTTGCGAAGATACTCGTCGTGAAGCGACCCGATCGAGGACGCAGCAAAATCGATCTCGACGTCGTCTGTCAGGAGGCCGAGTTGCCGGACCGCGCGACTAAGTCCTGGAAAGCCAGTGCGTCCTGCTTCCTCTCTGTAAGAGCTGCCGCCAACTGTATGCACAAAGGCGATGTCATTTGTCGCGCTGAAGTCGAAGCCGAGAACGCCATTCTGGACGTCGTCATCCAGACCCTGCTTCTTCAAGAAGTACATGAGCTCCTGGCCGAATGGGGTGAGCTCCTCTGCCTTGGCCTTGACGCCCTCTGGCAGCCTTGGCAAGTCGACCAAAAACACGCTGTTTTCCATCACGCCTGTCTCGCCCCAGTCGAAATTGAGCAGATTCGCACTGGGGACAGCAACGCGCAGTTTGTGAGGATGAAAGAGAAGCATGAGCTTCGAATGCATGCAATTGATCTGGCCCACCATTGAAGGGAAGCACAGGCGGAGAAAAGACCGCATACCCTCTGTTTGCTCTATCATCTGTTGTCGAAGTTCGTCTTGCTTCGCCTGCATAACAAAGATGCACTTAGTGATACCTCCCTTCGGTGGGATGTTGAGCTTGGAAAGTACCCAGTCAATATCCCATTGGAAGGCCGACAGAACGGCGGTGCGGAGCGATCGCGGTTCGAGCACCTCTTCCAGCTTCACATCGTTACCGTCGCGTTCATGGCCAAAAGCCCAGGTCTTCTTCACGACGCCATGAGGGTACTTCAAACTGGTATCAGCATCGGCCGGATGACGAGTGTCCCTGTCGCTCACGACGCCTTTTCGCTTTGTTTTCAATTGCGCGTTGGCTGCGTTGGCGATGTCCGTCTTCCGGCCACTCTGATCTTGGGAGACGATCGTTGAGAACATGTTGAGCCTGGCTCCACTGGGCAACTCGACCGTGGTCTCCTCCAGTGTCGGAGCCTTCCTAGTGTTCCGCACTGAAGGTGGTGAGATCGAACGCTCGCGCTTTTGAGAGGAGCGCTCACGAGCGGCCAGACGGGCCAGGCGTTCTTTCTCCATCGCCTGACGGTCAAGCCCAGCAAGCCCAGCAAGTACAGAGGATGATTTGATGCTCGGAACACACGTGTCAGGGTCGAGATCAGCCCGCGACATGGATGTTGGCGAAGCTGATGGCCCATGTGATTCATGAGTGGCAAGTGACATGGCGATGGCGGCATCCAAGTCCTCCTCTTCGGAGTCTGTAGAAGTCATTCTTTTGCTGCTGTGTTGAAAGCGGCAGGTATGCAATGTCCGGCGATGAGCACCCAGTGAAGAAAGCAGTCCTCTCACTGCCAGCGACGTGCTCCTGGGCAGTCCCTTGAAAGCCAGACCTACGGTGCAAGCGAATCAAGTAAGTTCTGAGCTCTGATGTACATACATGTAGATGGTCTTCATGGATAGAGATCCGAAGACGCGTCTTGAGCGTTCTCCTTTAGGGGAAGCAAGAGGGCCGCGGAATCGTTCCGCTTTCGTGCCTGGGCGTTCTACCTTCCTCTTTCGGTCAGTGAAAGTGGATTCCTCTGGGATATCACCCCCAGTAAGTTCTTCCATAACAGAGACAGGTACATCGGACCATTGCCTCTACTGACAAATAGGGCACCTGTCTTACTGCAGGCCAACTCGCCGCTCGCCTCCCATTGCTATCGAATCTCAGCCATGACCAAGCCCAATACCATCGCCGATGGCACGGTCGAAAAGGAACACGCTAAGCTCGACGAACGAGACGTTCCAGCAATGGGCATGTCAGGATCAGACTTCAAGAACGCCGCAACGTCTGTCATCAACGGTATCGAACAATACTACACCACTTTACCATCACGACCCGTCCTGCCGTCCGTCTCACCCGGCTATCTGCGAAAACTGCTCCCCCAAGAGCCGCCGGCGCATGGTGAAACCTGGTCCGACATCGAGAAAGACATTGAACGTACCATCATGCCCGGGATCACTCACTGGCAGAGCCCAAAGTTCATGGCTTTCTTTGCCGCCAGCAGCACGTACCCGGGCATCCTCGGGGAGATGTGGAGTGCCGCCTTGACCGCGCCCGCGTTCAACTGGATCTGCTCGCCCGCCGTGACGGAGCTGGAAACAATCGTGTTGGACTGGCTTGCGCAGGTCCTCGGATTACCCGAAGCCTTCCTTTCCCGGGGCGAAGGTGGTGGTGTGATTCAAGGTTCGGCGAGCGAAGCCATCGTGACCGTCATGGTGGCCGCTCGAGAACGTTATATCCGTCGACAGATCGAATGGGAAGGGATCACAGATCCGGACGAGGTAGAAGACCGGTCTTGCGAGCTGCGAGGGAAGCTGGTCGCTCTCAGTTCGGATCAGGCGCATTCGAGCACGAAGAAGGCGGCCATCATCGCCGGGACGCGGTACCGGGATATCAGCGCCCACCGTTCGAATGAGTACGCACTCACTGGGGTGGAACTACGGGCGAGGATTGAGGAAGTACTGGCCAAGGGCCTGCTGCCATACTATCTGACCGTCAGCATCGGGACGACCAACACCTGCGCCGTGGATGACATTGCGTCAATCGGAGAGGTCGCGAAGGACTACCCAGACATCTGGATCCACTGTGACGCCGCCCACGCCGGCGCAGCACTCGTCTTGCCCGAGTACCAGCACCTCTCCCAGCAAATGACGCACGTCGACTCCTTCGACATGAACATGCACAAATGGCTCCTGACCAACTTCGACGCCTCCTGCCTCTACGTCCAAAACCGCCACGACCTTACCTCCGCCCTGAGTATCACGCCCGCCTACCTCCGCAACGAATTTTCCGACAGCGGGCTCGTGACCGACTACCGCGACTGGCAGATCCCGCTGGGCCGACGCTTCCGCTCGCTGAAAATCTGGTTCGTCATCCGCACCTGGGGCGTCGAGGGCCTCCGCCGCCACATCAAACACCACCTCAACCTGAGCCAGCTCTTCGCCGACCTCGTCCGCTCCCGCCGAGACCTCTTCGCCATCCTGATCCCACCTCGCTTCGCCCTCACAGTCCTAACCATCGTCCCTCAAACCAACAACCCACCCACCCACAACCTCGCCAGCGGAGACGGAGGCGACCCCCGACCGTACGAGGAACAACACGTCCCCATCACCACCAACGAGGAGAGAACCGACGCAGACCTCCACGCATCCAACGACATCACGAAACAAGTCTTCGCGCTCATCGACGCCCGGAAAGAGTTCTTCCTGACCGCCACCGTCGTGGGCGGCGTCCACGCCATCCGCGTCGTGGCCGCGAACCCTCTGGCCGAGGAAAAGTACATCCGACAGGTCTTCGACGTGCTCGTCGCCACGACGGAAGAAGTGCGGAGCAAGTGACCTGTGCCATCAAACGGGCATCTCCTTCACCGCTGGATAGCGTGCGAGAATGCCCTCAGGGGGCAAAGTTCAGTAACGCTGCCCAGCTGACTCTCGTGTTGACGGAGCTACTCGTCTGGAGACAGCAAGCAAGGTTGGATATCACGGAAACGAGATCTCCAAGCAAGCCCAGAAGCGAAACAACAACATCGTTAGCGAAAAGGGAAATTCGATGGGGAAGAAACCGGTGGTAAGGCATCTTGGGAAACCACACGAACCCAGGCCCTCGGTCTCCGATCCTCTTGCCTCCTCATACAGCCCTTGAAGCGGATACAAAGAAAAGATGGTGGCACCACGCCTTGCAACGAGATTCAATTCAGACTTGCTGCGCGACTGGACTGAGCTGGGATTCTTCCCCCCTTGACGTCATCCAAACATCAACCTTCGTCAAAACCTTGCCACTCCCCCGTACAAACCGAGGAGATTACGGAAAAACGAGGGTATCGTCCATAAAGGGAAGCTCACAAATTACCACCCCATCACGCTAAAACCCGCAAACGCCCCTCGGGGCAAAATCAATCGATCCGTCGATCTCGCCTTTCGCATTCCTTCCCCCACCCCCCCTCTACCGCCACAAC